>ERZ1026876.1066-NODE-1066-length-14464-cov-8.175515_pt1 | contig 14464 bp, 10 predicted proteins | sample MGYA00380168_ERZ1026876 | MGnify/ENA primary metagenome ERZ1026876 (study PRJEB33269, sample SAMEA4719804) | human gut metagenome | biome: human-associated habitat; feature: organic feature; material: feces | place: Cameroon | collected 2013-10 ... | reverse complement strand
GAACCCCTGCCCGTGTGGCTACTTCCCGGACCGGAATAAGTGCCAGTGCACGGAAAGTCAGATCCGTCAGTACCAGCGCGGCATCAGTAAGCCGATCCTCGAACGCATCGACCTCTGCGTCGAAGCCTCCCCGGTGGCCTTCGCAGATGCGGTTTCGAAGGATAGTGGTCCGAGCTCCGCCGAGCTGCGTGCACAGGTGCTCCGGGCGCGTGAGATCCAGACGACTCGTTTCCATGAAGAATCGAAGATCCGCGTCAATGCGGAGATGGGTATACGGGAAATCGAACGCTACTGCACGCTTGGCTCGAAGGAGCTCGCCTTCATCGGTCGCATCTTTCAGCTCCGCTCGATGTCGATGCGCACCTACCATAAGGTGCTGAAGGTGGCCCGCACAATCGCGGACCTCGAGGAAGCGGAGCAGATTCAGGTCGCACATCTCAGTGAGGCCGTGAACTATCGCGGCATCGAGGATCAGCTGTACGGTGCCAGACGACGGGAGGACGGACGATGATGCCGTGCGGACTTCACTGCCCGTACGATGGCAGCAAGACGATATCCTCAGAAAGGAAACGAAAAAATGGATAGATGCAGCGCATACATGAAAACAGAAAGGGAGGGACGGCGATGACGGTGAGAGATTTACATTTCAAACAGGAGATACGAGAACTGACGCCGCTGGATGCGGACTATCCGGAGCGTCTCCGGAACATACCGGATCCGCCACGGACACTCTATGTCCGCGGCAGCCTCCCGCCGGACGATATGCCAACCGTCGCCATCATTGGCGCGCGAAGTGCGAGCGATTACGGACTGCAGGTCGCCCGCTCCTTCGGACGGGCGCTGGCGATGCAGGGAATCGGCATCATCAGCGGGATGGCCGCCGGTATCGACAGTGCAGGACAGTGGGGTGCCGTCGATGCGGAGGCAAAAACCTATGCCGTCTTCGGCTGCGGGCTCAATGTCTGCTACCCGGCCAGGAACTACCTGCTCTACGATAAAATCCTCGAGTGTGGCGGCGGGGCAATCTCTGAGCTTCCGCTCGATGCCCCGCCGATCGGAAAGCAGTTTGCAAGCCGGAACCGCATCATCGCCGGGCTGGCGGACGCCGTGCTCGTACTCGAGGCACGCGAGAAATCCGGCACCTTCATCACGGTCGGGGATGCCCTCGACCAGGGCAAGCAGATCTTCGCACTGCCCGGGCGCATCACGGATGGACTCTCGAAGGGCTGCAACCAGCTGATCCGGCAGGGCGCCGAGATCCTGACCAGCCCGGAGGATGTGCTCGAGTACCTGCATCTCACGTATCATAAGGAACAGCAGATGCTCGAGAAGGATACCTCGATGCTGAATCCGAAGCAGCAGAAGGTCTACGCGGCCCTCGATGTCGAGGCGATGCACCTCGATCAGCTGATCGGGAAGCTCGCGATGTCGGTGCAGGAGCTAAGCTCCATCCTCCTCGAGCTCGAGATCCTCGGCTTCTCCGACAGCCCGAAGCTCGGCTTCTACCGGCGACGAATCTGATAATTTCAGAGAAGAGGATCTGTAGCCTGCCCTCCGGGTCCCCTCCCGGATCTAAACCGGTTTTGTGACACCGGAATGCCTTGTATACCAGAAGCGCGTCTTGCAAAACAAAAAAGAGTGTTGTATATTGTCTGAGATTTACCCTTTCGGGAAAGAACGTTTCATCTGCACCGGCAGGCCGTTTTCGACGGCTTCTGCCATAAAATCAGCCATCCGGCGCAGATCCAGTATAAATAAAAGGTGAGTCTGAATGGCAAGTACAAACAATCTGATTATCGTAGAGTCGCCTGCAAAGGTAAAAACGATCAAAAAATTTCTCGGCAAGCAGTATACGGTCGATGCCACCATGGGACATCTCATCGATATGCCGAAGAGCTCCCTCGGCGTCGATGTCGAGCATGACTATGAGCCGAAGTACATCACGATCCGTGGCAAGGGCGAGCTCCTCGCAAAACTGAAGAAGGAAGCGAAGAAGGCGGATCGCATCTATCTCGCAACCGACCCGGATCGTGAGGGTGAGGCCATCAGCTGGCATCTCCGGAACGAGCTCGAGAAGGATGAGAAGAATAAAGCGAAGATCACACGTATTACCTTCAACGAGATCACGAAGAATGCCGTAAAGAACGCGCTGAAAAGTCCGCGTGATATCGATATGGACCTCGTGGATGCGCAGCAGGCACGCCGTGTCATCGACCGTCTCGTGGGTTATACCATCAGTCCTTTATTATGGAAGAAAATCCGCAAGGGCCTCTCGGCCGGTCGTGTGCAGTCCGTAGCCCTCCGTATGATCTGTGACCGCGAAGCCCAGATTGCAGCTTTCGTACCGGAGGAATACTGGTCCCTCGATGCGATCCTCCTGCACGGAAAGAAGAAGCTGACCGCTGCCTTCTACGGTGGCGAGAAGAAGCAGGCACTGAGCTCAGAGGCAGAAGTGGATGCGATTCTTCAGAAGATCGGAAACGCTGATTTCATCGTGAGTGACATCCGGAAGTCCGAGCGTCGCAAGAAGGCACCGCTGCCATTTACGACCTCGACGATGCAGCAGGAGGCCGCGAAGTCCCTCGGCTTCGCTACCAGCAAGACCATGAAGCTCGCCCAGACCCTCTATGAGGATGGTTACATCACCTACCTTCGTACCGACAGTACACGTATCGCCGACGAGGCGGATGCGGCAGCCAGAAGCTTCATCGCCGCACAGTTCGGTGAGCACTATGTGAATGGTGGCTCCGGCGCACAGCCGAAGGCCCAGGCCGAGGTGAAGATTCAGGACGCGCACGAGGCGATCCGTCCGACCAGCCTCGATCTCAGTCCGGAGGAAGCGAAGGAGAAGCTCCCGCGCGACGAGTTCCGTCTGTACCAGCTGATCTATAAGCGCTTCCTTGCGAGCCGTATGTCGGCTGCACTTTACAGCACCGAAGCCGTGAAGCTTCGTGCCGGAGAGTATGTCTTCACACTGAACGGTTCGAAGCTCAGCTTCGATGGTTTCCTTTCGGTCTATATGACGGAAGAGGATAAGGCGGAGAAGGATGTCTCCCTTCCGGAGCTCACCGTCGGCGAGGCTCTCTCGCTTGACAGCTTCGATAAGGAACAGCACTTCACACAGCCGCCGGCACACTACACCGAGGCGTCCCTCGTCAAGGCCCTCGAGGAGGACGGCATCGGTCGTCCGTCGACCTATGCACCGACCATCGGCACCCTGCTGGCACGCCGGTACATCGCGAAGGAAAAGAAGAACATCTTCGTCACCGAGCTTGGTCTTGCGGTTGACGATATGATGCAGAAGAACTTCCCGACCATCATCGATACTGCGTTCACTGCGAACATGGAGTCCCTGCTCGACAGTGTCGCGACCGGAAAGACGAAGTGGAAGACGATCGTCGAGAACTTCTACCCGGATCTCGAGGAAGCGGTCGAGAAGGCACAGGCCGAGGTCGAGAAGATCACGATTCGTGATGAGGAGACCGATGTGCTCTGTGATAAGTGCGGACGCCACATGGTCATCAAGTACGGACCACACGGAAAGTTCCTGGCCTGCCCGGGCTTCCCAGAGTGCCGGAACACGAAGCCGTATGTCGAGTATGCTGGCTTCACCTGCCCGGACTGCGGTGCAGAGTGCGTGAAGCGTCGTTCGAAGAAGGGACGCATCTTCTACAGCTGCTCCCGCTATCCGGAGTGTGCGTACATGACCTGGAGCAAGCCGAAGGAGGCTGTCGTCGGCGAGAAGAAGGACGGCGACATCTTCGTGGCACCTTCCGTAGAAGCTGAGCCGGTGATGCCGGAATAAATATATTGACAGCAATCGAAGCTTTATGTTATATTACAAGTCGCGTCTTTTTGAGACGCGGCTTCTTTTATAGAAGAACATAAACAGCACATCCCAGCGAACACCGGAAGGTACCCGCACAGGGCGAAAGCTGGTAAGCACGAAGGCTGAGATGGAAGAATCAACCAGGAGGTATTGAAATGAGTGCAATTGGAATGAAGCAGCTCCTTGAGGCTGGCGTACACTTTGGTCATCAGACCAGAAGATGGAACCCTAAGATGGCTCCGTACATCTACACACAGCGTAACGGTATCCACATCATCGATCTTCAGCAGACCGTAAAGATGGTAGACGATGCGTACAACGCGATGGTAAAGATCGTACAGGACGGTGGTACTGTTCTTTTCGTAGGTACCAAGAAGCAGGCACAGGATGCTGTAAAGGCAGAGGCTCTTCGTTGTGGTGAGTTCTACGTTAACGAGAGATGGCTCGGCGGTATGCTTACGAACTTCAAGACCATCGAGACTCGTATCGAGCGTCTGAAGCAGATCGAGAAGATGGCTGAGGATGGCACATTCGACGTTCTTCCGAAGAAGGAAGTTGCGCTGATCAAGAAGGAGTGGGAGAAGCTTGAGGCCAACATCGGTGGCATCAAGGAGATGAAGGTTCTTCCGGACGCGATCTTCGTTGTTGATCCTAAGAAGGAGAAGATCTGCGTGAAGGAGGCTCATAACCTCGGCATCACCCTTTTCGGTATCGCAGATACCAACGCTGATCCTGAGGAGCTTGATTATGTAATCCCGGGTAACGATGACGCTATCCGTGCGATCAAGCTGATCGTAGGCAAGATGGCAGACGCTGTCATCGAGGCTAAGCAGGGCGATATGACAGAGGAAGAGGCTGCAGCAGCAACTGCTGGCGACGAGACTGTCGTTTCTACTGAGGCTTAATTAATTGATAACGCCAGCATTCGACAATTTCATAAATTGCAGAATGCTGGCTTTTCTTGTTTCATAGGAAGCCGGTGGGGCTTCCATCACATAAACATCCAGGAGGATAAAAAGATGGCAATTACAGCAGCTCAGGTTAAGGAGTTAAGAGATATTACCGGTGCAGGTATGATGGCTTGTAAGAAGGCACTCGCTGCTACCGAGGGTGACATGGATAAGGCCGTAGAGTTCCTTAGAGAGCAGGGCCTTGCAGGCGCTGAGAAGAAGGCCGGCAGAATCGCAGCTGAGGGTGTTTCCTTCGCGAAGGTTTCCGAGGACATGCACACTGGTGTCGTTGTAGAGGTTAACGCTGAGACTGACTTCGTTGCTAAGAACGCAAAGTTCCAGGCATACGTTGATCAGGTTTGCGATCAGGCTCTTACAACATCCGCTACCGATATCGACGCTTTCCTCGCTGAGAAGTGGAACCTCGATGAGACCAGAACCGTCGCTGAGCAGCTTTCCGAGGAGATCTCCATCATCGGTGAGAACATGCACATCCGTCGTTTCCACAAGCTCGTTGAGAACGAGGGTCTCGTATCCGCTTACATCCACGCTGGTGGACGTATCGGTGTCATCCTTCAGGTGAAGTCTGACGTTGTAAACGATGCTGTTGCTGAGATGGCAAAGAACATCGCAATGCAGATCGCTGCTCTGAACCCGAAGTACACCACTCGTGCAGAGGTTGATCAGGAGTATCTCGCACACGAGACTGCAATCCTCACAGAGGCTGCTAAGAACGAGAAGCCGAACGCACCGGAGAAGGTTCTCAACGGTATGGTTCAGGGTCGTCTCAACAAGGAGCTCAAGGAGATCTGCCTCGTAGATCAGACCTACGTAAGAGCAGAGGATGGCAAGCAGACTGTTCAGCAGTATGTTGATTCTGTAGCCAAGGCTCAGGGCGCGAAGATCTCTCTCGTAACCTTCGTACGTTATGAGACCGGTGAGGGCCTCGAGAAGAAGAGCGAGGACTTCGCAGCAGAGGTTGCTGCACAGCAGGCAGCTGCAAAGAAGAACTAATCTTCATATAGCATGATTTTACGAGAGCTTCGGGCATGTCCCGAAGCTCTTTTTGGATTCAGCAGTGAACTTTGACCGGATTTTGTAAATTGACCTCCACCGCCCGAGTGCGCTACAATGTTCCCAAACGAAAAAACGGAGCATACTATGACCAGAAACTTTAAGATGATTCTAAGCTACGATGGTTCCCGCTACTATGGCTGGGAGCATCAGCCGAACACTGAGCTCACGATCCAGGGAAAGCTCGAGCAGGTGCTGACCCGCATGATCTACGGCGAGCAGTATGAGGCTTCGGACAATGCTTCCTTCCCGATCACCGTCATTGGGGCGGGACGGACCGACGCCGGAGTACACGCGCGTGCGATGACCGCGAACGTACTGCTCGATACCGACAAAACAGAAGAGGAGATCCGGAGCTATATGAACCAGTACCTCCCGGATGACATCAGCATCAATGAGCTTAAGCTCTGCGGCGACCGCTTCCACAGTCGCTTCAAGGCGTCCGGCAAGACCTATCGCTACAGCTGCTGGTATAGTGATCAGAAGCCGGTTTTCGAGCGGAAGTATGTCTCGGTGCTCGAGAAGCACCCGGACCTCGACGCGATGCGGGAGGCCGCGGTGTACCTCATCGGGGAGCATGATTTCAAGTGCTTCTGCGGCAACAGTAAGATGAAGAAGTCGACCGTACGAAAGATCGATACCGTGGAGATCACCGAGAACGGCCCGTACATCCGTTTCTACTTTCATGGCACCGGCTTCCTGCAGAACCAGATTCGCATCATGACCGGCACCCTCCTCGAGGTGGGCTTCGGAAAGCGCCGTCCGGAATCGATGAAGGACATCATCGCCTCCCGTGACCGGAAGATGGCCGGCGTCACGATGGAAGCGAAGGGGCTCTGTCTCATGAAAGTGGACTACGATTAATGGAGGATGCGCTATGAAGAAATATAAGAAAATTCTCGGGATCTGTCTGATTGCAACGATGCTGTTCGTCAGCAGCGCATTTACATCACTGGCAGAGTTCGGACCAACCATCATCGACACCACAGGGCCGGTGACGAGCGCGGCGACGGGTGACGATGCGACTGCAGAAGCATTGGCGAAAACCCTGACGGCACAGATCACGGACCAGATCATCCTCGTCGTGGACCACTCGCTGTCCCTCTATAATAAGCAGGCGGATGGCAGCTGGAAGAAGGCGATGGAAACGTACTGCGGCTATGGACGGAACGGACTGAAGGCCTGGAACGAGCGGCACGAGGGCGACCAGACGACGCCGGTCGGCTCCTTCCCGATCCTGCACGCCTTCGGGATCAGCCTAAATCCGGGCACGCAGATGAGCTGGCGCGATGTGACGCCGAACTCCTGGTGGTCCGGCGAGCAGGCGACGTACAACAGCTGGGTGGAGAGCGCAACGCCGATCAGCGGAGAGCATCTCAGTGAGTACACGATCTGCTATAAGTACGCGATGGCCGTCGGCTTCAATGTGAACCCGACCGTCTATAAGCGTGGCTCCGCGATCTTCCTGCACTGCAAGAATCCGGCGGACTGGGGTTCGGCCGGCTGCGTTTCCGTGGAGGAAGCGGACATGATTGCGCTGCTGCAGCAGTGCCATAACGGCTGTTACATGATGATCGTACCGAACGAGGCATCGATCGCGAATTTCTGAATCGTAGGTACGACTCGTGACGACGAGACGCCGCGAATAAAAAAGTGCGCTGAACCGGCAGGATGGGCAGGATGATCCGGTCACGACGTAAGAGGCCGGGACAGACAGGATGTTCCATCTCGACATAAGAGCTAGAATAGGAACAGACAGAAAAGTGGAGGCAGAATAGATGGAAGAAGAAAGAACGGTCCGGAAGGGCCTGGTGTGTGAGGGCGGCGCGATGCGCGGGATGTTCACCGCGGGTGTACTCGATGTCTTCCTGGAGGAGGGAATCACCTTCGATGGCATGGTCGGTGTGTCGGCGGGGGCGACCTTCGGCTGCAATTTCAAATCGCGGCAGATCGGACGCACGATCCGCTACAATAAGCGTTTCGCAAAGGACCGGCGCTACTGCAGCATCGAGTCCCTGCTGAAGACCGGAAACCTCTACAATGCCGAGTTCTGCTACCATACGCTGCCAGAGGAGCTCGATCTTTTCGACTGGGATACCTTCCTCGCGAATCCGATGAAGTTCTACATCGTCGCGACGGACTGCAATACCGGCCGACCGGTCTACCATGAGTGTAAGACCTCGGCTCCGGAGGAGATGGAGTGGTTCCGCGCAAGTGCTTCGATGCCCCTCGTGTCGAAGCCGGTCGTGATTCAGGGACAGACCCTGCTGGACGGCGGCATCAGCAATGCGATTCCGCTCTGCTTCATGGAGCATATCGGCTACGAGCGCAATGTTGTCATCCTCACGCAGGACCGGAGCTACCAGAAGAAGCCGCAGGCGGGTATGCAGGCCTTCCGCAAGCTGCAGAAGAGGTATCCGCTCTGCTACGATGCGATGAAAAACCGTCACTTCATGTATAACGATCAGCTCGCCGACGTCCACGCCAAGGAGACCGCCGGTCAGGTGCTTGTGATCCAGCCGCCGGAGCCCCTCCGCATCCGCCGCACCGAGCACGATCCGCAAGAGCTCGAGCGCGTGTACCAGATCGGGCGAAGCGAAGCTCTGAAGCGACTCGAGGAGGTCCGCGCATTCCTCGGCTGATTATTTTGAAAGGATTTCTATGAACTTCTATTTCGCGCCGATGGAGGGCGTCACCGGCTACTGCTTCCGGACTGCGTACAACGCCGCCTTCCCTGGCCTCGACCGCTTCTATACGCCGTTTCTCTCGGCGAACGATACCTTCCAGTTTACACACCGCGAGGAGCGCGACGTCGCGCCGGAGCATAACCTTGGCATGCGTGTCGTGCCGCAGATCATCACCAACAACGCAGAGATGTTCGTCTGGGCCATCCGCGAGATGGCGAAGCGCGGCTACACTGAGGTGAATCTCAATGCAGGCTGCCCGAGCGGTACGGTCGTCGCGAAAGGAAAAGGTGCCGGTCTGCTCCGGGATCCGGACCGCCTCGACGAGTTCCTCGATCAGACCTTCGAGCTTCTGGAGAAGGAGGGCATCTGCTATGATGTCGCGGACGCACCAGAAGTACCGCTGTTCGAGAAGATGTCTTCGGCAGAGACATTGGCCTCGGAAGCGGGAGATGGAGAAATCACTCCGAAGCCGGTGAAGACCGCAGATGGCAGGACGCATGTCTGCATCTCCGTGAAGACCCGCATCGGCGGCTGGGAACCGGACGAAGCCGGAGAGCTGATCCGCGTCTACAACCGCTACCCGCTGAAGGACCTGATCGTGCACCCGCGCGTGCAGAAGCAGATCTACCGCGGGGAGGTGCATCTCGACGTCTTCCGGCAGTTCGTCGAGGAGTCGAAGCACCATCTCGTGTATAACGGAGACATCGTCACCGTCGCGGACTACGAACGCATCACCCGGATGTTCCCGTCGATCGACAGCATCATGATCGGCCGCGGACTCCTCACGAATCCGGCCCTCGTGCGCCAGATCCAGGGCGGGGATGCGGCGACGCTCGAGGAGCTGAAGGCCTTCCACGAGCAGCTGCTCGAAAATTACATGACGGAGATGCAGAGCGAGCGGAACACCCTGTTTAAGATGAAGGAGTACTGGAACTGGCTGAGTCAGTCCTTCGAGGGCAGCGAGCGCTATATGAAGGAGATCCGGAAGGCGGATACCCTCGTGCGTTACCGCTCGGCGGTACGGAATCTGCTCGCAAACTGTACGCTGAAGGGAGAGCTGTAAGAGATCATGATCATCGAATATCCATCCTACTATGAAAAGTTCCGCTGTATCGGCGGCTGCTGCCCGGACACCTGCTGTGCCGGCTGGGAGGTCGACGTCGACGAAGAGTCGAGCGCATACTATCGCAGCGTCGAGGGTGCGTTCGGCGACACCCTGCGCGCGCATATCCAGGAAGAGGACGGTGACTGCTTCTTCCCGCTCACGAAGGAGGGCCGCTGCCCGTTTCTCCGGAAGGACCTGCTCTGCGAGATGTACATCCAGCTCGGCGAGGAGAGCCTCTGCCAGACCTGCACGGAGTACCCGCGCTACTTCATGGATATCGGAAACTACGAGCAGATCGACATGAGCCTGAGCTGCATGGAGCTCGGCCGCATCTTCTTCACCGAGTGTGATCGTATCGAGTACATCCGCTCCGAGAACGAGATCCCGGGTGAGGAGATCAGCGAAGAAGAGCAGGAAACCCTCATCGAGGTGCTGGCGCTTCGGAACCGCTGTATCGAGCTGCTCCAGAATCATGCTGGCGCCTTCCTCGACGCATGGCAAGCCGTGCGCGCCCTCGTCGCGGAGGCGCAGGGCCTCGACCCGAAGGAAGCCGACGCAGAGCGAAGCTTCCTGAAGGAGGACTTCCCGGCCCTCGTCGAACTCATGAAGCATCTCGATTCCCTCCGCCCGGAGTGGGATACCCTCGTCGAAGGCTACGAGCAGAACTGCCGGGACCCGCACTTCCTCGATGCCCTCCCACAGTTCATGCAGGAAGAAGCCGCACAGCTCGACCGCTGGTTCACGAAGCTCGCCGTCTACTTTACCTACCGCTACTTCATCGACACCTGTATCGACGGCGACATCGAGATCGAGCTCTGCCTCGTACACCGCAGCCTCATGATGATCCTCTTCATGCTCTACAGCCGCTGGACCGAACAGCAGCAGCTTGACGTTTCGGACATCATCGACGTCGCGCACCTCTTCTCGAAGGAGGTCGAGCATGACGAAGGAAACGTGAATCTCCTAAAATCAATTTGATTGATTGTGAGCAGACATCTCCAGAAGCCCCGGAAGGGCGACAACAGAATCCATACGTAGAGTCTTCCGAACTCGGAGTATTGTGTTTCTGTTATCGCCCCCTCCGGGGCTCCGGTCATTCTGCACAATTATCTTGCCCGAATCAACGTTCTACGTTAAAATGTTTATCAGGAGCGCCTCGCATCCATGAGACGAAAAAGAACGTTGAAAGAATTCTCAAGAAAACATATCCATATCATCCTGTGTACCCTCTCAGTCGGCTTCATCCTCTGTGGCCTTGTGATGCTCATCCAGGACTTCTACAACTCGACCTACGCGTCGGATACGTCTGCTGCCACCGTGCAGGAGGCGTCTTTTTCGAACGCAAATGTCCTCTATCTGAGTTCTTACAGCCGGAGCTTCACCACCGTGCCGGATCAGGAGAGGGGCATCCAGAAGGTCTTCGACCAGTACCCGGGCATCACCCTCACCGAGGAGTTCATGGATACCCGTAACTACCCGGCAGAGGGCAATCTTCAGAATGTCTATGAGAGCCTTCTCTATAAGTATCGGAACAAGGACGCCTTCGACGCCATCATCCTCGCCGATGATGCGGCACTGAAGTTCGGTCTCCGCTATCGCGATGACCTCTTCAAGGGCAGTCCGATGGTCTTCATGTGCATCAATGACTTCGACCGCGCACGCAGCGCGACGAACTATCATGACGTCACCGGTAACATCGAGGGTTTTGACCTGAAGGGAACAATCGAGGTCGCGGCGAAGCTTCTTCCGAACGCGGATACAGTCGTGGCCATCTATGATGATACGGACTCGGGACTCGGTGACTTCAAGCGGATGAAGGAGATCGAAGCCGATTTCCCGAACTACAGCTTCCAGTATATCAATACCTCGATGCTTTATACCGATGAGCTGATACAGCAGCTCGAGAGCATCGGTAAGAATTCCATCGTGCTCTACCTGGACGCCTTCGAGAATGCGGATGGCACGATCTATGATATGGAAACGAGCGCGAAATTCATCGCAGAGCACTGCCCGGTGCCGGTATTCCGCGCCTCCATCGGTGGGCTCGGTCTCGGCCTCGCCGGCGGACATTACTTCGACTACAAAGCGGCCGGCGAAATCGCTGCGCGTACCGTCATTGACATCCTGAACGGTGCATCGGCCGATGACATGCCGGTGAACTATGAGAACATCAGCCACTATGCCTTCGACTTCGACGTACTTCGGAAGCATGGACTGAATACTGCGGTACTCCCGAAGGAGACCGAATTCATCAACGAACCGCTGAGCTACTTCAGGCGGTATAAGGCGATCATTCTGCCGAGTGCCTACATCATGAGCGGTCTCTTCCTCTGGCTTATCGTTCTCGAGATCTCGAACGAAGAGAAGCGTCGGAAGACGAGAGAGCTCACCTACTCCAGAAACAAGTTGCAGTACATGTATGAGCATGATACGATGACGCAGCTCCCGAACCGGGGCCATGCCGACACGCACATGCAGGAGATGCTCCAGGAGGGCGGCTCCCATACCCTCATGCTGATCGATGTCGATAACTTCAAGACGCTGAACGATACCTTCGGCCACGGCGCGGGTGACTATGTGCTGCAGGAGATGGCCCGTCGTCTCCGCCTCGTCGCGGTGAAGTACCAGGGCTTCGTTTCCCGTTACGGCGGGGACGAGTTCGCCATCCTTTTCGCCAATGAAATCAGTCAGGAGAGCGGCGAGATGCTGTCCTACCTCCGGAACATCCTGAATGAGCCGTACATCTACGAGGAGCAGCATCTGACCGTCACCTGCAGTATCGGTGTGACGGCAGCGACCGGCAAGGACCGTCTCGTAAACGAGCTCTTCTCTGAGGCGGATAAGGCGCTGACGGAAGCGAAGAGCCGCGGCAAGCATACAGCGGTATTCTACGATGCGACGATGCATGAGCGCATCCTCGAGGAGGACAATATCGTCCAGACCCTGCATGACGCCTGCGATCACGACGGTTTCCGCATCGTGTACCAGCCGCAGATCTCGACGAAAACCGGAAAGGTCATCGGCTATGAGGCCCTCGTACGACTGAAGAGTGGTGCATACTATCCGGACCGCTTCATTGCCCCTGCGGAAAAGTACGGCATGATCATAAAGATCGGACGCATCGTCACCGAAAAGGTTATCCATCAGATGGCTGTATGGCGCGCACAGGGCGTGGAGCTGCAGAAGGTGTCGATCAACTACTCGGCGAAGCAGCTGCAGGATGAGGAGTACGTACTTTACCTGAAGTCGCTGCTCCAGAAGGAAAACATCGCGCCGGAGCTTATCGAGATCGAGGTTACGGAAAGTCTCTATATGGAGTATAAGGAGCAGACGAACACGCTCTTCCGACAGCTTCGTGAGCTCGGGATCGGCCTCGCGCTGGACGACTTCGGCACGGGCTACTCGTCGCTGAACTACCTCACCTTCATCCCGGCGGACCGCATCAAGCTCGACAAGAAGATGACGGACACCTACCTCCAGCAGGGAAAGACCAACATCATCAAGAATATCGTTAACATCGCGCACGACCTCAACATGACGCTCTGTATCGAGGGTGTCGAGAACCGCGCGCAGTATGACCTCGCCACGGCGCTCGGCTGTGACGACGTCCAGGGCTACTTCTTCAGTCGCCCGATGGATGGCAACGCCGTCCCATATTACAGAGTGGAGTTTCTGGATTCATGACAGATAAGAAGATCGAAGATATGACAGCCGCTGCACAGGAGGCCAATGCCGCCCTTATGCACGGCACGGAAGAGAGTGGTAACGCACAGTCGGCAGCTGCGGCCGGTGCTGTACCGTCGGACGCCGCCGCTTCGGAGGGCGGAGCGCCGGTGAAGCACCAGCGCCGGAAGCGCTACAGCGGGAAGTACCCGCGGCGCTTCGACGAGAAGTATAAGGAGCTGAACCCGGAGAAGTATCAGGACGACATCGAGAAGATCATACAGAAGGGGAAGACCCCGGCGGGTATGCACATCTCGATCATGGTGAAGGAGATCCTCGATGTGCTGAAGATCCAGCCGGGCGAGATCGGCATGGATGCGACCCTGGGCTATGGCGGCCACACGGAGAAGATGCTCGAGCAGCTCCATGGACAGGGCCACCTCTACGCGACCGACGTCGATCCGATCGAGTCAGCGAAGACCGAGAAGCGTCTTCGTGAGAAGGGCTACGGCGATGACATCCTCACCATCCGCCACATGAATTTCAGAGACATTGACCAGGTCACGGGGAACGGCGATAAATTTGATTTCGTGCTTGCTGACCTCGGTGTCTCCTCGATGCAGATCGATAACCCGGAGCGGGGCTTCAGCTATAAGACCGACGGCCCGCTGGACCTCCGGCTCAACCCTGAAGCCGGCGAATCGGCTTCCGAGCGCTTGTGTGCGCTGTCCTGTGACGACATGGTGAACATGTTCATCGAGAATTCCGATGAGCCGTACGCCGAGCGCATCGCGAAGGAGATCGACCGCGGTCTCCACAAGGGGATGAAGTTTGAGACGACGACCGAGCTCCGTGATACCATCGCGAAGGCCCTCAGCTTCCTCCCGGAGAAGGAGCAGAAGGACGCCGTGAAGAAGTCCTGCCAGCGCGTCTTCCAGGCGCTGCGCATCGACGTGAACAGTGAGTTCGAGGTGCTCTATGACTTCCTCGAGAAGCTGCCGGACTGCCTGAATCCGGGTGCCCGCGTCGCCATCCTCACCTTCCACAGCGGGGAGGACCGTCTCGTGAAGAAGTTCTTCAAGGAGATGCAGAAGGCCGGCCTCTACAGCGAGGTCTCCCGTGACGTCATCCGCCCGGGAAAGGAAGAGTGCTTCAT
>ERZ1026876.1063-NODE-1063-length-14490-cov-7.113266_pt1 | contig 14490 bp, 18 predicted proteins | sample MGYA00380168_ERZ1026876 | MGnify/ENA primary metagenome ERZ1026876 (study PRJEB33269, sample SAMEA4719804) | human gut metagenome | biome: human-associated habitat; feature: organic feature; material: feces | place: Cameroon | collected 2013-10 ... | reverse complement strand
TAGTTATCATCGTACAACTGCTTTCATATTCTATCCGTTTCGCACGTCCGTTACTCACGCTGTGCAAGGGTAAGAGGTCTTGTAACGGTGGGGCATTTGTAGTAAAGTAGGACTGAAAGGTTGGAGACATACATGTTTTGCATAAGCGTAAGTTTTAAGAAGACACCTGCAAATGTGCGTCAGCGTTTTGCATTTTCTAAGGAAGAGGCGAAAGTCTTTTTAGATAAATTGATTAAGGAACAGTGGATAACAGGTGGAGTGATCGTGTCAACCTGTAACCGGAGTGAGTGCTATTTTATGGGAAGTAGGGCATATTTTAGTAAGATAGAAAACTGGTTTGCCGGGTATAAGAAGATTGACCGGGAATGGATGAAGCAGTATTGTCTGTATTATTCGGGAAAGCGGGCTATACAGCATTTATATAAGGTGACTGCAGGATTAGATTCCATGGTATTAGGCGAGGATGAGATATTAAGACAGGTCAAAGAAGCGTATTTGTCTGCGAAGGAGCAGGGATTTGTGAATAGCGAGCTGAATATCATTTTTCAGGGAGCATTTAACTGTGCGAAGCAGACAAAATCAGAGACTGCAATTTCTAATACACCAGTGTCAATCGGAACGTTGACTGCCAATATGGTGGAGACTTATCTGAAAGAAAAAAAGTTGCCGAAAAAGGTACTTGTTATTGGTGCAACGGGAAAGATTGGTTCGATTGTAGCAAAAGATCTAATCTCGAAGGGGATTTCCGTGACGGGAACAACACGATCCCATATTGGGGAAGGTGGAGTAATGCTGCAAGGGGCAGAAGGTATCGCATGGATACCATTTGACAAGCGGTATGAAGCAATATTCGGGGTGGCGGTAGTTGTGAGTGCGACAGGAAGTCCGCATTATACCATAACAAAGGATGCATTTGAGAAGAACTGTGGGAAGGCACAGGAATATTTGATGGTCGATCTGGCGGTTCCGTATGATATCGATCAGGATCTGGCACAGCTAGATGGGGTTATGTTATACGATATTGATTATTTTGAGAATATTTCGAGTGAGAATTACAATATCAAGCTAAATGAGATTGACAAGGCGAAGCGTATTTTAGCGGATTGCGTGGAGGAAGTGCAGAAGAAGTTATTGATCCGGGAGTTTCAGGTCAAGCAGGAGAAAGCATTTCAGGAAAAATGGTTTCGCAAAATGATCTCTTATCTGCGGGAGGCATTGGATAGTGAGCAGTTAGAGATGGTTCTTACCAAGATTGTGAAAGAAAGTAAGAAAGAAGACTGGAGATAAAGGAATGGCATACTTTCCATTTATGATAGAAGTGAATAATAAGAAATGTCTGGTAGTCGGTGGTGGTAAGATCGCACTTCATAAGGTGAAGAAGTTACTGCCGTTTGGAGTAGAGATAACAGTTGTGGCAGAGCAGGTATGTGATGTACTTTCTGTCTATGCATCACAGATTCAGATCGTGAACCGTGCCTTTCGGGATTCGGATATAGAGGGCATGGACTTTGTGGTGGCGGCAACGGACAGCGAGGAACGAAACCATCATGTTGCAGAGCTTTGTAAAGCACGCAATATATTAGTAAATGCAGTAGATATGAAGGAGGATTGTTCATTCATTTTTCCGGCAATGGTGAAGCAGGATGATCTGGTTGTTGCAATCTCGACCGGAGGGCAAAGTCCGGTGGCAGCGGCACATTTGAAGCAAACAATACAGAATGAGATTCCGGATTATTACGGAACCTTACTGGCAAATATGGGGGCGTGCCGGGAACAGGTGCTTTCTAAGGTTGATTCGGAAGAGAGAAGAAAAGAGATTTTTGCACATTTATTGCAGTATGGATTAGAACATGAGGGCAAGATTCCGGAAGAACAGGTTATGAATGAGATTGGAATGCAGGAATAGTATAGTGATGCTGAAAGAATGAAGGAGACTGTTAAGTTATGAAAATCCGAATCGGTACAAGAGGAAGTGAATTAGCTCGAAAGCAGACGGAATTGGTCATTGATGCGATTAGCAAGGCATATCCGGACTGTGTGTGTGAGACAGTGATCCTTCGCACAGAGGGAGACCGGATCTTAGATAAACCATTGATGGAATTTGGTGGAAAAGGTGTGTTTGTAACAGAATTTGAGGAAGCCTTGCAGGAGGGGAAGATCGATCTGGCGGTTCACAGTGCAAAGGATATGCCGATGGAATTAGCTAAGGGACTTACGATATGTGGTGTACTTCCAAGAGAAGATGTAAGGGATGTCCTGGTGACAAGGAAAGATCATCCATTACAGATGGAACACTTCCTACAAGAGAGAAAACAAGAGGAAGGTACAAGTGACTGGATGGAAAAAGAAAGAGAGATAGGGGCACAAAATGCGGAACCAGTGGTGGAATGCAAGATGACGGAGAACCAGCACAGTGCATTGGAAATGTATCGCATCGGAACGAGTTCCCTGCGCCGGCAATGTCAGATCGAACAGTTATATTCGAATGTGCAATGTGTATCGATCCGGGGGAATGTGCCAACACGTTTGCGTAAGCTGAGGGATGGAGAATATGACGGAGTGGTGCTTGCGGCCGCTGGATTGCGGCGCTTGAATCTGTTGCAGGAAGAAGACCTGGAATATCATTATTTTGACGTAGAAGATATGCTGCCGGCCGGAGGTCAGGGAATCATTGCAATAGAAGGACGGGAGCAGGATGAGATTGCAGAATGTGTGAAAAAGATATCCGATTCTGACGCATGGCTGCAATTGAAGACGGAACAGGAAGTATTGTATTTATTAAATGCAGGCTGTCATGAGGCAGTTGGTGTTGTGACGAATTTAACTGCGGATAAGATTGAGCTTCGCATTATGAAGGAAATGGATGGAAAACTCATTTATGTAGATGGCAGGGCATCGCGGTCAGAATATAGTAATCTTGCCGTAGAACAGGTGCAGGAATTATTGCAGAAGTTAAAGTGCAGCAATGATTCATAGTCAATAAACAGAATATATTTGTTCATAGAAAACGGAAAAGTGTATGCAGTATGATTTTGGTGTCGGATAAAGAGGGAATATAACAATACGTTTGATAGAATAGAGCAGATAGGGATAGGAGTATTGCAACATGGGTAAAGTATATTTGGTTGGTGCAGGTCCCGGAGATGCGGGACTGATCACGGTAAAAGGATTGGAGAAAATCCGGCAATGTGATGCCATTGTCTATGATCGGCTTGCCAATGAGGAATTATTGGAAGAGGTTCCAGTATCCTGTGAGAAGATCTATGTGGGAAAGCAGGCAGGTAGCCATTACCGTAAGCAGCAAGAGATTAACAAGATATTAGTGGAGTGTGTCAGGCGGCATGAGTATGTGGTGCGTCTGAAGGGCGGTGATTCCTTTGTATTTGGCAGAGGAGGAGAAGAGATAGAAGCATTACAGGCAGAGGGGATTGCCTATGAGGTGATCCCCGGTGTAACATCTGCGATTGCAGTTCCGGAATGTGCAGGAATTCCGGTTACGCATCGTGGAGTGAGCCAGAGTTTTCATGTGATCACCGGACATACGAAGACGTCAACCAATGAGCCGGATTACGATTATGATACGATTGCAAAGATGGAAGGAACGATTGTATTTCTGATGGGATTGTCAAATCTTTCCCAGATTGCAAAGCGGCTGATTGACGCCGGGAAGGAAGCCGGGACACCGGTTGCCGTTATTTCAGATGGAACCACCTGCTATCAGCGAAAGGTAACAGGCACATTGGAAACAATTGCAGGAAAGGTGGAAGAGGCAAAGATACCGTCTCCTGCGGTTATCGTGATCGGAGATACGGCAGCATTGTCCTATTGTGATCAGGCGGTATTACCGAAGGTTGGAATCACAGCCTCCGGTCTGTTGTGGCATAAGCTGAAATGCGGTGTGGAAGAATTATCCATGCAGTCGGTGTTGTTGTGCGATATGGAAGTGGTGCAGACGAAGGCAATGGAACAGCTTTCAGAGGAAATGCAGCATTTAGCGGAATACGACTGGCTGATGTTCACCAGTCAGAATGCGATCCGGTTGTTCTTTGAACAGATGCGGCAGTTAAAGATTGATATTCGGACGCTCTCCCGGATTCAGATAGCGGTACTTGGAAGCGGAACAGCAGCGAAACTTTCGGAGTATGGATTACAGGCAGACTTTGTACCATCTGCGTATACGATTGATGTATTGGCAAAGGAATTTGCGGAATATGCAAAGCCGGGGACGAAGGTATTGATTCCACGGGCGGTGCAGGGTAATCGGAATCTGGTTACTTATATGGAAGAACAGGGTATACGTTGTACGGATCTTCCAATCTATGATGTGCAGGGCAAATTGACCAAGGATATCCGTGCTCTTCCGCAGCTTGACTATCTGATCTTTGTCAGTGCATCGGGTGTCAGCTCATTTTTCGAAGGGCTGCGGGAGCAGAATATAATTTTGCCGGACACGGTAAAGATGATCTGTATCGGGCATGTCACAAAGCAGCGGCTATTAGAGCAATGTGGGCGTGCGGATGCGGTAGCATTAGTAAATGATGTGCCGGGTGTTTTACAGGCATTGAATACGCTGTGATTATGGATATAATAGAAAATGGTGAGCAAAGCGCATAGTATTTTGCAAAGTTAATGATATATATTTTGATATAGGAAGGTAACAATTATGATACGAATGAGACGATTACGTGTAAATGATGCAATGAGAAATCTGGTACGGGAGACAACTATCAGTAAGAATGATCTGGTCTATCCGGTATTTGTGACGGAAGGTGTGAATGTGAAGAATCCGGTAGATTCCATGCCGGGCATTTATCAATATTCCATTGACCGGTTTGACGAAGAGCTTGACCGGATCGTAAAGTCCGGCATTCCGGCAATTCTTATATTTGGCATTCCGGAGCATAAGGATGAGAAGGGAAGCGAGGCATATAATGACGAAGGCATTACGCAGCGTGCAATCCGTCATATTAAGGAAAAGGCTCCGGAGCTGCTGGTCATTGCAGATGTGTGTCTTTGCGAATATACCTCACACGGACATTGCGGTCTGGTATGCGGACATGAGATCTTAAATGATGAGACTTTGGTACTGCTTGCCAAGATGGCGGTAAGCCTTGCCAAAGCAGGTGCGGATGTGATCGCACCATCCGATATGATGGACGGAAGAGTTGAATATATCAGACAGGCACTGGATGAGAATGGATTCCTGAATACAATGATCATGGCATACAGTGCCAAGTTTGCATCCGGCTACTATTCACCGTTCCGGGATGCAGCGCAGTCAGCCCCGGCATTTGGTGACCGGAGAACTTATCAGATGGACCCGGCGAATGGCAAAGAAGCGGTGCGGGAATGTGAAAATGATATCGAAGAGGGCGCAGATATTATTATGGTCAAGCCGGCACTTACTTACTTGGATGTGGTAAAAGAGATGTCGTACCGGACGGATTATCCGATCGCAGTCTATAATGTAAGTGGTGAATATTCCATGGTCAAAGCAGCAGCACAGAACGGCTGGATTGATGAAAAGCGTATCGTTATGGAAAACATGATCGCAATGAAGCGCGCAGGTGCAAAGATTATTATAACGTATCATGCGTTAGATGTGGTTAAGTGGCTGGAAGAAGAGGCGTAAGGAGTGACAACAATGACAAGATCAGAGAATATGTTTGAAGAAGCCAAGAAGATTATGCCGGGTGGAGTGAACAGTCCGGTTCGTGCCTATCAGGCAGTACACCGCAGTCCGTTATTTATCGATCATGCAAAAGGATCAAAGATTGTGGACGTAGACGGTAAGGAATATATTGATTATGTATGCTCGTGGGGGCCGGGTATCTTAGGACATGCTGATGACCGGGTGATCAAGGCGGTACAGGATGCTTGTGAGAAAGGTCTTACATTTGGTGCTCCGACAGAGAAAGAGACTATTTTGGCAGAAATGGTACAGGAGATCATGCCATCCATGGAGATGATGCGTCTGGTCAATTCCGGTACAGAAGCGGTCATGAGTGCAATCCGTGTGGCAAGGGGGTACACCGGACGGGATAAGATTGTGAAGTTCCGTGGATGTTATCACGGACATTCCGATGGACTGTTAGTCAAAGCCGGATCGGGTGCACTTACGCAGGCAGTACCGGATTCTTTGGGTGTACCGGCAGATTATACGAAGAATACATTAGTGGCAGAGTATAATGATATCGATTCTGTGAAGCAGTTGTTTGAACAATACGGGAAAGAGATTGCAACTGTAGTTGTGGAGCCGGTAGCTGCGAATATGGGCGTGGTTCCACCAAAGCAGGGATTTTTAGAGGATTTAAGAGAGATTACACAACAGTATGGTGCATTGCTGATCTTTGATGAGGTGATCACAGGCTTCCGGTTATCGCTTGGCGGTGCACAGGAATATTATGGAATTACACCGGATCTGACAACACTTGGTAAGATTATTGGTGGTGGTATGCCGATGGCAGCGTACGGTGGACGCAGAGAGATCATGGAAAAGGTCGCTCCGCTTGGAGGTGTGTATCAGGCAGGTACCTTATCCGGTAATCCGATTGCAACGACAGCAGGAATTACAACACTTCGCATTTTGAAAGAAAATGCAGATCATATCTATCCGCGGATCGCAGAGGCAACCAGACAATTAGCGGATGCGGCACGCGATACATTTGGGGATAGAGTACAGGTAAATCAGGTAGGTTCGCTGATGAGCGTATTCTTTACAAAGGAGCCGGTTGTGGATTATAACAGTGCAACCTCATCCGATACGGAGGCTTATGCCGCATACTTTAATGCGATGTTACAGCAGGGAATCTATTTAGCACCATCGCAGTTTGAGGCAATGTTTGTATCGGCTGTACATTCCAAAGAGGATCTGGCAAGAACGATAGAAGCAATGTCCAATTGCTGATAAGAAAAAGTAATCCTGGAAAAAATGAATTGGGAAGGAATCAGGAGTATGAATATTACAGTTTATCTGGGTGCATTGGAAGGAAATGATCCGGCACTTGCAAAGGCAGTAAAGGAGCTTGGTACATGGATTGGAACAAGTGGTAATTCCCTTGTCTATGGCGGTTCCAAGTCTGGATTGATGGGAGTTGTTGCAGAAAGCGTATTACAGGCAGGTGGGAAAGTTACCGGTGTGGAACCGCAATTTTTCATTGATGCGGAGGTACAGTATGATGGTCTGACCGAGTTGATCGTCACAAAGGATATGACGGAGCGTAAGACAAAGATGATTGAACTTGGAGATGCCTTTATCGCATTTCCGGGTGGCACCGGTACATTAGAGGAGATTGCAGAAGTGATGTCTAAGGTGTCATTGAAACAGTTGGAGGCACCCTGCATTTTCTATAACCTGAATGGGTATTATGACAGTATGAAGGAACTGCTTTCCCATATGATCGCAATGGGTTTGTCAACGAAGGAGCGGCAAGAGGGCATATATTTTGCCGAAACGTTGGAAGAGATCAAGGGGATATTGGATAAGTAAGAAGAGTAAGAGGAGTGGAGCAGATGGATATAGAATACAAAAGACTGACAAAAAAAGAGATTGACACCTTTATTGATATGAGGATCAATCAGCTTAGAGAGGAAGGAGCAAAAGAAGAGATTGATTTGGTTCCTGCACTGAGAGATTATTATACTCGTCATATGGCAGACGGAACATTTGTATCCTGGCTTGCCTTTGATGGAGAACGTATTATTGGAACAAGCGGAATGTCCTTTGTGGAGAAACCGCCATATTTTGGATGCCCGAGTGGAAAAATGGGATTGTTGTCTAGTATGTTTACCAACCCGGCATATAGGAGAAAAGGGATTGCAAGGGAACTGTTATCCCGTGTTGTAAATGATGCCAGCGAATATGGATGTGGAACAATACAGATTACAGCATCGGATATGGGTGTCAAATTATATACCGATTTTGGATTTGTACATAATGGGAATTTCATGCAATATAAACTTTAGTATAGATTTGAGGAGGGTGACTATGAAAAAGATATTAGTGACAGGTGGAACAACTTTTGTAAGTAAATATGTGGCACAATATTTTGTAAATGCAGGATATGAAGTATTTGTTCTTAACAGAAATTCTAAGTCACAAGTTCCGGGCGTAAAACTCATTGAAGGGGATAGGCATAATTTAGGTGGTGTATTGAAGGATACGTTCTTTGATGTTGTCGCTGATATAACGGCTTATAACGAGAATGACATAATTGATCTTGTTAAGGAATTGGGTTCTTTTGATCAGTATATCATGATTAGTTCAAGTGCTGTGTATCCAGAGTATGGTGTTCAGCCATTTCTGGAAGAATCAGAGAAATCCGAAAATAAATTTTGGGGTGCATACGGAACTGATAAAATAGCGGCTGAAAAGGCATTACTTGAGAGAGTGAAAGATGCATATATATTAAGACCGCCTTATTTATATGGACCAATGAATAATGTGTATAGAGAGGCTTTTGTATTTGATTGCGCCTTGGCAGATAGAAAGTTCTATTTACCCAAAGACGGCAGCATGAAATTACAATTCTTCCATGTAAAAGATTTATGCAGGTTGATGGAGGTAATCATGAAAGAAAAGCCTGAAGAACATATTTTAAATGTTGGTAATACTGAAGCGGTATCGATTAAAGATTGGGTAACAAAATGCTATGAGAACATAGGAAAAACACCGGATTTTGTAAATGTTTACGAGGAGATTGATCAGAGAAATTATTTTAGTTTTTATAACTATGAGTATTATTTAGATGTATCACGTCAAAGCAAAATATATCCGGAAACTATGTCATTAGAAGAAGGATTGAAAGATACCGTTAAATGGTATTTGAAACATAGCACGGAGGTTAATAAGAAACCTTATTTTGAATACATAGATGAAAATTTAGCAGTAAAATAGCATTACTAAAATTCGTGCAAAACACAAAAATAAGGAATGATACTATGGAGTATGCACGCTTAGTGTTGGATGGAAAAATGCAAGCTTGGGTTGATGCAGAAGATAGTTTAGAAGTGTGGTAAATCAATCGTGAAAATTTTAGATGAATTAAGGATGAATATGTGGTAGAATAACCCATATGGTAGCCTTGCTCAAGAGATTATCAATCGGAATTTAAGGAGCATATATGAAGAAACAACAACTTTCAGCGGAATGCGACAAAAGGAATGCCTTTTCACGCAGAGGAAATACCGTGTCCGGTTGCGGCATGTGTGATGCAAAAGGGGATATCCTTTTGCGGAGAGTGTACTGATTTTCAATGTCAATTATTGACGGATTATTCAAATGATACGGAGCATGGAGATAATCCGCCGGGAGCACGTATTACGGCGTGTAAGATGATTAAATGTTTGTTGGAAAAGAAATAGAAGGATGATGAAATACCATGCATGAAATAGTTGCAAAGTCAATACTGAGTCCACAAAACGGAATGAATCTTTATAGGGGATGTCTTCATGGATGCATCTACTGTGATGCAAGGAGCACATGTTATCAGATGGAACATTCATTTGAGGATATTGCAGTTAAGGTGAATGCACATAAGCTTTTGGAAGAAACACTACGCAGAAAAAGAAAGCGTTGTATGATTGGAACCGGTGCTATGAGTGATCCGTATCTGCCGATTGAAAAGGAACTTAAGCTAACTAGGAAATGTCTGGAGCTTATCGATGAATATGAGTTCGGACTTGCGATTCAAACGAAATCAGATTTAATACTTCGTGATTTGGACTTGTTAAAGAGTATTAACAGAAAAACAAAATGTGTAGTGCAGATAACCATGACTACTTATGAAGAAGAACTGTGTAAAATTCTGGAACCGGGGGTATGTACTACCAAGAGAAGATTTGAGATTTTGAAGATTATGCGAGATGAAGGAATTCCGACGATATGCTGGATGACGCCTATATTACCGTTTATAAACGATACGGAAGAAAATATTCGCGGGCTGTTGGAGTATTGCAAAGAGGCGAAAGTATATGGAATTCTTTTGTTTGATATAGGGGTTACCCTGCGGGAAGGTGACAGGGAATATTTTTATCAGCAATTAGACAAGCATTTTCCGGGGATGAAAGAGAAGTATATCCGAACCTTTGGAAATGCTTATGAGGTTCCATCGCCTAAGAATAGGGAATTGATGAAACTGGTTAAGGATGAGTGCGTACGGAGTGGTATGATTTGTGACAGCAACAAACTCTTTTCTTATATGCATGAATTTGAGGATAAAGCTGCAGGAAAACAGATTACTTTAGATGAAATTTTTTAAAATGGGAGATTAAAAGAATGGCGTACGATTTCAAAAAAGATTCAAAAGAGTTCTATAGGTCAAAGAATAAACCTGAAATTGTGAATGTACCGAAGGCAAACTACATTGCAGTCAGGGGGAGTGGTGATCCTAATGAAGAAGGAGGGCATATCAGCAGGCAATCAGCGTTTTGTATGCAGTAGCTTATACCTTGAAAATGAGCTATAAAACGGATTATAAAATAAAAGGCTTTTATGAATATGTGGTTCCGCCGCTGGAAGGGTTTTGGTGGCAGGAGAATGTTTCTGGTGTGGATTATAGCGATAAGTTTGCATTTTGCTGGATTTCAGTCATTAGGGTTCCTGATTTTGTATCCGAAAAGGATTTTGACTGGGCAGTGAAAAATGGCAACAAATAAGAAAAAAATAGATTGTACCGCTACCGAGTTTATAACCATAGAGGAAGGGCTATGCGTCCAAATAATGCATATAGGTCCGTTTGATGAAGAACCAAAGAGCGTTGCCATTATGGATAAATTTCTTGAAGCAAACAGCTATGTAAATGATATGAATGCAGAGAGACTTCACCATGAAATATATTTGTATGATGCAAGAAAGGTTTCAGCGGATAAGTGGAAAACAATCATAAGGCATCCGATTAAGAAATCGGAATAAAAAGGCGTCCTAAGCAAGAGAAATACTGCATAGGACTTCTTTTAGTTAGTTGTAGTCGTGTTTTGCAGATGATATAATATAGGTCGTAGGATTTGCCGATATGAACATCAAAATAGTTTGAATCATAAGGAGAAAGTAAAATGGATATTGTAAAGTTTAGTGCTGATATGCAGGAGCAAGTAAATGATTTTTTAAACAATGTTTTTTAAACGTCGGCATACCATATTCTCCAAAAGATAGACATGCAGAGGTGGCAAATGAAGAAAGCCATTATATGAATAATGGTGATTTTTGGTGCCTGATTAATGATAACAATGTGATAGGAACTATAGTAATTCGTAAAATAGATGATGGAAAAGAATAGTTGAATTAAAAAGAATGTTTGTGTTGCCGGAATTTCAAAGGAATGGTTACGGAAGGTTATTATTAGAGCATGCGGAACTTTATTTCGAGATGGATTTATGATAAAATATGTTTAGAGAATTGAAAGGGGAAGGATAATATGAATTTTTATGAGGTTATAGAAAAAAGAAGAACAATTCGTGATTTTGAAAATGTTGTAATGACAACAGATGTTATTGAACGAATAATAGAAGCTGGGCTTAAAGCGCCTACAAATGACCATATGAGAGACTGGCATTATGTTGTGATTCAGGATAAAAATGTGGTAATGCAGTTGTTGGACATCATACCCAAGGGAATTTCCGAAGAGGATATGAATCAGTTGATTGTAGACTGGAATTTAAATGATAGTGAGCAACAGGAATGTTACAGAAAAGCTGTTCCAAAGCAACATAAAATGTTACTGGATGCATCCGCAGTTGTAATTCCTCTGTTGAAGCAGAAGACGGATATTTTGCACCCGGATAATATTTCGCATTTAAATGGTTTTGCTTCTATTTGGTGTAGTGTAGAGAATATTTTTCTTGCGGCAACAGCAGAGGGATATGCATGTACTCTGCGTGTGCCATTAGGGAATGAAGGTGAATGGGCAAGAGATGTGCTTGGCTATCCGGAAGATTATTTTATGCCTTGTTTTATCGGAATAGGCAAGCCAAAAGTGGATGCGGATGTTGTAAAGCAAAAGAAAATAGATGTAAAGGATAGGATTCATTGGGATAGATGGTAGGAATATATTTTAGTGGAACAGGTAATTCCAGGTATGCAGCAGAAATGTTTTGTAATGAATATGATGAAGCGGCTAAAGCATTTTCTATAGAGGACGATAATGTTATTCAGGCTGTGAAAAATGAAGAAATGCTTGTATTTGCATATCCGGTGCAATATAGTACTGTGCCCAAAATATTGCGTGATTTTATGATTGAAAATAAAGGACTTTGGAAAAATAAGAAAGTTTTTGTTATCGCCACAATGGGATTGTTTAGTGGTGATGGAGCAGGAGTTCTTGGGAGACTTTTACAGCAATACGGAGCAGAAATAATTGGTGGATTGCATTTGAAAATGCCGGATAGCATAGGCGATGAAAAAGTGTTGAAGCGTCCGCTGGAAAAGAACAAGGAGCTTGTGAAGAAAGCGGAGCAGAAGATTAGCAAGTCGGTTCAGCTTTTGAAAGCAGGGAAACCAACCCAGGAGGGAATTGGCATATTATATCGTATGGCTGGTTTCTTTGGACAACGATTGTATTTTGGGCATAAGACAAAGAACTATTCTGATAAACTGCGTGTGGATGAAGATAAATGCATAGGGTGTGGTAAGTGTGAAAAGTTATGTCCTATGAATAATATCAAGATTGTCGATAAGAAAGTGGTGCAGAATAACCGGTGTACCATGTGTTATAGGTGCATCAATATTTGCCCGAAGCAAGCCATGACGTTGCTTGGGAAAAAGGTTGTGGAGCAGAGTGTGGTAGAGAAATATTTATGATGAGGAGAGCGTAAATGGTACTTTTAGTAGTCGATACACAGAAATTAATAGCGACACCTGATTTATATAATTTCAATGCGTTCGAATGTGCTGTTAAATCGTTAATTGCTGCAGCCAGAGAGAATAATGTTGAGGTTATTTATGTAAGACACGATGATGGAGCTGGTGCGAAATTGACAAAGGGAACACCGGGTTTTGAGATATATGAAGGTTTTGGTCCACAGCCGAGTGAGAAGATTTTTGATAAGACTGTAAATAGTTCTTTTAAGGGGACAGGCCTGTTAGAATACTTGATGGAAAAGAATATCCGTACAGTGGTTGTGGTTGGATTGCAGACGGATTACTGTATTGATGCAACAATCAAGTGTGGCTTTGAGCATGGTTTTAAAGTGATTGTACCGAAGAATGCAAATTCCACATTTGATAATGCCTTTATGGCAGGAGAGCAGAGTTATAAGTATTATAACGAATTTATGTGGAAGGGCAGATATGCGGAATGTATTTCTGTGGAGGAAACGATCAAGCGAATGAAGGGGTAAGTTCAGAATGGAAGATGTTATAAGAAAATATTTTCAATGCTGGCTGGATAAAGATATTAATGCTGTAAAGGAGATTTTTAGCGAGGGTATTATTTACAGTGAGTGTTATGGTCCAGTGTATAAAGGCATCGGACAGATAATCAGATGGTTTGAGGATTGGAACCGAAAAGGTACTGTTTTGCAGTGGGATATAAAGCGTGTGATTGTTTCCGTGAATACAGCCGTTGTGGAATGGTATTTTAAGTGTGACTACGAGGAAAATGTGGATGGTTTTGATGGAGTCACCATTGCTGGGTTTGATGCGGATATGAAGATTTACGATTTAAGGGAGTTTCAGTCGAAGGCAGAGCATTATTATCCGTATGGGGGATAGAGAATTAAAACGTAATAGGAGAAACATGGGGGGATTACATAGAAAAAGGTAAGTAGCTCTCATTAATGTACAAGCAAAGTGGGTGAGAATAATGGATAATAGTATATTAAATTGGACATTGAAAATTGTTATATATATGTCGGCAGTATTATCTGTTTGGAAGTCTAAAAATAAAATTGTGCACATAATTCTAGAATGTATGTATTGTGTAGTAATATCAGTGTTACCTGTATTATTCTTATCTTTTCTTATTGTGGTAATTAATGGGAGTGAAAGTGTTGATATTGGTATTGTGATGAGATTAGTGTCATTCTTTGTTGTTGGACCTTTGGTTTATTTTGTTATATCAAACAGAAAAGAAGAGAAGAAAATAGAAGATTATTTCTTGTTAGGGGCATTATACATCGATGAATATAAAAATAACAAACCGCAAGTAAAAAGGTACAAGTTTATATTGCTAGCTGAAGTAATACATTTTCTGTTGCTGTTTATTGGAGTGTTATGGGGAATGACATCGCTGATGGAAGCGTTAGAGATATTATCGGCTGATACTTTAATGATTGCCATCGTAATAAGCTTATTTGTTGCGTATGCATTGTTTGTATATGGAAAATGTGAAAAGAAGATAAGACAAAGAAGAAAAGCAATTTTGAGTGTATTCATATCATTTGTCTGGTTGGTTGTTGTTTGCATAAGAATAAATCATTATTGGAAAGATATGACACAGATTGAATTAGAGGATATGCTTATTTTATTCTTTAGTGCTGTATTTACAATTCCTA
>ERZ1026876.1056-NODE-1056-length-14551-cov-8.878725_pt1 | contig 14551 bp, 9 predicted proteins | sample MGYA00380168_ERZ1026876 | MGnify/ENA primary metagenome ERZ1026876 (study PRJEB33269, sample SAMEA4719804) | human gut metagenome | biome: human-associated habitat; feature: organic feature; material: feces | place: Cameroon | collected 2013-10 ... | reverse complement strand
ATAGGTGGTCAACTTTAATTCGTTTAGGTGGTCAACTTTTACGATCGTTTAACAGATGTCACTTCAGATCTACAACTTCTCATTCCATACATATCTGCATATCTGCATATCTGCATATCTGCATATCACCATAATTGTAGCCACTAAAACATAGAATTTTCCGTGGCTACAACTTAATTACACCTCGTCATCTCTAAAAATCGACATTTTTTTAAAAAATTTATGGCTTAAGACTCCCTAAACCCCTAAAAGGTCAGCTATAATGAATTTTCTGTATACATAAGAAATACGTATTTTGTCAGATTTACCTGACCTGGATTTTATTTTAAACAATCAGGGATTGCCTCATGAGCAAGATTATTACTCCAGTTAACTATAAAAACCCACTTTCCCGTAACCAAACCGAACACGGGATCAAACTTGTAAAAGACTTCTTCCAGCTCAATTTGGCTACTGAATTACACCTCAAGCGTGTAACTGCGCCACTATTTGTATTAAGAGGTCTAGGGATTAACGACGACCTTAACGGCATTGAACGTCCAGTTTCTTTCCCTATTAAAGACCTTAACGAAGCGGTAGCTGAAGTAGTACATTCTCTCGCTAAGTGGAAGCGCCTCTCTCTCGCCGAACACGGGACTAAACCTGGTTCTGGCCTTTATACCGATATGAACGCTATTCGTGCAGACGAAGAACTTGATAATCTCCACTCCCTTTATGTTGACCAATGGGACTGGGAAGCGGCTATCACTGCTGATCAGCGCACTATTCCATTCCTAAAGAATGTAGTAGAACGTATCTACGCTGCTATTCGTCGTACTGAATATCTCGCTTGCGAAAACTACCCAGAACTTACTCCATTCCTCCCAGAAAAGATCACCTTCATCCATAGTGAAGACCTTTTACAGAAGTATCCAAACCTTTCAGCTAAGGAAAGAGAAGATGCTATTTGTAAAGAATACGGTGCGGTATTCCTCATCGGGATTGGGGCTAAGCTCTCTAACGGTGAAAAACACGACGGCCGTGCACCTGACTACGATGACTGGTCTACCATGTATGATGGCAAACCAGGTCTTAACGGCGACATCCTCATTTGGTATCCTTGGTTAGATCGTTCTGTTGAACTTTCATCTATGGGTATCCGTGTCGATCGTGAAGCTCTCTTACGTCAGCTTAAACTTGAAGGCCAAGAAGATCGTCAAAACCTCTACTTCCACCAAAAGCTCTTAAACGGTGAACTCCCACTTAGTATCGGTGGTGGTATTGGTCAGAGCCGTCTTTGCACTGTACTACTCCATAAGGCTCACGTTGGGGAAATTCAGGCAAGTATTTGGCCGGATGATATGCGCGCAAGATGCCGTGAACTTGGGATTGATTTAATCTAATACCCAAGGATTTATGATTTAGGCTTTAAGCTAAGCTTAAGCCTAAACATTTAAAATTAAGAATTACTCTTAAAAGACTAACTCCTCACTTTATGACTAAAGCGAGGGGTTATTTTTTACTTCATTTTTAGTTACTTAAATTTTCGATTCTTTAATTTTAAAAGGCTAATTTTGCGCTAGTTGATTGAGCTTAGAGTGTTTGCCACCTTACAACTTGCACTGTGGTCACATGAAAGGTGCTTACTTGTAACGCCCTATTTATAGCGCCCTATTTCTAGCTTCTTTCTTATCAATATTCGTTTGGTTTTTGAAGATATAGCCCCTGCTGCTTTAAAGCCTCCATCACCACTTGGCGGTTAGTTTGATCCTTTGGGAGGGGGCGATATTCTGGAGTTAGGTAACTAATATTACCAGCCGCTTTAATCACGGCTATTTGGTCAGGGCTAATGATTGCATTTTCTAAGTAACTGCCACTCATAAACCAGCGTGGCGGAGTAGGTTTAGCAGCTGGCGTAAAGAGTGACTGCCCCACTGAGTAGTCTAAAATCTCATTAACACTTAAGAAATAATCATGGATTAAAGTCGCACTTACGTCATAAGCCGTGGTGATTCTTTGTGTTTCGGTGAAAGGTTTACGTCCCGGCCAACTAATGATTAACGGGATTTGAATTTGGTAACGAGTAAAATTACCGTTATGCCCCCAGTAGTTAAGCTTGGTATCATTAAATTCTTCCCCGTGATCAGCAGTAAAGATCACAATCGAATTATCCCACACGCCCGAAGCTTTTAGTTCCGCTACTAAACGGCCGATTTTTTGGTCCACCACAAAAGCAATATTACGGTAAAGGTTAAAGAAAGGCTCCCGGTCAGAGTCGTTATTTAAACTTAAGTAATTCGGAGATGTTTGTTGTACCGGATATGGTAAAGGTAGCTTTAGATCGCCATCTGTAAGCCTTTGGGCATGTAATTGGTCTAAAAACACAAAGGCCATAAATGGCTTTGATTGTGCGGGTAAAGTATTTGACTCTAGTGCTAAAAGATTAGACTTAGTAGCTAAAGACTTGTTTGGGGCTCGCGATTTTAAATAAGAGGCAAAATCTTGCAAGACGTCTTGATCACGCTCTGCCGCATTGGTGCCCTTAGAATTCGTTCTTAAATCTTCCACGCCATAAAACACGGTGCGATTAAATTCAGGATTTAATAGATTAGCGCTCGAAAAAGCTTTGATTTCGTAGCCATGATCCTTTAATACCTGCATTAAAACAGGCGGGGTGTTAGAGTACAAGCTCTGTTTCCAATAAAACGAAGGAATACCATAGAAAAAAGAAAAAACGCCTGTGCGAGTTGCATTGCCCCCAGAGAAATGCCGCGTAAAACTAATGTTCTCTTGAGCAAGTTGGGCTAAATGTGGCATCGTAGTTTTATCAACGACATCGCTTCTTAACGCATCAACCATAACCACGATAATATTATATGGTGAGCTCGAAGTATATGAAGAGACCAAATTAGGTGAGGAAGTCAAAGTAGCCTCCTTTGGTTTATCTTTATATTGTAAAGGTTGACGCGGATAGTATAGAGCTGAAGAAGCCACCGCTTTGGTGCCTTTAGGGGCTTCTTGGGTTGCTGAAATTACCCCCATTTTACGTAAAGCACTATTCATCGTCAGAGGTTTAAAGAATATTACTTTTTCTGCTTGCGTCGTGACTATGTTGGTTTGCAAGCCATAATCAAGCGCAAAGCCTAAATTACTGCCGATAATAGCTAAAACAGCTACGCTCACGCCCAAAGTGAGCCCCCGTTTAAAGCGCGGTCCTACCTTTAAGCCTAAGAAGACCCCAACGCCCGCTAACAAGACCATCGATAACGCTTGACCGATAATAGATAAAGTATCTTTAAGCCCAAAGCTAATGACCTCACCCCCGGCGTTCACCCAAAGGTCAAGCATGGCTAAATTAACATGAAAATGATAAAGGTTAAAAACCCCAATATCTGTCCATAAAAAAATAAACCAAGCGCTACATAAGACCAAGGTGCCCAAAGTCGCAGTTTTTACGGCCTTAAATTTGAATAAAGGATATACCGTCAAAAAGAGCCCTAACGCGCAATACATAAAAGTATTACCAAAAAAAGCCCCGTAAAAAAATAACTCTTCCTCTAAGGTGGTAGCACTTGAGTTATAGCCAATCGCCAAAATGGTAGAAAAAATTGTTACCACCAGCCCTAAAGACCAAACTTTTTGGCTAGGTTTAAACTCTAACTTCTGGTTCATAAATTTCTGTTCCTCTAGCCTATAACTTAAATCTAAAGCGTCATTAAGTAACGCTCGTAATAACTGTAAACACGGTAAAAATTAAGGCTTAATTTTACCAAATAACTTATTCCTTGTCTTAATGTGTAAAGCTTGGTTTAAATATGAGTGAGTTTTGGGTAAAATTTGCAACTATTACTTTATTTACTGTGTTTTTGCGTAGGGTAGCTTTAATTTTGGCTTTTAGCCCTAACCTTTAATACTCGTTGACTGAGTTTTGCTTGGTAAGTTCTTAAATCAAATGCGCCACTTTAATCTTAAATCAGAAGCCTACTTGTTAGCTTTTAGTATCGTCATTGCCACTATCTTTACGATGTGCCTTGGCGTACCGTATAAGTTTTTAGTCTCAGGGATCGCTCTTTTGTATTTAGCTTCTTTTAATCGTAAAAGCCTTTACGTTATGACTGCGCTCCATGCTTTAATAACTTTGGCCTTCCCGGTAACACTAAATTACGGCCTCCCGAACAAAGCTCATTATTTTAATATGCTAAATTCAAATCCTAATGAGTCTATGGAATTTTTAGAGCAAGTCTCAACTCTAGATATCATCGGGATCATGCTTGTAACTTTAATCCTCCTAGCTGGCTATTTGTGGCTGGGGCGTCATTATTTTAAAAATAAATTAGCACAATACTTTGAAGCTTCAGACCTAAAAGAAGCAGCTGTTCCTACCCCAAAAACCAAACGCTTGGAAATCATTAAAGTTAGCGTGTTATGCCTCGTGTTACTTTTTATTGGTCTTAGATGTTATCCTACCAAAATCCTCGCTGATACCGTTAAATACACTAAGCTCTCATTAGGCGAAATCGATAAATACAATAAGCTTATTAACACCCCGAGCGACTTTGTCGTCACTAAAAACACTAAAAAAATTAAGAACGTGGTCGTAGTTATTGGCGAAAGCGTTGAAACCGATTACCTCTCCGTATTTGGTTATCCGCACCCAACTACTCCAATTTTGGCTAAAACTCCGGGCTTATTTTTTAAAAACAATATTTCTGCGGCTTCGTACACTTTTCCATCGATGATGCGTTCTTTGACCGTCACCCCAGATGCCACTTCGTACCAGCTTAATAACAATATTGTCGCTTTAGCCAATAAGGCCGGTTACTCAACCTATTACTTTGCTACCGGTAAAGACGATGATAAACAGTTTTTAAACGATTATTTTGCGGGACTAGCTAAATACAACTTTTTAAGTTTGCCTAACACCACCAATAAGAAACAGCGTTCCGTAAACCGCAACCAAGACGACATGCAGTTATTAAAATTCTTTGATCTAGCCGTAAATGATCAAGAGGAATACCGCATGATCTTTTTACATATGTTCGGTCACCATCCTAACGTCTGCCATCGCTTAAAAAGTTATCCCAACCATTTCGCCAAGTTAAAACATACTATCGCTAATAATGCACCGGATGAACTTAACTGTTACTTAAGCGTAACACATAAGCTTGATGCCTTTTTAGGGCACATTTATACAACCCTGCAAGCGCAAAACGAGTCCTTCTATCTCTTCTATTTATCAGATCACGGGCTTTATTTTGATTTAGATTCCGCTTTAAAGACTTTTATTCATCATGGTGAAAAATATAAATCAAACTACCGGGCGCCTCTTATGATTATGAGTTCTGAAATTACGGAGCATCAAGTAAACCAAGACTTTATTTCCGGTAACGATTTTTTAAGCATCTTTGAATACTACCTCGGTCTTGACAGCAACTTAGTGCCAGCCAAACCAATCGAGGCCCTTAAGTATCAAGATCCAAATGATGTGCCTGTAGTTGCTAATGGGATTGAAAAGAGATACGGCCCGATGAAGGATTTTAAGGTTTATTACTAAAAAGGTTTTTATGCCTAAAAACGTCTACTTAAAGCCTAGGCTTTTATTTTTACACCGCTTTTAGTTTTAAACCACAAAACTCAAATATGATAAAGACCAAGACCTAGCAAGGGGAACTTTGGCTAGGTCTAATAAGTACTAGTTTTAATATTCTAGTTCTAAGCTTTGGGTTTTACGTTTGGCACTTATAAGCTCCGATTTTACTTTTTGGTTTGGGTTGTTTTGATTTGGTTTGGGCTTATAAGTTCTAACCTAATTTTTTGGTAACTCGCACTATTTTTTTACCCGCACTATGGTTCTTGCAACTCAAAGTACTTTTTAAGTACTAGCAAGGCGCATAAATCTTCTTTTTTAGGATCCTTAAATTTAGCAACGTATTCATGTGCATGCGCATTAATAGCTAACGCTTCTTCTGGATGGTGCAGATAATAAGTTAGTTTCTTGACTAAATCAGAGTAATCATCCTTAATTTCAATGTAGTGATAATCAGGAATCAACGTCCCTTCCATAAACCAAGTCTCAAACTTTGGTTTAGGCATGACGGCAATTGAATTTGAAGACATGACCCATTTTAAATTTGTCGCTACATCATTGCCTTCTAAACATAAGACAAACTTGTATTGTAGCTGCTCTAGAATGGTCATAGGTGGTTTAACCCAATCAGGGTGACCAATGTCGCGCCCGACATGACCTAAATTGCACAGTGGGTGGCGAACTAACTTTATAAAAAATTTTCGGCGATGAGGTTGGTAAACACCACCACGCCATACAAGTAAATCCTTTTTGGCTAAGTAATCCGTTTGATCAGCGACAAATACAAAATGGCGGACTCGATTTAAATTCAACAACACGGAGTTACCATTATTTTGGCTAATCGGCCGACTTTTTACGATATGCGGGAACTTTGGTACTGTAACCACGTCGCCATATAAAAAGCTTAGATACGACTTAGGATCGAAGTACCTGGTATAACGGTATGTATCGAAGAAATAGGTATGCGGTTTGAAGTCTTTGTTTAAGGTGAAATCCTTGAGCGCAACAAAGGCATTGCCTCCCTGCGCCGAAGTTAGATTATTAGTCTCATTGCCAACTTTAGCCAAAGATGCGGTGCGAGAATACCCACTTGTAAGCTTATTGTAATAATCCACTCGGGCCATAATTTCTTGGGCCTCAAACTCACTAAGCATGGCGAGTTCTTGAGTAAGCTTTTTTCTATAGAAAAAATTAGGTATGCCGTAGCTCAACAAATTTTTTGCATAATAGACAAATTTGCTGTTTTTACAGCTTTTTTGGTGGCAGTGGTGTTTGGTTTTTGGGTAGTTTTTAGAATCGCAACACTGGAGCTTGTTCATGAATAATCTATTTACAACTTGATTAGGAGTCCTTGGGGACTCTCTAAAATTTACATAATCAATAATAACGTTGTCCATGCCTTTTACCGCTTAACCATCTACACTTAATTCTTCTTAATAGATAATTTTAGAGGAAACTTTTAAAATCTAAGTTAAATCTGCGGTAAATATCGAACGCCCAAATTATAAACGATGTGGTATTCTTTAGACTATATGCAGCTCACACACTTTACAGCTAATGTACCATCATCCTCCAAAACTCCACCTTTCCCACGTAAAATTTCCCTCCCTTATGCCGCCAAGCTTAAAAATCCAATTCTAAAGGTTTAATCTTCTTAAATGACACGTAAAAAATAAGAGATTCAGCTATAATGTGAGCCACTTACAGGCGAAGCTTTAGGTGGTGATTAAAACTCACTACCTATAGAGGCAGCAAGTCCCGAACTAGGCAGTAAGCCATGGTTTTACTTTAAACTCTACGTGCTTTAAAACTTCAACAAGGTCTTTAACTCCGGTCGACATCATGGAACAAAAATTAATTCTCAATCCTGGGCGTGATAAATCCCTTAAACGTAGACACCCTTGGGTGTTCTCTAAGGCGGTAGCAAATACCATCAACCCACCGGTAAATGGAGGCGATATCGCCATTTATAACGCCGAAGGACAATTTTTAGCGACAGCAGCCTATTCTCCTAAATCCCAAATAAGAGCCCGTGTCTGGAGTTTTGATCCGGCAGAAAAAATCAACACCGAATTCTTTACCAAACGCATAGCCCGAGCTTGGGAAAGTCGCCGTCTAATGATGGAAAAAACTGGCATGAACGCTTGTCGCATGGTTGACGCTGAATCTGATTTTTTACCTGGCTTAATCATCGACCTCTATGCTAATTTTTTAGTGCTCCAAGTATTAAGCGCCGGAGCAGCTTTTCATCTACCAGAAATTACCAACGCCTTAAGAAGCCTGTTCCCTGAACACAACATCTATGAACGCTCTGACGCCGACGTCAGACGTAAAGAAGGTCTTGAACCTAAAAAGGGTATTATCTATGGAGCTGAACCACCACAGGAACTTGAAATCCAAGAAAATGGTGGCATGAAAATTCTCGTAGATATCGTTAATGGACACAAAACCGGCTACTACCTTGACCAACGCGACAATCGCGCAGCTTTAGAAAAATATTGTCAAGGCAAAACCGTATTAAATTGTTTCAGCTACACCGGTGGTTTTTCGTTATACGCGTTAAGAGGACGCGCCAAAGCTGTTTCTAATGTTGATGTCTCTGCCCGTGCTTTAGATACGGCTAAACGTAATGTAGTCTTAAATCACTTAGATCCAGGCCGCGTTAAATTTATTAAAGAAGATGTATTTGACTTTTTACGTAAAGAAAAAGAAGCTGGTCATAAATACGACGTCATCGTACTTGATCCGCCTAAGTTCGCTGAAAGCCAAAGCCAGCTTGTAAAAGCTTGTCGTGGCTATAAAGATATCAATATGGTGGCAGCTTCAATTTTAAACCCAGGTGGCTTTTTGTTAACCTTCTCTTGCTCTGGGCATATGGAACCGGCGCTCTTCCAAAAAGTAGTTGCTGACGCCATCCTCGATGCCGGGCGTGAAGCTCAAATCGTAGAATACTTACACCAAGCAAGCGACCATCCAGTCGCAGCTCCATATCCAGAAGGCTTATACCTTAAAGGCTTAGTACTTAGAGTATGGTAACAGCTTAGAGTATCTTCATTAAATAGAATAAAGTCCCATTTTCCCTCTAAGGAATGGGACTTTCTACTTCGTTCTACTTCATTAAGGCATTCAAACCTACTTCATTAAGGCATACTGCCTCCTAATAGATGCGTGCCATGAGTACTCAGCTTGCCACGTAGTAAGTGCTGTTTAGCTAGCGCTATTTGGTCAGCGCCATTTACGTACGCTACATAGTTTTACTGTGTTTTAATGCCTCAAGCCAAACACTTAATCATCGGCAAGAAGCGACCGCCCTGCTTCATAAGCCTCATGTTCTGCCACATGCCCTGACGCTTCACGCGGGCCGCCAACGCCACCTGCGAAAATAGTGCCCGCAAACTTGGCGTTTTCAAAACAAGAAATCCAACCTTTTATATCTGAGATTGAACCTATAGGCGCCCGCTTTTCGTCATCATCATAAGCGGAGCACAAAAACCAAACATCTTTAAAATGATAGTCTGAAGCATATAGAGCATTCATTCGATCAAGTAAAGTTTTTAACTGCCCTGAAATGCTGTAATAATAAACAGGGGACGCGAAAACAACCACGTCTGCTTGCAGCACTTTTGCAGTTATGGCGTTGGCATCGTCATCTATAAGACAATGTTTGGTTTCTTGGCATTGTAAACACCCATGACAAAAAGCAATATCTTTTCCTTTTAAGCTAATGCTTTCCACTTGGCAACCAACTTCACCCGCCCCTTTCGCAAAAGCTTGAGCTAGGATATCGGAATTACTACCACCACGCAGGCTACTACTGATAATTACAACTTTTTTACTCATTGTTTTATTCCTTTAGTGAAACCAAGCAAATACAAGCAACATAAAAACCACCTAACAAAGTAATCACGGTCATGCCTATTGGCTATACCTAAGTTATTTTGATAGCGTGTTTCTTATCTTATCACTTCCTAAAAGCTTACAATGCGCCGTTGCCGACAGTATTTAAAAAACCTCTTAGGCCTAAATGTAAATTCTTAGCCTCTTTGCCTGGTTGATTGGCACTAAGAAGCGCCCTCAAAAACTAAACCAGGAACAAATTTTCTGTTGCCATTGATTGCTTAATGATACTGTATTCATGTTCAGTTAGTTTATACAGTTTCTTGATTTCACTATCTAAATCATCATACAACTCATTTAACAATTGCTCATCTTGTGAAGCAATCAGAAGGTCGACTTTTTCATGTATCATTTCCTGTGTTGCTTGATCGGCAATAGGGATTGGCATTTGTTCGATATGAGATCGCAAAACCTTCACTGAATTAAATTGCTTCTTAAAGACAAACTGCGCCATTCTTGAATTAAGGATGGCCATTATATATTTAACCGACAAGTCATGAATTTTAGGGATGACAATATTGCAACTATTTAGTGATAATCTCTGCTGGTCATCATATGCAAAAACCAATTGGTTACAGATAAACCTATATAACAATTTTTCTGGGGCTCGATAGTATTCTATTGGGGCTATCTGCTGAAAACTCTCGGGCTTAAAATCAATATAATTGCCGCTCTCGCTTGCCTTATATTTGTAAATATCAATCCCTTTTAAGATCATTTCATTAGCACTATTTTTTTCGCTTGATATATATGATTTATTATCCCCGGTAACAATACCCAAGGCAAAAACCGCTTTCCCCTCAAGTTTTTCCTTTGGGGTCACATTATTGATTTTATCAAGCACCGACTGTTCATCATCAGTTGTTAAAAAACTAAAATAGTCAGCTGAAACAACTCGCTCCTTTTTAAGGATGTATTCTTTACCGTTATCATTCACCTTTAGTCCACAGCAATTTATCTTTTCACCTGTATTTGTCATTTCAAGAATAATGCAAGGACATTGCACCTTATCAAAAGTGTTGCCTAGGTATGACAAAAAAGAGATAGAGGTATTATCAATAATGAACTGTCTAATAGGTGCATGCGCTTTAACATTAAGAATCGCTTCAGGCAACACGAAGGACAACTTTCCCCCTTTTTTCATATGTTTTAACGCACATTCAATAAACACATCATACGATTCAACATTCTTCCCCATAGCTGAATCATAATTCTGGCGTAGAAACATACTTTCACTTTCCGAAAAGTTGTACCCCCATGGCGGATTCCCCAAAATATAATCAAATTCAGTATTATGGTAATCAGCCAAGTAATTTATTTGCGTAACATTCGTGTAGAGTACCTTCACATCGGTTGGCCGATATTTTATTGCCAGATTGATTCGCGTTATCTTTACGCTTATTTCATCTATATCGTTTGCAAAAATATTATTTACGACAAATTCATCTGATAACTGCAGCAAAAAATTACCGGTCCCACAACATGGGTCTAACACCCTCTTCTCTGATTTTTTATTTTCGTTTTCGAATAATGCATCAATAAGTTTTTTCACCACTGAGGTAGGAGTGTAATATGCACCAATGGCCTTTCGGTTTGCCACATTTTTACATGAGATGTATAGCAACCCGATAATGTCTTCATGCGACTCTAGTTCATAGTCAATTTCAAATAAACACAAATTATCTCTTATTATGTCATCTACATTGACTACTCCTTGCAGCAAATCTGTAATAAAACAACTAAATCCGCCTAGATCAATTTCATGCTTTAAAAAACCGCTTAAGAAATAACGATGACGATGATTGCTAACATTAAGGGCTTTGCTTAACAAACATACGGCACATTCTGCTAAAACGCATTTTATAATATCGTTTGAAATTTCAATTTTTGGGCAACTAAAAATAGCTAGTAGTTTTTGCACATGTGCAACATTAACAGATTTCTCTGAAACATATGCTTTATACAACGAGTTACCAGAAACATATTTTTTATTACGCCTACTCTTTAATGCCCTATTTTGACCAGACTGAAGTTCCAATTTAAGCTGGTCTAGATATGCTCTCGTAAAATACGCAGTCTTACCTTCTACCAAGCTAGGCAACATTTTTCCAAGTTTGAGCCAATTTTTACCTGTCGCAACTGATATTGATAGTTCTGCACAAGCATCTTTTAATCCAATCAATCCATTATCTTCCACTGTGCTCTACATCCTTCATCTTTAGGCTTGGTCGCACCTTGAGGAATTATCCAAACATTGCTAATCCTTTATTCACCAAGGTGCGATTGGTTTTACATAATTTTTGCACAGCCTCTCTGAAAGGCCGAACTTTTAAGCGACTTCTTTAACGGATAAGTACTTCATATCGTCTCTCTTAATAGTTATAAATTGGGGCGTAAAACCCACATGCTTGCATGTGGGATGAAAGCCGTTTTTCTATGAAAAGATATATTTTTGTTACTTAATATTAGCATAGAACAATATATAATTTAAATGTTAGGAAGATTAACTGTACTTCCTTGTCGTAAGACAGAAATTTACCGCTAATGTGGTCGTAGGACTGCTTGGTAATAAAAGTCCTGATTCAAACAGATTTACACTTGGTAATCAGAACCCCACGGGCTTGCCCGTGGGAGCAGTCAGTATATGCGCATAAGCGAACCTATGTAATATTAATATTGTTTCACATATCTAGCAATGTTTGGTGGTGTTTCATGTTCTTTAGCGCCCCCTTCAAAAACTAGTTGCTCAAATTCCCCCTCTAAACCCTTGTTCCTTAACACTTAAAAAAACAACAAGGCCTCACCAAAAGTGAAGCCTTATTTTACAGTCTTTAGGTGTGGTTTAACGCTTAGTACTACTTACCTAAGCCACAAGACTCTCTTGTCATGTTGATTGAGTCAATAACTTTACCTTGACTCTCTATAGAGTAAACCATCGCTTGAATATTACGGAGTAGCGTCTGCACAGGTTGTAAGCTACAGGTTGATTCAGGAATCGTCTTTAATAAAGCCTTTATCATCAATACGTTTGGTTTACCACTAGCCGGAGTATATTCCACATGGTAAGTAAGGACCCCATTTTGCGCTGACAAATCCACTACGCTCAACTCAGAGGTCATCGCTTGAGGTAATTGTTTACGGTAGTTTGCGATAATAACCTTATTGAGATACTCATCATCGTAGAACCCTTGAGTTTTTTGTTTTTGCGTTAACTGAGTAAGCTCAACCGCTGCTATTTGTGTACTAGTAGGATTGCCCCCACAATAAACTTCATCTAATTTTAGTGAAAACAAAGGCACTGCGTCAGGATCTGACAAATGAAATTCTAAATATTGTCCCCCGGTCATGAATTTTTGCATCGGTTTAGCCACTTCTTTACCGGTACAAAAAATACTTTGCACCGATTGATTAAAACCTTTTTTAAAGCTTTCTAGCTGTTCTACGCTCGCAACATCAAAGATTTTTTGTTTCATCGCTACCCGAAAAACAATACCTTTCCCATCAGCTGTAACTTCAAGCGGAGCGCGGAGCCCAATCCCAAAGTCTTGTGGGGCTTGTTTATCTAGTTCTTTAGCTAAATCTAAAGTATAAGCCCGAGCTTTATCTAATTGAGCTTGAGCTGCTTTTTGGGCGTTGAGTTTGGCCACTTCTTCAGCACTTGGAGCCTCATCACAAGCAGTAATCGTAAGAAGAGATGTCATGGCTAGAGCAAATGCTGAAACTAATTTTTTCACAATTTTTCCTTAAAACTTTTTATTTTGGCTTATTTTTGCTCATGGTCATCTGTAAATGATGAGCTTAGCGTGCAAACCTATATTTATAGGATCTACAAATCCTGCTAGGTGAGCTTTTAGTCCAGGCCACTAAAATTAAGTTCTTTATTTTAATTTTCCTGAACTAGGATTTTATCCTAGACTTGTTTTAAGGATGAAAATAAAGGCGCCCTAAAGACAGCGAACGATTAGCTTTTTCTTCCCTAAATCAGCCTCAAATTCACAATTCCCTAAGTCATAAATCCACAAACTTGGGGTTTAAACACTGTAAATATATAAGGTTAAATTATAGCACGCTCCAAATTTAGGACCTAAAGTTAGGCGTAGGTTTTGCGGAACACCTCGAAAAAATACTGCTAAAAACAAACTAGAAACATTCTAGGAACACACTAAAAACCGGCCTCCAAAAGTGAAAAAATTTCAGCTCACCTCCGCCCCAAAACAAAAAACCTCGGATTTTACGTCCGAGGTTTAATTCATATTATCTTTTGGCGCTATGGCTAGCTTAAACATCAAATCTAGCCAAATATTTTAATCAGTCATCGACGTATCTAAATATGGAACCTCAACAACCAAGGGCGACCTTTACTAATTACTTAGCAAGTTCCTGGCAAAGTGCTTCATCAGCTCTGAAAGAAACTGGTTCTGAAATATTAGCATAAGAAATCTGGAATTCAAGGTAACGGCCGTTAATAATGAACTTATCAGCACCATCAACAGGCTTGCCGTTTTGGCAGAACCTCGACCCCAGAGCCACTTTCATAGCCTTGTTGCTAGCTTCTAATTGTTCTTGTTCTAAGCTTACAGGAACAGAAAGTGGAATAATAACACCTTTCTGGTCTTTCGCGATAGTAATGGTACCACGCTTAACACCATTGCCAAGATCAGTTGGCATCATTTTTTCAAGAGCAATCTTTAAAACCTGCACTTCAGTGCTAGCTGTAGCAGCTTCCTTAGCAGGAGCAACTTCCTTAGCTGGAGCAGCTTCCTTAGCAGGAGCTTGAACAGCAGTAGTTTCAGTCTTCTTTGCTGCATCAGTAGCTGGAGCCGCTTCTGGAGCCTTGTCACAAGCGGTAAGTGCAAATACAGTTGCAAGTGAAGCGCAAAGTAATAGTTTCTTCATTTTTCAATTCCTATTTTTAATTGTATATTATTTATCCCAAACTTAGCCTCAAGCTTAATCGTAAATGAATTTTATCTAAGCTTAGAATTTTGGTTTTCGACTCTTTTATTTAAAAGTTACAAATACATCCACAAATGCCCTTTAAATCTGACTGCTCCCACGGGCAAGCCCGTGGGGTTCTGATTGAAGTGT
>ERZ1026876.1054-NODE-1054-length-14561-cov-3.420516_pt1 | contig 14561 bp, 35 predicted proteins | sample MGYA00380168_ERZ1026876 | MGnify/ENA primary metagenome ERZ1026876 (study PRJEB33269, sample SAMEA4719804) | human gut metagenome | biome: human-associated habitat; feature: organic feature; material: feces | place: Cameroon | collected 2013-10 ... | reverse complement strand
CCATATACGACAAAAAGCGCTGGTTCGATACCTCTTCCAAAGGAAAAAGCACCAAACCAGCGCATACATTTCTCTATTTATTTTGCTTAATTATACCATACAATCAGCAAAAATGCAAGAGAAGTTGCATGACTTTGTTTTAATATCTGCTAAAGTGGTCAGGTTCCTCCATCGATGCGTTAAGGACATCCGTGGCAATCTTCACGCGCGCAAATATTCTTGCAAACTGATCTAAGATATAGTCTCGCGCCTTTTTCTTGGCCTCTTCAAAGTCCTCTGTGCCAAGGTTGTGCCGTGATATATCTAACGGCCGGTACGAGAGGAACCACATGGCACCGCAGCCAGAAAAATGGTGGATTTTTACTTCCGTATCTTTGAGAGTGAATATTGTCCCGGCTTTTGCGTCTGTTCCGTCCGTCGCGTTACTTATCCAGTTCATTATCATCCTCCATCGCTTGTTCTTTGAGCCATTGCATAGCGCCCGTTCCGAGTTCATAAACGATAGGCTTTGTTCCATCTCCGCCGCCTTTGCCCGGCATGAGTTCAACGCTGCATTTAACTGTTCCAGACTTATAACGCTTACCGCATACTAATGTCGTGTTTTTCATTGTTCGTTCACCTTTCTATCCAATGATATTTTTTGTTGGGAGTTTTTTTGTCTGAACGGCTTCCATTGGGTTCACAACTTTGCTAACCAATTTTTCACCGTCCCATTGCGTGACAGCGTAAGGTTTACATTTTTGTTGCGTCTCAGCCACAGTCGATTCCAGATCAAAATACCCGCCGCAATACTCGCATTTGGCTTCCCATGGTGAGTGCGGCGCGCCGCAGTTTTGGCAAACCGTTCTATGAAGGCTCTGCGCGGTTTTATCCGATAGTCCCTTTATCGGATAAGCTTCGCCATCTAAAGTGAGTGTCCCAATCAGTTCGCCGATTTTCGCGCAAATATTCTGTGGTGTTTCGTTCATTGCATCGTCGCGTTTCTTATTAAGTTCTCGGATGCGGCGTTCTGCATTTGCGTAGAAGTCTTCAAATTTCTCAGTATCGCCCATGAACTTCCAACCTCCCCGCAGTGTACGTCACTCCGAGAGCAGTTGCCGTCAACACGCCGACCTTTTCATGTTCACTGTCATTGCTCAATACGTCCACCTCGAACGTGACATCATATGTCCCATCTCCATTCCACTTCTGAGAGACGAATCTGAGCGGCGTTCCTTTCAAAACTTCTGAGAAATCTGCTCCAGGTGTTGGACCAAATTTTCTCAGAGCGTCAAGGTGTTCACGCATTTCTTTCGTCCAGTTTAGGTTCTCGACCATTTGGTCAATCGCTGTACTCATTTCATGTGCCATATCTGACATTTGCTTGGCGATGAGTCCCATTTCAGCGTTTTTCTGACGTTCTTTCTGCTTCCATCTGGCATCGCGCCATTGTTGACTATGCTTCGCCACGTTCTGCCTCCTGCATTTCTGCAAGTTTATAAGAAATCCGTTTGAGTGCGTCGCTGGCGAGTTGGCCAAATGGTACAGAAACCGTGTCAAATTGCTCCGGCAAGAGGTTCATTGCAATCTGTAGTCCGTAAAAAGCCCCAACGCGGAATCCAACTGGTAGTTGGTCATCCATTACTTTTCTGTCTGCAATAACGTCGAGGGTCTTTCGATAATCTTCAATGGTCATTTCAGGGCATCCTCCGTCCACGGTCCAATCTTAGTGAAATCCTTGTAGGAATCTCCATCGAATGCCTTGTAGCATCCGTATTCGAATTGAACCGTCGTGCCTGATACGGTGTTCGTTGAGATGACCACGCCGTATCCATGTTTTTTGTGGTTTACAACCATACCCGTCATGACATTCTCCCAGCAGAACGGCCCCGGATTTTTCAAGAACTGCGCCCACGTCATTCCTTGTTTATCTTCCACGTCCAGTTTCTCCCTCCTAAATTCACCAATAAACTCAATTCCGGTGTTCTCTAGGTTCCATCCGTTGTTGTACTGGAGATCCATGAATGTCCCTCCGCACATATCAGGGAAGAATATCTGCACCGATGGCTTGCAGATTCCCAGGACTTCTCCGATTCCGAGTTCCTTGTGCAAAACCTTGTCGCCGAAATGGACTTTCTCGAATGAAAAATCTTTAAGGTTCGCCATATGCCCCTCACTTGTTGTATGTCCCGAGCACCCCGCGCTCTGCTCGATCATCCGCCCGTTTCGCCATCCACATGAGGGCTTCTTCGATATGCGTGATCGCGCAGGCGTTCTCCCGCGTAGCAAATTCGCCCTTGTTGAAGGCCGTCAGCCTGTCGCGCACGATTTCCAGGAGATCAGCGTCCAAAACTCCATCTCTCGCGTTCGGGTCGTTTCGCGCACCTTTTTGAAACCGTATCTGTGCAATCACACTTTTTCTGTCCACATCCATCACGGTATAATCGTGATAGCCCCCTCCGGGTCCTTCGTTATCACTCCGAAGGATGGCGTGCGGGTTATTGTTCTTTTGAATCACGGATAGCATTACCATATTGTTCCTCCCATTTATCCAAAGGTTCTTTCAGAATTTCCACTGACACAAGCTCGCCATTTACAAACTCACAGCCACAATAACTGGTTGACATCATAATTTCTGTGAATGTGGGCCGTATGCTTTCCAGAAGTCCAACGACCTTTCCGTTGAACTTCACAAAGGGTGCGTTTCCCGGCCGATAGTCCCTAATTGGGACTTCCGGTGCAGCTTTCAGTTTACTCCTGAATCGGAGCAATTCATCGACATCTTCCGTGTCCGGCAGCTGTCCATCTTCGCGCCGCATTGAATCAAGAGCTTCGTCAATGTCTGCGATCAGTTTGGTTGCATTTACATATTTATCCACGTTCATCCTCCGTTTTAGATGCTTCTTCGAGCAGCCGTTTCGCGTATTTCATAGACGTTAGGGCCATAAGCTTCTCGATTCCTGCTGGTTCTTCGCGTTCTGTCCTTTCGATTGCGCTTTCTAGTGTTACAATCAGTTTGGTCGCGTTTATGTATCTATCCACGTGCTGCAAATCTCCTTCCCGTCGAATACCGCAACAAGCGAAATGGTTCCGACTTCAATTTTCTCGATTTGCAGCTCGTCTGCAATACGATCATCCACAACAAAGCGATCTTCCTTGTTTGGCCTAATTTTATTGCCATCATCCAACAGCGCTGTTACGTCAATTTTTGCTTTGTATAGCCGCCCCGGCAGTCCATCTCTGAATCCAACACGACCAACGTAGTCAGAGAACGTATTGACACCATATCTGATTTTTATCGTGAAGGATTGCCGGTTTTCTTCCCGCTTATAGTTTGACGCAATGCCAATGATGTACGGCCCAATGCTTTCCACCGGAAAGTCAAAGTTTTCTTTCGGTGGGAAGCCAGCATACTGCCTAATTGCCTCGCGCAGTGTCATTCAAATTCAAACCTTTCTTCCACACCAATGATTTTCGCCCCGCACTCGCAGAGTGGATACCTTTGCTTCAGATTCCGTGCGTCGATATAGTTGAAAAACCATTTTTTCTGCCCGCACTTTGAGCATGTCTTCCAATACCGCTGCACACCCGGCTTGCACTCGTCCGTGACGATCCAGTTGGCCGTGCCCATCGGGTAGTCGATATACCCCATCGCCCATCCACCTTCTCCGAAAACGACAATGCTGCCGTCTTCGTCATCCATGACGGCAGAAAAATGGACGCCGTATGCGCATGGGTTCACTTTCAGTTCCTTGTACCGGCTATTCTCGCTGATATCAGCCTGATTCATCGGCGCAACTGCAGGTTCTTCATTGACAGTCTCATCATATGGTGGTTCTGACATTGCACGCACTTCCTCCATGAGAGCGTCGAATTGTTCCTGCGTCATTGCCTTGATTTCATTGAAAACTGATTCCAGGTCTATCATTGCGTCCTCCCTGACAATTTTAGTGGCATCGTTCATGTTCACGTTCTCTGTCCGCTACATCACTGACAGCGCCAATGCTTTTGAATTCGTCGCATTTGTACAGGCTATACACGATGCGCCGCCACTCGACTTCCGAAAATCGTTCGCCTTTGTGCTTTTTGCACCGGTGTGGGTAAAGATATCCTTTCTGGCATTCATGGAATGCGCAGGTCGCACAGCAATCAACCATCTTCGTCATCTCCAAAGCGCTCGTCGTATTCTTCTGGCGTGATGAACTGAATATCGTCGCCGGTATAGCCGGCTCTGTCAAGACACATCAGCTCTACCAGCGTATCTTTATTGACACACTTGCACAGATCTTCATATGGGATCGTGTTATTTGCTTCGAAGCTCATCTGCGCTCCGAACTCGCCTCGGATGGTAAAACACACTCGATTTTCAACCATTTTCATTCCTCCTATTCCAAGCCTTGATTGCTGCCCGCTTTGTACCCTTTATCGGCCCGTTTGCCCCGCAGTATGTACAGCGGCATTGATACATCACTTCCGGGGATATGTCTGCATTAAACTGGTGTATCTCATCAAGATACACCGGCCAATCCACAGAGTACTTGTGGCAAAATGGGCAGTTACTCGGTTGCTCCATCTACATACCTCTCATTCCACGCACGAATAGCCTGTTCGACGTATGGTGCAAAAAGCTCCGTCTGCCTTTGACATACTGGAGATTTCGCGTCATATGAGGGTCCCCACATGCTGTTGTATGGCCACGGGTTAATCAGTGGCTCCGTTCTAATTGGCTTTCCTCTGCTTGCGCACCGGTTGCAAATGATTTGCACGCGGTAGATGAGCTTCTTATCGCCTCTGTAATTCTGGCCGACGAAACGAGCGTCTTTAAAACTCACTCGTCCACGGCCTCCACAAAATGGGCAACTACGAATTTGTTCCATCATCGTACCTCCGGTTCCAAGCCTCAACAGTTTCAACGTATGGGTTAAGCGCCCATTTGTGCTTAAACTTAAAGGTTGTCTCGCACTTCTGGCACTTTACATCCAGCGTCATGATCTTCTTTCCATAGTTGCAGGTTCCACCACGTTCCTCAACTTCACCGCCGCAGAACGGGCAGCATTTAAGATCGTTCATGTACCCTCCTATTCCACGCTTCCGCAGCTTCTTCCGGTGTGTCGAACCAATTTGTGCATGGTTCGCATTTGCACACATCATTTCTGTTTTTACATGCCACGAGAAATCGATTGTGCGTGTATGGTTCGCTTATCATGAAGGCTTTCCCGCCGCAGAATGGGCATGGCTTTAAGTCAATCACGGTCTTCCCTCGCTTTGCATGGAAGGAAGCACGTTTCGCAGGGCGGTACATCGCACTCACCGCTCCGAATAAAAGGACATTCCTTTACTCCGCAGTTCATTTTTCCTCCTTGCCTTTTCAGCATCTTCCTGATTTAAGAACACTTTTGTTCCGAAATCTTCCTCTGTGAACTCCCAGTGTGCGCCTCCCCAATCATCATAGACGCACGGCGCAACGACCTTCGCATACAGTCCATCGGCGGCGTTGCAGATCATGATGCGTTTGCACTTTGTTTCCTCGATTCCACCCAAACTGTCTGTTGTCAGGACAAACAGTTTGTCGCCCGGTTTGCACGGAAGAGTAATGTTCATGCCGGCTTTATCTGCTCTTACCAGATCACGGATACGTTCTATTGAGCTGATTTCCCCGCCGAATGCCATTTCAACGATGCTCTTAGCAGCGTCAGCTTGCCACGTTTCAAGGCCACTGTCCTCAAATTCAGCCAAACGTGCCCATACTGCTTCTTCCCACTTGCAGCCGTAAGCGCAGTTCCCGCCGGCTTCGAGGCATTCCTTGCTTTTGAAATGTGTGCAGCATACGCCGTTTTCGTGGCTTGTTTCACTGCTCCGTAATGTTAATCTCTCCAAAGTTCCCTCCCAGCACCTCATGCCGTTCGATTTCCGCGTTGATGCAAAAGACATCGCTGTACGGATCTGCATCTTCATCCTCGCAGACCAAAAGTGTCTGCTCTGCCGTTCCGACGTGTTCTCTAACGATGTACCAGACGCCGAGATTTTGCTTGCAGTAACCGATGCGGATGATTGTTCCGTCGCTAAACCACAACCGTACATCCTTGTCGAAGCAGTCAATACTACCATCATTGTAGTTGCTGTATTCGATTTCGACCGTATCGTCGCTATAACCATAGATTGTTACCACTGGTTTGTTTCCCTCCCTTGTCCAGTTTGGATTGCTGGATTCCACCTGATATGGGCCGACATTTCGGAACCTGTTCTGCAAATCGAGGTTAAACATATCCGACGGTGTTACTTCCACGACTTCGCTATCGCAGACCGTTTTCGCGTGCTGCTTGTCCTTGTCGTGGAATTTGAGGATTAAAGCGCCGGTATCAGGTGCAACGCCCATGATCTCCATGGAGAAGTTCCCCAATACTCGGTAGAACTCATCCTGCTCGATTATTGCCCGCAGCACGTCCTTGTGAAGTTCAAGCTGCATGTCGTCGCAGATACGCGCACACATGAAATCTTCCATTTATTTCTCCCTATCCAATGCCGATATTCTACGTTCCTCTCGAATTAACCACGCTAATTTCTTCGCTGGTTGTTCCGCTATGAGCGTCCACAGTTTGTGTTCTCCGCAAGGAAACCTTTTGAATCCTTCTATGTCGATTGGTTCGTCCGATTCAAGTTCGAATATACCTTCCAAATCAAAAACCGTTATCCACTTCCCAGCATAGAATCTGTTGCGCCATTCGTTTTCTTCCCCAAGATATGTCACATCATTCGATTCATCCGTAATGATTAGTCTTCTTCCTTGGATGGAAATGATATCTCCAGAAACGTGGTTTTCTTCGAGCCTATACAGCATTCTCGGGTCAAAAGCAAAGGGATTTAAGCTTTTGATTGTGACACTCATTCTGCCGCCTTTGCAATGACAGCTTCGCGGACTTTCGTGCTCTTTGCCATTTTTTCCGCAAGGATTGCCGCTGCTTGGTTGATAATCGCGTCTCGGTTTTCTGCGAGCGTGTCCGCTACGAGATTCTGCGCCCATGTAGATAACGGATCACTGGCAGGATTCGCATTTCCGTATCGGTATGCTGTGAAAACTTTATTGATGATTGCCTGTTTGATCTGCGCTTCGATAGTCTTAACGCCGCTTTCCATCACGGTACGCTTGATTGCCTCGTCATCGATGTTGATGCCGAACTGTACAATATGCTCCATTATCATTCCTCCGCATTCAGATAGTTGATGATTTCGTTGATTTTGACTGCAAGATCTGTGACCGTTAATTTTGTGCGTTTCAGTATATCAAATTCACCGCGTTCAGTTTTTACATCCCCGTCTGTCGAAATCGTCACCTTCGTTGCTCTTGCTTTTTCAATCTTTCCGAATTCAATCGGTTCGATTCTCTGCTTCGTCATTCTCTCTTTCTGGAACGGGTTGTGATACATGCCAATTTGACGGTAGTGCAGCCACAAATCGGATTCGCTTCCAGCAAAGAAGCCACGGTCTCCGCTTCTGATGGACGGGCGCGTGATTTCCCACTCGAAGGTGAAGTGATCTTTTTCGTCAACAGTCAATGTGCTCCAAACTGTTTTTACTACGCCGACCATCCCGTGTAAACTTTCCACATAGTCCCCGACTTTAATTGTCATATGTCTTCCTCCACATGATAGATATTTGCTCCATCGATCAAAATTCTCGTTGTTCGCCCGCATTTTTCACACATGACCGTTATATCCGCGTTGTTGGCAGAAAACGTGACGACTCTCCCTTTCCGCGAAACGGTCAGCAGATATCCCTCGTACCCGGCGATGATGTTTCCACATCTACACCGGATAAGCGTCTTGCAAGGCATTTCTTCTGGGCTTCGATAATCAGAATATTGCTTGGAACAGGCAGTGATTTGGCACTGTCCAGAATTCGCCGCGTACACACACGGCATGTTTTTATTGCTGCAAAATTTGCTCATTGCAGTTCCTCCACAAAGAACCATGACTGAGGTGGCTTCTGCACAAAGCAGCCAGCGTCCGTGCATTTCTCGCATTCTGGGATGGCGAGTCCGAGATCTGAATACGCGCAATTCCGGAACCACTTTTTGAAGGCGTTGAGCGGCAGCGGCTTATCGTAGAGTTTGAAGTCCGAAATATGCCAGCCGTATCCTTTTTGCGAGTGCAGATAGGCGTGCATATCTTTGAGGTCAAGACACGACTGTCGCGCCACATCGTTTGTCGTTGGCTGACCCTCGCCTTTGACGTAGTAGCTTCCGCCGTGTGCTTTTGTTTCCAGTTCGTAAATGCGGTCGCAGACGAACTCCCCAATGACCTTTCCGTTTCCGCATTTGTCAAATGCGTTGTGGCTGTGGTCATCTGCGTAGGAATACCTCGGGCCTGTCCAAAACTGTTCTTTTGCGCCTTTTGTGCAGTAGATGTACACCTTAAATGTCCCGTCCAACTGTGGCCGTCTTTTGCGAACCTCGATTGTCTTTTCACCATTGGCAATTTTCGAGCACCACCTTGGTCTGATGCTGATGAGCACTGCTTGGCTCATTTCTTCACCTCCACGCATTCGTTCCACCGAATGTTTACCCTGTACCCGTTGGCCGTGATGACGTATCCAGGGTACTTTCCATCGTATTTTTCCGCTGCATACAGCGCACCGATTTTCGGCCGCATCTGCTGGAAAATCGGGATATCCTGCGTAATTTTTATTGTGACCTTCTCATGTGCCAAGTCGCCCGGCGAGCTGGTTTCTTTCCGCTGGCCCCACATTCCGTTGCGCCGCGCGAAATTGAAGCAAGTCTGACTGCAGAAATAACTTTTTTGGCCGGGTTCCCTGATTCGCGTCACACGCTTCCCGCACACCGGGCAGACAAACTGCACATTTACCGACATTGGTTCTTCTCTACGGTATCTTCATCAAATGGCCTGTACTCGACCTTCTCCGGCTTCCCTTCCCAGCTCCATCCGCAGTTGAAACACTTCTTCTGCGGGATTGGCGGGAACGTAGCGATCACGATATTCTGCAGTTCTGCGCCGCATTTCGGGCACGTTTCAACGATGATGCTCATTTTGTGTTCCTCCGTGCATAGAAGAATTCGTTATAAGCGTCGTAGCGGTCTTGGATGTTCGTCGTCGCAACCGCACCGGCTGTCTGGTCAATCAGGACATCGAAAAAGCATTTCCCGTCTCCGCACGGTGTCATCTCTGGACAGCCCGCTCGGTAGACGCAGTTACACACCAGAACATCTGCAATCTCCGGTTCAACCTCATGCAGTGCTGCCTTGAAGTCCTCTGCGTACTGTCGCGTTTCTGGCGAGGACTGACGGCACAAACGCTTCCGCATGGTGTCGATTAGTGCCTGTACATTTGCATCGCCTGTGAAGTCAACAGGCGCGTCCTGCGGCAGCTTATCGCGTGGGATGCCGGTTCTGTCTGAGCGCTGCGACTTGATGTACTTCTCGAACTTATGCCGGCTCCAGTGGGTAGCGACCCAGCTTTTGATGTTGTGCCACGCCCACTTCACGGAAATGTCACGAATCGGGCTGTGCTCTGCAATGAGGATCTTCCGTTTAAATTCCGTACTCGGCTCATGGCCGAGCGGCGGCTTGCCGACGGTTGACCGGCAATCGGAAGCTACCTCTATCCAGTCGCCCTTGATTTTTGTGATCTCAGTCTTCATGGATACATAACCTGCTTTCTCATTCTGATTGCTTCCTCGCTCTGCATAATATCGTCTTCGGCTGCAACATAGCCGAAGATTGAGTGGTCCCATGCGACCGGCTGAATATCGCCGAGGTCTATACGCAGGCCATCCGGGTATCCGTAGTAGAAACCTTTGACCCGAAGCTTTTTGATACACAGCCCCGCTTGACACTCCCCACGGCTAAAAGCCGAGGGATTCTCGCTTCTATGACCGCTGCCTGCACTTGCGAGGTCTGTGCAATCTCCACGAGCGTTAATTCGGGCGTGTCCCGCCCTATTTTTATTCTCCATAAAGATTCCTTCCTACGCCATCATGCGCATTCCTTCGTTCAAAATGTTCTTTGCAGCATTTACGTCCCGGTCGTGGTGCGTCCCACATTCAGGGCACGTCCATTCCCGTACTGCTAGATTCTTTGTCTCCGTGTTCCGATACCCACAGCAGGAACAAATCTGGCTGGATGGGAAGAACCGGTCTATCGCTATGACTTTCTTTCCATACCACGCTGCCTTGTACTCTAGCTGCCGCCTGAACTCACCCCACGATGCGTCGCTAATGGACTTCGCAAGATGATGGTTCTTGACCATGTTCTTCGGCGCTAAGTCTTCAATGCAGATCACATCATTTTCTCGAATGAGCTGCGTTGACAGCTTGTGCATCATGTCCCCACGCTGGTTTGCGATATGTTCATTCAGCCGTGCCACCTGAATCCGTGCTTTCTCGCGCCTGTTGCTCTCCTTTGATTTTCGGGAGAGTTGCCGTTGGAGTCTGGCAAGTTTCTTCTGGTTCTTGGATAAATAACGCGGGTTTGGATATTCCGTTCCATCGGACGTGATTGCGAATGCTTTCAGCCCCATGTCAACGCCGATCACAACGCCGGGCTTCGGCAGTGGCTCGATTTCGACGTCAGTACAGCAGAGCGATACGAAGTATTTGCCGCTTGGGGTTTGCGATATCGTGGCCGACAAAATGCGGCCTTTGACTTCTTTTGAAATGCGGCACTTAACGCGCCCTAATTTCGGAAGCTGGACGGTGTTCTCAAAAACCTTGATGTTGCAATTCGTCGTGTAACTTTGCCTATGGTTTCGCCTGCTTTTGAACTTTGGGAAACCGGGTTTTTCACCGTTCTTTACACGGCGAAAAAAATTCTTATATGCAGTATCCAAGTTTCTCACAGCATTTTGCAGGGCACATTTATCTGGTTCTTGCAACCATTCGATTTTCTGTTTTAGTGCCGTGAGTTCCTTGTCCTGTTGAAAACGTGTAGGAGACTTCCCAGTTTCTCTATACTGTTCGATGCGTTCGGCGAGAAAGTAGTTGTACACAAACCGAGCACAGCCGAAAGTGCGCTGTATTAAGTTTCGCTGAACCGCATTTGGGTACAGCCTAAATTTGTAGGAATGTTCCATACTTCACTACTCCGCGCATTTAGCAGACTTGTAGCCCTTTACCCCATGTCTAAAGGCATGGGCTTCGCAGCCACTCGACGTATTTATCTCGGATGTCCGGGCATTCCCAATCGGTTATTCCGAGACGGCGAAGCGTCTCTGCTACTAGCCCAGAAACAGCTCCGTACAGAATGTCCGCAAGCTGATTGTCGTCGGCCTGCCTGATGTATTCGCCATTTGTCAGCGGATCGGTATCGATTCCTGCCTTTGCGCGGTTCGCGGCGCATTCGCTACCGCGATATGCCGCAGTGCAGTTCTTTACCGGGCAGTGATAGCACCCTGCTTCCATCATGGGCAGCATGGTTGTCCCTCCTTCTGTTTCTCCAAGTATTCCTTCAAAAGCTGGCATTCTTCCATGCAGCTCTTGGACTCCACTTTCCCGTTCATGTCTCCTACCATCATTCCCCATCCGTGGTCGCATCCTTCGCATGGGTTACGGCCAACCGGTTGCACAAGAGTTTCCAATCGTTTTACTTCTGCTGCAAGGAACTCAAGGCGTTCTGCGGCAGCCTCGTGCAGTTTGATTCTGCATCCCTCCACATTCACGAACGGGCACATTGATTCGCAATCGAGTTCCCCGGTCGTGTCATAGCAGCATTGCAGTCCGTGAATAATATCGTCTGTTCTCATGTCTCAACCTCAAACCAGTCCTTCAAACTCGGGTTTCTCCGGCAGCGCGAGCATTTCTGGTGACGGCCATTCCACCGGCAGCCGTCGCAATCGTCCATCGTAATGCAGCCGAAATATTCCGGATGTTCGTTGATGATCTGGTGCAACTTCAGCAGTGCATATCCGGTTGTGGGCGAAGACTTGTTTTTAATCAGTGCCATGTCCAGATACGCAGTTAAATTTCCAGCGTGGATGTATTTACCCACCTTGAAACGCCCCCAATCATATTGCAACTGCGTTATTGAATGCTTCCATGGTTTCATACGGTCCTTCTTCGCACCACTCCGGGAAATTTGCACGGACAAGTGCAGTCGCCATCTGTGGGCACACCGCATTCCCGCAACGTGCGACCTGCTTACTCTTTCCATATTCGTTACCGCGATAATCTCTGTCGATTTTATAGTCGGGCGGAAATCCCATTGCATTATACAACTCACGAGGAGACAGCATACGCAGACCAATATCGGCGATATACCATGCCGTGTTGTCAATATTGAGCAGCAGCAATTCATTTTCTTTCAGGTCATACCCACAATGTTGATTCAGCAGGTTTCTGATTTCCGGCCAGTATCCGAGATCTGCACCCAGATTGTATGTGGCTATCTCTGTACGGATTTCTGCAAACTCCCCTGCACTTGCAGTTACAGTATGAAGTGGTGTTGTGACATGTTGACCAATGTCCTGCCCTTTGAACTTACAAATATGCGTCAAAGTCAGCGCTTCCCGGTCTCTTGCCGTCACCGTGTGAAGCGGTTCTGATACATCCAGCGGATTCCCGTTTCCGAAATACTCCACCAGGTTTGCGCAGGTCAAACCATAACGGTTTGAGGCATCAATGGTGGGAACTGGGACACCAAGATCAGCTGCACGGACACTTTCCGTCTTCTCGGTGTGGTATTGTATTAGGGATGGAGCTACAATACCGCCCGTATGCTTCGCGGTAATGGTTTTGTATGGTCCACAAATATCGGCAACATGTCCGTCCCCCGAATGATTGCACTCGGCAAGATACGGCGTTACAAGTATTTGGTTTCCCGCCGAAGTAACCGTATTCACCGGATCTGTGGACTTTGCGCCTACAGAGTTCGTCGTATTCGTCAGAGTCCACGGTACAATGTACGGGGATTTGTTTTTAATCACGAATTTGTCCACGCCACGAATGACGCGCCGCATAGTGTTTGCCGCAAGCGGTCGGACAACATTTACTCCATAGTTCTCCTTGATTTCATTCTTTGTCGCGAAAATGGAATAGGATGGAAGTGACCAGTCAATGATTTCGGCCGCCGATCTCCACTTTGGAAGTCCATTACGACCGTCTTTGTCATGTGTTTGCTTTGGCCACACAATGGGTCGACCATCACACCTTGCAATCAGATAGAATCGTTTCCTGATTGTCGGGGCACCATAGTCTGCCGCTATGAGTTCTCGATACTCGATTGTGTATCCAAGTTTCGATAGCTGTGACAAAAACTTCTGGAACGTAGTTCCTGCCAGTTTCTTTATGGGTTTTCCTTTTCGAACAGGCCCCCATGTCTGAAATTCTTCGACGTTCTCCAGCATAATCACGCGCGGACGGACAGTACCTGCCCATCTGAGTACGATCCATGCCAGGCCCCGTATATGACGATCTACAAGAGCTGCGCCCTTCGCCTTGCTGAAGTGTTTACAGTCCGGGCTTGCCCATAAGAGGCCAACTGGCCGCCCCGCGCACACTTTTACAGGTTCCACATCCCATACACTCGCTTGGTAATGTTTTGTGTATGGATGGTTCGTTCGGTGCATCAGTATTGCATCAGGGTCGTGATTGATTGCAATGTCAACCGGCCTGCCGGTCGCCATCTCAATTCCAGTTGATGCACCACCGCCACCGGCGAAACTGTCAACTATAGACTCACTCCACATAGAGATCTGCGCCGAGTTTTTTCCCATCATCCTACTCCCAATTTCTTTTTCTTCCGATAAAGTGTCTCTTCTCTGATTCCGAATTCTTCACAGATCTCAGCGGTCGGGACTTTCAGCTGAAGCATTTCCTTCAATCGTTCTACGTCGATTTTCTCTCTTGCCCCTTTTCTGGCCTTCTCGGGCTTACCGCCGGACAGACAATCGCAGCACTCTGTATTCGCATATGGACAATGATGGAGGCAGAAGTCGATTTCATCCTGCGTCTCCTGTGAAACACGCACCGGCTGGTCATCTCTGTAGATGCTATTCCATGGTGCGACGGCCAATCTCAGCACGTCTTCTCGCAAAATTTCCATCGGTTTCTGCCTCCAATTCAAACTTCAACAATTCTAATTCCATGTATCCAGAGCATCAGTTTCCGCTTCAGCACGAACTTTGCATAAGGTGCCGAAGAAGGATTCCTGTAGCCCTTCGAGTCTTCCACGACTGTCTCTCCATCCTTTTCGTAAACGAAATCGGCAACATATGTCACCTGCCGTTCGAGAAGAATGCGCTTGTCTTTGATTCTCGTTCCGCGTTTCCCGTACTGCTCGACGGTTTTATACTGTGCGCCTCCCGCTTGCTGGCAAAGGTCTTGTCTCCGCGAGTGACCTTCTGGTTTCGCAGTTTTGGCGGTTTGACGGGCTTTTCCTTTTTCCGTGGCTTTCCCGGCTTTGCAGTTTCGGCTTTCGGCTTCAAAACTGCCCGCCGCTGCATTTCCTGTATGAGCTTTTGTTCCGCTTGACGTCTGTAGGGTTCCGGCAGATCAGATAGGCTAATTCCTTTTCCCATAGAATCTGCCTCAAATTGTCAGTTCATAGTCGTCGCCGCCGGCAAACTCTTCGTTCT
>ERZ1026876.1039-NODE-1039-length-14701-cov-5.154786_pt1 | contig 14701 bp, 12 predicted proteins | sample MGYA00380168_ERZ1026876 | MGnify/ENA primary metagenome ERZ1026876 (study PRJEB33269, sample SAMEA4719804) | human gut metagenome | biome: human-associated habitat; feature: organic feature; material: feces | place: Cameroon | collected 2013-10 ... | reverse complement strand
ATTGCCTCTTGTCTCGTGGGCTCGGAGATGTGTATAAGAGACAGGATATTAAGTTATTATTGTGGGAAAAATTACCGGATTCTTTGTCTGATAAACAGAAGGAAAATAAGATTCATAATATTCTAACAGCAATGAAAAAGAGCAATATTATACAATTAGATTCGGATAATCAACAAATATCTAATTGGATACTTAAGTAGGGCTTGGTTAAAATCCTGATTTTAACCCAAATAATTTGTTTGATAATTAGTGTTGTCGAGACAATTTAACCGAGATATTTTTAAAATTGTAAAAATGAAGGATATAAGCTTGGTTAAGAAGTGAGCGATGCTTACGAATATACAGCTATATAAAAAAGGAGAAAAACATGTTAAATATCGTACTTCATGAGCCGGAGATGCCGGCAAATACAGGAAATATAGGACGTACCTGTGTGGCAGCAGGAGCAAGACTTCATTTGATCGAGCCTCTGGGTTTTCAGATCAATGAGAAGCAGTTAAAGCGTGCGGGTTTGGACTATTGGGACAAATTAGATGTAACGATCTATGATGATTTTAATGATTTTCTTGAAAAGAATCCGGGCGCAAAGATCTATATGGCAACGACCAAATCCAAACAGAAATATACGGATGTAAGCTATGAGGAAGATGCCTATATCATGTTCGGAAAAGAGAGTGCGGGAATCCCGGAGGAAATTCTGTTAGACTATAAGGAAACAGCAGTCAGGATTCCAATGTTCCCGGAGATCCGTTCCCTGAATCTGGCAAATTCTGTAGCAATCGTGTTATATGAGGCACTCAGACAGCAGGGTTTCCCGGAGCTTGAGACGAAGGGACAGCTTCACCATTATGAGTGGTAAAAAGGAGTATTTATGAGTACATACATGGTAGATGGAAAGAAAATGATGAATATCTGTATCCTTGAGATTCTTCGGAAATACACGGATTCCGAACATACAATGGATCAGAAGGATATCATAAAGAAACTGGAAACCGAATATGGAATGAAGGTTGACCGGAAATCTGTCAAGAGCAATCTGATGAATCTGGTGGATTTTGGTTATAATCTGGAATGTACGGAGATTGAACGTGAAAATAAAAACGGAGAGACCGAGATCCTGACAAAGGACTGGTATTACAATCACGAATTTGATGATGCTGAGCTTAGAATGTTGATCGACAGTATCTTATTTTCAAAGACGATACCGAGAAATCAGGCACAGGAGCTGATCGAGAAGATCAAGGGGCTTTCGAATGTGTATTTCAGTGCGAAGGTACAGCATGTGTGCAATCTGCCGGGGTTATCACATACCGATAACCGTCAGACCATGTTAAATGTTGAGATGATCGATGATGCGATCAGTGAGGGCAAGAAGGTTGCATTTCTCTATAACACCTATGGTATCGATAAACAGCTTCATCCAAGAAAGGATACGAAGTATATTGTAAATCCATATCAGATGGTTGCAAATGAGGGCAAATATTATCTGATCTGCAATTATGATAAATATGACAATCTGTCGAATTACCGGATCGACCGTATGACGGAGATTGAGATACTGGATGAAAAGGTCAAGGATAAAAGTCTGGTAAAAGGGATGGAGCATGGACTGAATCTGCCACAGCATATGGCGGAACATCTCTACATGTTCAGTGATTCCGCAGCTACGATTGTATTAAAGGTTCAGAAAGGGAATATGGGTGATATTGTAGACTGGTTTGATAAGAACTTTGAAGTGTTGTCACCAAAATTTGTTCAGAACAATTATCCAGATAACTTTAATCCTGAGGCAGATGCCAATAAGGCATTTATCCGTGTGACCTGCAGCCAGAATGCCATGTTCCACTGGGCGATGCAGTACGGAACCAGCGTGGAAGTCATAGAGCCTGCAGATCTCCGTGAACGCATCCGCAATGCTGTAAATGAGATGGCAGAGAGATATAAATAATGCCTCCTATTAATGGAGACATTATGAGTAAGACATAAAATAAAGCCCCACCCGCTCTTGCCACTATGCTGGGTAGGAGTTGAAACTCGCTACACTTTCTATTCGGTTCGCACGCTGATTTGTCAGCAGTCGCCCAAACTCGCCTTATAAGGCTCAAACAAGGGCTTGATGCTGACAGCTAGTGCAAACCTCATAACGAAAGTTTCACTGATGTTTCAATTCCTACCCAGCATAGTGGCAAGAACGGGTGGGGCTTTGGTTAGTCCTTCTTAATACGGAACTTTCCATTGGAGATATATTGTGTATCGGCTTCTTCCTTCTTCACATGCACGGCTTTGATCGGAACCTGCATTTCCTTCTGCATAGGGAGAGAGAAGATGAATTCACTTCCCTCGCCAACCTTACTGGTGAGGGTAATGTTCTCGCCGTGCGCTTTGATGATCTCTTTTGTGATAGCAAGTCCGAGACCGGTTCCGGTCTTATCCTTTCCGCGGCTCGGATCCGTCTTATAGAAACGGTCGAAAACTTTCTTGATCGATTCCGGTGGAATTCCCACACCCTCATCCTTGACACTGACGTAGACTTTATCGGATTTTTCCGTGACCTGAACCGTGATCTGGCGACCCTCCGGGGTGAATTTGATCGCATTATCAACCAGATTATAGATAACCTGCTGGATTCTTGTTCGATCGGCATAGACAATGGTATTGTCGGTATGGAAGATCGCGTGCAGATAAATGCCTTTGTCCTGACAACGGCCTTCAAAGGTGTTGATCGTAGGAAGAATGATGCTCTTGATATCAAAATTCGACTTATCAAGCTGAAGGTCAAAGGAATCAAAGTTGTTAAGTTCCAGAAGCCCTTGTGTCAGTTTGGTAAGACGCATAGTTTCGCTCAGAACGATCTGGAGATATTTCTCGTGCTTATCCGGCGGAATCGTTCCGTCGATCATGGCTTCGATATATCCCTTGATGGAGGTCAGAGGGGAACGGAAGTCGTGGGAGATATTAGAGATAAATGATCTTCGGTATTCATTTGACCGGCTCAGTTCGTCTGCCATTTCCTCCATATATCGTGCCAGTTCGCCAAATTCATTATCCGTATGGACATCGATTCTAGCATTAAAATTACCCGCAGCATATTGTTTGGATGTTGCGATAATTTCACGAATCGGTTTTAAGGTGCTATTCGAGATCAGCATAAGGGCGATTAGAGATAATACAACGATGACGAGAAACGGCATGTAAGTGGATGCAAATGTTTTCTGCGCAATATCTTTAATGAACCGCAAGGATAAGTGGATCGATAATAAACCTGCGTATGTATTATCCTGATAAACCGGAGTACTGATACTCAGCGTTTTAGTGTTAAAGCATCCGTTCAAGGTTCCGGTTTTGATCGTTTTGGTAAATAATTCCGTACGCTCATAAAAATCGGTTATGATCAGATCCTTTGCAGCCACACTGTCTTTATTTGAGCAATAAATAATATTATTGTCCGGTGTGGAAAACCAGATTTCAGCATTCATCGTATCGGCATGATCATCCAATCGATCAAAGAAAGTATCCTGATCGATCGTATTATTCAGGTAATCATGAATCGTTGTGTCGATGATCAGTTTACTCTCGGTATTCAGATTTTTCTCTGTATTGTTAAGAAGCCTTGACTGAGTCATATGGACAGTGTACAACGCAAGAACACTGAAGATAGCAATGACCAGCAGGACAAAGCCAACAACAATCTTATCAAAAATGGTTTTTTTCATGGTTATTTAACCTCAAATTTGTAACCGATTCCCCATACTGTAAAAATGGACCAGTTATATTTATCGGTCAGTTTTTCACGCAGACGTTTGATGTGCACATCGACGGTTCTGGTGTCGCCGACATATTCGTAGCCCCATAATTTGTCCAGAAGCTGTTCTCTGGTAAATACCTGATTTGGACGGCTTGCAAGGAAATACAGCAGTTCCAGTTCTTTTGGCGGCATTTCCAGATTTTTGCCCTCTAATGTAACTGTATAATTTGAAATATTAACGACCAGATTATCATACTCGACATAGGTGCCGATATGATCGGCATTTGTCGGATTATAGTTCTGGGAGTTATCTGTCCGTGAGTTGCAGCGGCGGAGCAATGCACCGACACGGGCAACCAGTTCGTTAGAATCGAAAGGTTTTACGATGTAATCGTCAGCACCGATCTTAAGACCGAGAACCTTATCGAATACTTCACCTTTTGCAGATAACATGATGATCGGTACATTTGACTGCTTTCTGATTTCGGTACATACCTGATATCCATCCATGCCCGGAAGCATGACATCTAAGAGGATGAGATTTGGCGCAAATTCGACAAATGCTTCCAGGGCAGAAGCTCCGTCTGCGGCAATCTGTGTTTCATAACATTCTTTATTCAGATAAAGGGAGATCAGTTCGGCGATGTTTTCGTCATCGTCAACGATCAATATTTTTTCCTTGTCCATATAGTTCTCCTTGTTGTTGTATATTTTATAATTCTACGATCGTAACGCCGGCTTCACCCTCACCGTATTCACCCAGACGGAAGGATTTGACGTATGACTGCTTGCGCAGATAGTCGTGGATTCCTTTCCGGAGTGCTCCGGTGCCTTTTCCATGGATGATCCTTACCTTGTGCAGGTGAGCCATCATGGCATCATCGAGATAACGGTCGACTAATGAGGTAGCTTCAGCTACAGTCATGCCGAGTACATTAATCTCCGGCTGAATATTTAAAGCCTTGCCCATTCCACGTTTATTGTTGATCGATACCTGAGCGTTGTTCTGCTTTGGTGTCTCGATGATCACAAGATCAGAAGCAGGAAGCAGAGAGCTTAAGATGCCCATCTGAACTTTGATATTTCCCTTTGAATCAGCAGGAGCAGTAACCGTTCCTGTTGTATCCATGCTGATAACATGCACGGTGTCTCCGGCCTTGAAATCCTTTGCCGTATGATGGGAGGTCATGGATTTGCGTTTTTCCGGTGTCATCTTCCGGTAATCGTCCATCTTGGTACGGAGCTTTTTTCGCTCATTCTCCATCGTACTCGCATCTGCCTTATGAGGATTTGTTGTCCATTTGTTATATTTTTTAATGGCTGAATCCGCCATTTCCTTTGCTTCTTCCAGAATATCAGCCGCTTCTTCTCTTGCATCCGCTAGGATCTGAGCTTTCTTGGCAGAGAGTTCATCATCCTTTGCCTTTGCGCGTTCCTGAAGCTGTCTGGCTTCTTCCTTGAACCGTGCGATCTCCGCTTTGTCGCGTTCAATCTCTTTTCGGCTGTTTTCCAGATCGGACAGCAGTGTTTCAAAATCAACTTTGTTGCTGTCGATATTTGTCTTTGCCCGTTCAATGATATCGTCGGACAAACCTAATTTCTTCGATATTGCAAATGCATTTGATTTGCCGGGAATACCGATAATGAGCCGGTAGGTCGGCATCAGTGTTGCTACATCGAATTCGCAGCTTGCATTCTGAACGCCCGGAGTCGACATGGCAAATAATTTCAGTTCGCTGTAGTGTGTGGTCGCCATGCAGCGGATGTCCTGATCGTTTAAGCTGCTTAAGATCGCGATCGCAAGGGCAGCACCTTCGACCGGATCGGTTCCGCCGCCAAGCTCATCGAAAAGGCACAGCGTGTTTGGTGTCACATGGTTCATGATATATACGACATTGCTCATATGGGAGGAGAAGGTCGAGAGACTCTGCTCGATGCTCTGTTCATCTCCAATATCGGCAAATACATCATCAAATACATTCAGTCTGGAACCATCCAGTGCCGGAATATGAAGTCCGGACTGTCCCATCAGAGTAAACAGACCCAGTGTTTTTAAGGATACGGTCTTACCACCGGTATTTGGACCGGTAATGATCAGCAGGTTGTAGTCCTCACCCAGTTTGATGTCGACCGGAACAACGGTATGTTTGTCTAAAAGTGGATGGCGGCCCTGCTTGATATCCACGATGCCGTCCGTATTAAAGATCGGTTCGGTTCCCTTATAGGATCTTGCAAAATTCGCTCTTGCAAATATAAAGTCCAGATCAGTCAACGTCTCAAAGTCAAATTTTATATTTTCGTATTCAGATGCTGCCTGTGCCGACAGGTTCTCAAGAATCTTTTCGATCTCTGTAAGCTCCTGATTATCCAGCTCTTTTAACTGGTTGTTCAGATTAACGACCGCAAGAGGTTCGATAAATACAGTATTTCCACTGGAAGACTGGTCGTGGATCATACCCGGAAAGCTGTTCTTATATTCCTGTTTTACCGGGATACAGTATCTTCCGTTACGCATCGTGATCAGGTTATCCTGAAACATCGTCTGCTTGCTCTGGTCGGTTACAAGTTTGTTCAACTGGTTATGTAACTTTTCATTTGTCAGTTTTTTGTTCCGTCTGACTGCCTTCAGACCGGACGATGCATCGTCTGCGATCTCGGATTCTGACAGGATACAGCGGTGGATCTCCTGACTTAAATGTTCCAGCGGAACAAGCTCCATGAAGCGGGAGTAGAGGCTGTCATGTGCTTTTTCCTCGTTATCATCGCTGCTGCCATATTGTCTGGCGGATAATGCCATATCAAGGACACTTCCGATATCTAACAGTTCCTTGATGCCGAGTGCTCCCTGAACCTCCAGCCGCTTGATCGAAGCGCCGATATCACGGAGTCCGGCAAATGATAGGTTGCCCTGTGTATTCAGCCGGATCAGAGCATCTCTTGTTTCCTGCTGTAAGGTCTGGATCAGTGTCAGATCCCTGCGGGGCTTCAGGCGTTCGCATTTTCGTTTTGCCATCGGGGATGCCGCGTAAGAGGTCAGCATTTCTACTATTTTATTATATTCTAAAAGTCTTAAAGTCCTTAAATTCATATCATTTTCTCCATCTTAAATGCACAAATACGCATACACAATCCATTATAAACAGTTTGCCTGTGGCTGTCCAGTGTGGGTTGATGGCGGGAACCTATATGTTGTTTCCCTGACTTCATCTTACCGCTTGATGAGGTTTTTGTTATTTGTTGTGCCATCTTATTCAGGCCACATACAAACAGTAAGACTCGCAATATTTCTATTCGGTTCGCACATTTATGAACCAGCAGTTGCCCAAATTCTCAGACATTTATTTGTAGGAAAATTCTTTTATTAATTTCTTCCGGCATATTGACGACTCTTTTTTTTACATAGAAACATATGAATCTATAGCAGGCAGAGTTTTTTATGGTTAAACTTGGTTTCCTTTCTGATATCCGTTACAATCAAACTTGGAGAGACGGAGGCAATATACAAAGCTAAAATATGCATGTTATTCTGTTCTATCGGGAAAGGAGATGGGACATGGATAACGAAATTGTATATTCCTCCAAGGCTACTGATCAGAAAGCACAGTATGATGCCAGTGCCAAGCGCTTGCTTGGACAGAAGATCATATTGGCGCATATACTGATCAGGGTAGTAGAAGAATTTAAAGGTATGGATGTATGAATATGAAAGAGAACAGTTTGAGTCATATTCATATGGTAAAGGATGATTTACTTGGTGAACAGGACTGGAAGGGCAATCTGGATATTTCAAATATCGTGATGATCGGTCTGGCAAAGGAGATTCCACCAAAGAAAGATATGAACTGCATCGATTGTTAGGAGCACTATTGTCGCAGACAATGACAGCAGAACAAAAATTGAAGCTTATGAAACAGGAGTATGACATACCGGTAGACAGACGCGGTATAAGAGATGAGGTGAAGATCATGTGTAATCTGAGTGAAGGCGTAGAAGAAATGGGATATGCCAAGGGCGAAGCCGCTGGCAAAGTCATTGGAAGATCTGAAGGAAGATCAGAAGAAAGAACTGATATTATTCTGAAAATGTATAAGAAAGGCTATTCCTTAGAGCAGATCATGGATGTAACCGAAATGAGTGAAGCTGAAATTAAGGCAATCATAGGATAAAGGCATAGGCAGAACAGATAACATGTATATTTTAGTAAAAGTCCGGATATGGCAGAAATGCTGTATCCGGACTTTTTTAGTTGAAATATAAATTAATAAGAAAAAATGAGAAAAGACAGGCTAAAAGCTCCGGCAAAATTTCCATGCATAGACTTGCAAAGCAGGACATATAAATAATGGTATAGAGATTGACAAGGGTAAAGATAGAGCCGAAAAATGACATTGTGAAGGGAGCGGTGAGATGAGAGGACAAAGATGGCTGCGTATTCTGGCAGGGGTGTTGACTGTGGTAGTTGGGCTGAGTTTGTTTGCCGGATGCAGTTTTTATAAGGTGAAAGAAGATGGTGAAGCGCTGACTTACGATATCTGTGACGACACCATGCTGCCGGAGGAGTTGTTGAGCGTCATTAACAGCAAAAAAGAAGAACCGTTTAATCTGACATATTCAAACAACACTTACACATATATTGTGATCTGCAGCGGCAGGCAGAATCGGGATGATGTTGGCGTGGTTGTAGATAAGATGTATATGGATGAAAATGCTATTTACATCGAATCGGTTCTTAGGCAGACGGCGACACCATCAGATGCAGTAAGTAAGGATACGGTATCGTATCCATATATAGTTCTTCGGATCGCACGGACAACGACACCGGTTGTATTTAAAAATTAGAAAATAGTATGGGGGTATCATATGGAACTTGTAAAAAATAAACTCAGTACAACGATTTTAAAGACTTCTAAGTATTCGCAGTTTACGATCAATGATGATTTTAATGTACCGGATGCAAAAGACGATATGGAACGGATCATTGCAAGTACAGGAAATGTCCTTTTAGATGATGTAGAGACATTGGAGAATAAGGTGCGGATATCAGGAACAGTTGTATTTAAAGTCCTGTATCAGACAGTTGGTGAAGATGTTCGGTTTGAAACCTATGAGGGTGATGTTCCATTTGAGGAATCCATCAATATGGATGGCATACTTGCCGGTGATAAGGTCGATGTCAGCTGCGTGCTGGAAGATCTGTACATAACCATGATCAATTCAAGAAAATTTGAAGTTCGCGGGCTGGTTGGCATGAAACTGTGGGCTATGGATTCCGTAGAACTGTCCGGGGCAACCGGACTGTTAAACGGATCGGGAATCGAATGCAGGAATGAGCAGATTCCATTTACAAATAATGTGGCATCTGTAAAAGATATATTGAAGGTAAAAGAAGATTTCGAGATCGCTGCCAATAAACCAAACATCGGTCGGGTGCTTTGGAGCCGGGTGTCCTTCTATGGCATCGAGACAAAGGTTGTAGATGGGGGAATAAATATTAAAGGACAGATGGACCTGTTTGTAATCTATCTGGCGGAGGAGCCCGGCGTACCGATGCAGTATCTGAATGAGAGCCGGGAATTTGCAGGAATGATCCCTTGCGAAGAAGCAAATGAAGGCATGATCCTGGATGACCGCATCACGATGGGAAAAGGAGAAGTCGGTGTGCGTGCCGACAATGACGGAGAGGACCGCGTGCTTCAGGTTGAATATAATCTCCATACAGATATGAAGATTTATGAAGATATGGAGTTAAATATCATCGGGGATATGTTCTCTCCGTCGGCAAATGTAGAAACGATCTGTGAACAGTTTCCATTTGAGAATCTTCAGATAAAAAATAATGCCAAGACAAAGGTCGTACATAAAGAGCGGATCAAGAGCAGCTTCCCGAAGATACTTCAGATCGTATATGCAACCGGAACGGTTGAGATCGATGAGGTAAAAGCAGGAGAGGACAGCATTGATATATCAGGTGCGGTAAAAGCAGAAATCCTCTATGTATCAGCGGAGGATAATAAGCCATTGCAGCAGATTGAAACAGTGATACCATTCAATTATCAGGTGGAATCCGTACCATTTGTCAATCAGGATTCGATCCGCATCAATCCATCCGTTGATCAGATTACAGCCCAGATGCTGAATTCCGATGAGGTGGAGATCAAGGCTGTGATCAATATGAATGTTACGGTATTTGCACCGGGTTCTGTGGACGTCATTACTGATATGAATATCCTGCCGATCGACTGGAATAAGAAGGCTGCCATGCCGGGTATGGTTGGATATGTTGTAAAAGAAGGCGACAGTATCTGGTCTATTGCCAAAGAATATTTTTCCAGCCTGGATTCCATCCGAACCATCAACCATCTGGAAAGCGATGAGGTAACACCGGGTGAGAAACTATTGATCGTAAAATGTTAGCAATATAAAAACCCCCGCCTGTCTCCGGCACGATGGTGGATAGTGTTTCAACTCATTGCACTTTCTATTCGGTTCGCACGCTTATTTGTCAGCAGTCGCCCAAACTCGCCTTATCAGGCTCAAACATGGGCTTGATGCTGACAGCTAGTGCAAACCTCATAATGAAAGTTCCACTGATGTTGAAAACACTATCCACCATCGTGCCGGAGACAGGCGGGGGTTTATTTTTCAATCCAAAATCTTCGTGCAAATCCTATTGAAAAATGTTATCATCTGTATATGAGGTATTGATAAAAATTCCCAACAATAGGGCAAAGTACGGAGGGTAATACATGCTGGAACAATCTTACTACGATGAAGCTGATAAGATTATTGCTGCATATGGGACGGAGCCAAGATTTCTGATCCCGATCATTCAGGATATTCAGAGCGAATATAAGTATCTTCCGCCGGAATTATTACGATATGTGGCGGACAAACTGAATATTACAGAGGCAAAAGCTTACAGCGTAGCAACATTCTATGAGAACTTTTCATTTGATGCAAAAGGAAAGTTCATTCTTAAGGTGTGCGATGGAACCGCATGCCATGTCAGAAAATCCATGGATATCTTAAATCAATTGTATAAAGAACTTGGATTGTCAAAAGAGAAACACACAACAGATGATATGATGTTCACATTAGAGACAGTATCATGTCTTGGCGCATGCGGACTCGCACCGGTCATGACGGTAAACGATGTTGTTCATCCGGCTATGACACCGGAGAAGGTAACTGCATTGATAGCAGAATTGAAGGAGGGTGCGGATGAATAGAATAACAAATGTATCGGAGCTTGACGCAGCAGTAAAACAGGCAGAAGAGATGTTGCATGCAGATTCGCACAGGATCCTTGTCTGTGCAGGAACCGGATGTCTGGCGGGTGGCTCTCAGAAAATATACGACCGGTTCTGCGAGATGGCGAAGCAGTCAGAGGGCGTGAAGGTAGAATTTGTCCCGGAGGCAGAGTATACAGTTATAAAAGAATCCTGTCATGTCGGCGTGAAGAAAAGCGGCTGTCATGGATTCTGCGAGATGGGGCCGCTTGTGCGGATCGAGCCATATAATTATATCTACATAAAAGTGAAGGAAGAAGACTGCGAGGAGATTTTCAACGAGACGATCCTGCACGGAAGACCGGTAGAGCGTCTGATGTATCACAAGGATGGTATTGTCTACAGACAGCAGGAAGAAATTCCATTTTATAAGAAACAGACCAGACTGGTACTGAAAAACTGCGGACATATCGATGCAGAAAATATCAATGAATATCTTGCGGTCGGTGGATACCAGGCACTTCGTAAGGTGTTATTTACCATGGAGCCTTCGGAGGTTATTCAGGTCATCAGTGACTCCAATCTGCGTGGACGTGGAGGCGGTGGTTTCCCGACCGGATACAAATGGCAGCAGGTTGCCAGACAGGCGGAGAAGATCCGATATGTTGTCTGCAATGGTGATGAGGGAGATCCGGGTGCGTTCATGGATCGAAGCGTGATGGAAGGCGATCCGCATAAGATGTTAGAGGGTATGATCATTGCTGCATATGCGGTTGGTGCGCAGGAGGGATATGTCTATGTAAGAGCAGAATATCCGCTGGCAGTCAGCCGTTTGAAGTCAGCGATAGCACAGGCAGAGGAAGCGGGATTTCTTGGTGAGGATATCTTAGGCTCCGGTTTTTCTTTCCATATACATATCAATCGTGGTGCGGGGGCATTTGTCTGCGGAGAGGGAAGTGCGCTTACGGCATCGATCGAGGGACAGCGCGGAATGCCGAGAACCAAGCCACCGAGAACCGTAGAGCAGGGCTTATTTGCCAAGCCGACGGTTCTGAATAATGTAGAAACCTATGCAAATGTGTCCATGATCATTTTAAATGGTGCAGACTGGTACAAGTCGATCGGACCGGAGAAAAGTCCGGGAACAAAGGCATTTGCATTGACCGGAAGTGTAAAGAATACGGGACTGATCGAGGTACCGATGGGAACAAAGCTGCGTGAGATCGTGTATGATATCGGCGGTGGTTTAAAGGATGACATCCCATTAAAGGCAGTTCAGATCGGTGGACCATCCGGTGGCTGTCTGGTGACGGATGATCTGGAGGTCAGTCTGGATTTCGATTCACTAAAGAGCAAAGGCGCGATGATCGGTTCAGGTGGTCTGGTTGTTATGGATGAGAATACCTGTCTGGTTGAGGTAGCCCGTTTCTTTATGAACTTTACACAGAACGAGAGCTGCGGAAAATGCGTTCCATGCCGTGAAGGAACCAAGCGGATGCTTGAGATCCTGGAGCGGATCGTTGCCGGAAATGGTACGTTAGCGGATCTGGATCTGTTAGAGGAACTGGGACAGGCGATCACCGATACGGCCCTTTGTGGACTTGGTAAGAGCGCAGCCCTGCCGGTACTCAGTACGCTGAAGAATTTCCGTCAGGAATACATCGAGCATGTGGTTGACAAGCGATGCAGAACCGGAAACTGTAAAGCACTGGTTCTCTATAAGATCGATCCGGAAGCATGTAAGGGCTGTTCCAAATGTGCGAGAAACTGTCCGGTCGGTGCAATCACAGGTGAGATCCGGAAACCATTTGTCATTGATACAGCCAAATGCATCAAGTGTGGTGCATGTATCGATAATTGTGCGTTCCATGCAGTATATACAGAGAATTAAGGAGGGAGATGAACATGGATTATATTACGATCAATTCAATCAAAGTGCCGATCGAGGGCGAGAAGAATGTTCTGTCTCTGATCCGAAAGGCGGGGATCGATATCCCGACATTCTGTTATCATTCAGAATTATCCATTTATGGCGCATGTCGTATGTGCGTGGTAGAAGATGACAGAGGAAAAATATTTGCGGCATGCTCCGAGACACCGAGAGCGGGCATGGTGATCTATACGAATACAAAGAAAGTGCAGCAGTACAGAAAGCTTATTATCGAGCTGTTGTTATCCTCTCATTGCAGAGACTGTACGACCTGTCAGAAGAATGGCATGTGTGCGCTCCAGTCACTTGCCTATAAGGTTGGTGTGCATGCGGTTCGTTTCCTGAATAATAAAAAAGAAGAAAAGATCGATATGAGTTCACCGTCTATCGTCCGTGATCCAAATAAATGTATCCTATGCGGTGACTGTGTGCGTACCTGCGATGAGATTCAGGGACTTGGTGTTATCGATTTTGCATTCCGTGGTTCGAAAATGAAGGTACAGCCGGCATTTGACAAGCCGCTTGCAGAGACAGACTGTGTAGGATGCGGACAATGTGCAGTTGTCTGCCCGACCGCAGCAATCTCGATCCGTACCAATGTAACCGATATCTGGGATGCAATCGAAGATCCGTCCATCCGGGTGGTCGCACAGATCGCACCGGCAGTCCGCGTGGCAGTTGGAGATAACTTCGGTATACCAAAGGGCGAGAACTGTTTTGGCAAGCTGGTATCAGCACTTCGTATCATGGGCTTTGACATGGTATTTGACACAAGCTTTGGTGCCGATCTTACGGTTATGGAGGAATCCAAAGAATTTGCGGCGCGTCTTGCGTCGAATGAGAAGCTGCCATTATTCACATCCTGCTGTCCGGGCTGGGTCAAATATTGTGAAGAAAAATATCCGGAATTTGCAGATAATCTGTCAACCTGCCGTTCTCCACAGGGAATGTTCTCGGCAGTGATCAAGGATTATTTTGCAGAGAAAGATAAAGAAGATGGTAAGAGAACGATGGTTGTATCGATCATGCCTTGTACAGCAAAGAAGGGAGAGATCCTCCGACCGGATAATTTCACGGATGGCAGACAGGATACCGATTATGTCATCACAACGACAGAGGTTGTGCGGATGATCAAGCAGATGGGACTGCAGTTTACCGAACTGGAAAATGAATCCGCAGATGCACCATTTTCCGTGGCTTCCGGTGCAGGCAAGATCTTCGGAACGACAGGTGGTGTAACGGAAGCGGTGCTCCGTCGTCTTGCGGAGGACAAATCCTATAACACGATCCGTGAGATCAGTTATACAGGTGTCCGGGGATTTGAAGGAACGAAGGAAGCAACGATCGATTTAGATGGCAGAGAAGTGAAGATCGCAGTTGTGCATGGTCTTGCAAATGCAGGACGGTTGCTTGACCGTATCCGATCCGGCGAAGCAAGCTATGATTTCGTTGAAGTTATGGCGTGCAGACGTGGATGTATCATGGGTGGCGGTCAGCCATCCGGCGCAGGCCCAAGAACCAGACGGAGCCGTATGGAAGGTATGTACAATGCAGACGCAAGCTCCAATGTCCGTTTCTCCGAGGAGAACCCGGCAGTCCGTCAGTTGTACGATCATTTCCTTGCCGGAAAAGAACATCGTCTGCTGCATCGGAATCTGTAGATTTAATATTAAGTTAAAATGGGTATATCTGCCATAATAAAGCGGATATATCCATTTTTTATTTCCTACTTTGTTACATGCATGATATAATGAATGCAAAATTATTTGCTCGCAAGGATGCTGATTTTGCAGAATG
>ERZ1026876.1029-NODE-1029-length-14792-cov-12.062564_pt1 | contig 14792 bp, 10 predicted proteins | sample MGYA00380168_ERZ1026876 | MGnify/ENA primary metagenome ERZ1026876 (study PRJEB33269, sample SAMEA4719804) | human gut metagenome | biome: human-associated habitat; feature: organic feature; material: feces | place: Cameroon | collected 2013-10 ... | reverse complement strand
AAATGTTGCTTATTGACAAACTCTGTCAATTTATATATTATTGTTGAAAACAAAGGCGTTTTGCAGGTAAAGCAAGACGCTTTTTCCTTATTATTAAGGTATTATCCGGAAGATATAATCGGGAGAGACTGTTTAAAAATGCAGCGCCGAAGGTGACAGCGAAAACTCTCAGGCAAAAGGACCGGTTATGGACGGAACTCTGGAGAGCTGTGTAGATACAGCACCGAAGAAGCAATTTCTAAGCAGAGGGATGAGGAATATTGAGGCTGATTTGCTTGGGGAGAATCTTTCAGGTTTTTAACAGAGGCATAGGTGTATTAAAGTGCGCCTGTAGCCTCTTGTTTTTATGTAAAGATATATTAGGAAGGGAATCTTCTTAGGAATCTTGATAAGGCGGGATTGCAAGGCACGAAAAGGCTAAAGCAAAGGAGAGAAACATTATGAAGACAGACATTGAAATTGCACAGGAAGCAGTAATGGAGCCAATTAAGAATGTTGCAGCCAGATGCGGCATAAGCGAGGATGATCTTGAATTATACGGAAAGTATAAGGCTAAGATATCAGATGAGTACATTAACAGTGTCAAAGACAATGAAGATGGAAAGTTAATTCTTGTAACAGCCATTAATCCAACTCCGGCAGGAGAGGGAAAGACAACAATTACTGTAGGGCTTGGAGAAGCATTTGGAAAGCTTGGCAAGAAGGCTGTTATAGCACTTCGTGAGCCATCACTTGGCCCATGTTTCGGTATCAAAGGTGGAGCAGCAGGTGGCGGATATGCACAGGTTGTTCCTATGGAAGAACTGAATCTGCATTTTACAGGCGATTTCCACGCAATTACATCAGCTAATAACTTATGTGCAGCACTTCTTGATAATCATATACAGCAGGGCAACGAACTTGGAATTGACCCAAGATGTGTTACATGGAAAAGATGTATGGATATGAACGACCGTGTTCTTAGAAATATAGTTGTAGGTCTTGGTTCTAAGGTTGACGGAACTGTAAGAGAAGATCATTTTGTTATCACAGTTGCGTCAGAGATTATGGCAGTATTATGTCTTGCAACAGATATGAAGGATTTAAAGGAAAGACTTGGCAGGATGGTAGTTGCCTACAATTATCAGGGACAGCCTGTTACAGCATCAGATATCAAGGCTGTAGGTTCAATGGCGGCATTATTAAAGGATGCATTAAAGCCTAACCTTATCCAGACACTTGAACATACTCCGGCATTAGTACATGGTGGACCATTTGCTAATATCGCACATGGCTGTAATTCAGTAAGAGCAACTAAGACAGCACTCAAGATGGCAGATTATGTAATCACAGAGGCAGGATTTGGCGCAGACCTGGGAGCTGAGAAGTTCTTCGATATAAAGTGCCGTAAGTCAGACTTAAAGCCAGATGCAGTTGTATTAGTAGCAACAGTAAGAGCACTTAAGTACAACGGCGGAGTACCTAAGACAGAATTATCAGCAGAGAATCTTGACGCATTAAAGAAGGGAATCGTAAACCTTGAAAAGCACATCGAGAATCTTCATAAATACGGAGTACCTGTAGTTGTTACACTTAATGCATTTGTATCAGATACACAGGCAGAATTAGATTATATACAGAAGTTCTGTGAAGATAAAGGCTGTGAATTCGCCCTTGCCAAAGTATGGGAAAAGGGTGGAGAAGGCGGAATTGAGCTTGCAGAAAAGGTTCTTAAGACACTTGAGACAAAGAAGAGCAATTTCCATTGTCTGTATGAGACAGACCAGCCGGTTAAAGCAAAGATTGAGACAATTGCTAAAGAAATATATGGCGCAGGAAGTGTTAATTATTCACCAGCAGCTAATAAGCAGATTGCACAGCTTGAACAGTTAGGATTTGGTAATCTTCCAATCTGTATGGCTAAGACACAGTATTCACTTTCAGATGATCCTACATTACTAGGTCGTCCGGAAGGATATGAGATGAATGTAAGAGAAGCATATGTATCAGCCGGTGCAGGCTTCATAGTAGTGCTTACAGGTTCAGTAATGACAATGCCAGGACTTTCAAAATCACCAGCGGCATATAATATAGATGTTAATGATGATGGGGTAATAACTGGGTTATTCTAGAAAAGTGACTCCCGGGAGTGGGAGGCAGGTGGAGTGTATAGCATATTTTCAAACGCGCTTTCGCTCGGGCGAAGACGCAGCGGTACTAAGTTTGCGTGGATTTGCCGCCATTAGGCGGCTTTCCACGCGCACTAAGTGCCGGCGTCTTCTTACGGTTTGAAAATATGCTATACAACCACCAGCCTCCGAACTTCCGGGAGTTTTTTCTACATAGTGGTGAGAGGCAGTCGGATTTTTCAAGCCCCCAACCTTGCCAAAGGAGGGGGCGGGGAAGTTGTCCGGTAAAGAAAAGCCCAGCCGTGTATATATCTAAAATCAAAACCGTATGAAGACGCCGGCACTTGATTTATAAAGGCAGCCGCCATAGGCGGCAAACCTTTATAAATCTTAGTACCGCTGCGTCGGAATCCGAGCGGAAGCGGGTTTTGATTTTAGATATACACACGGCTGGGCGTGCTTTAGGAGAGCAACTTCCTACAACATAACCCCCGACTTCTCCTTACTTCTCTCAATCATATGATTCAGCTTCTCAAATGGTTTCTGTAAGAATAATCCGATAATCAGTGAAACAACTATATATATTGAAAGAAATGCGAGATTCTTAATGTAATCATATCTGTACATTCCTGCTATGCATTCCCTTAATGCATCCATTGAATATGGGAAGAGCAGGAACCGGTATATTATCTGGTATGCGTTAGGAAGTACTTCTATAGGGAATGTACCGCCTGAGCCGGCAACCTGTATAACGAGCAGGACAATTCCAAGTGCTTCACCGATATTTCCAAATGCGACAGTAAGGCTGTACATAAAGAAGGTGAATACGAAGCTTGAGAATGCACATGCAACCCAGTAAAGGAATGGGTGGTAACACTGGATTCCTATGTAGAGAAGATTTCCAAGTGTTATAAGCAGTGCCTGAAGCTGTCCTACTGCAAAGAAGATAAAATACCTTCCGAAGAATTTTTCATATCTCTTTGCATCTGCTGGAATGTCCGGAGCAGGATGCACAGGTGTGTGCATAATAGCAACAAGTATAAGTCCACCAAACCACAGTGCAAGTATTGTGTAGAATGGTGAAGCGCTTGTTCCATAGCTTTTAACAGCATATACCTGTTCTGTTGTTATATTTACAGGTGCAGAGAGAAAATCTCCCAAAGTATTGGCATCTGCATTTAACATCTCTGATAATAAACCATATGTATCCTGTTCAGTGATTGTGTTTAATGTATTAATTGCATTATCAAGCTTTGTCTCGAGGTCACTGAGAAGCTCTTTAGTCTGAGTGAGTGAGCCCGATGTAATCTTAATTGCAGCAGACAGGTCTGCAACATCCATGTTCATGTCAGAATAAAGCTCTGTTAATGAACCCATAATGCTCTGAATCTGGGACATCTGGTTTGAAAGAGCAGATGATAATTCATTTAAAGATTCAGCGGAATTACCATTTACAAGAGCCTGTAAGGTTATTAACTGCTGCTGCTGTAACTGTAATTGTGTATAAACTTGCGGTGCAGCACTGTTTGAACTGCTGCTTATTGATGATGTAAGGTCAGTAATTGCAAGCATTGAGTTAAGAATTACATCGTATGTTGAAAGTGTAGTCCTTGCGGATGTAAGTCTGTTAATAACTGCATCCATAAGAGAACCGGTTTCTTTATCTGCATCTTTGATAACTGAGTCGCCAGTACCGGCAATCGTAGATACTATTGTATCTATAAATGTCTGGTTTACCTGCTGCTGAACTGCTGTTTTAGCCTTGTCTGTTATTTTAGGTGCAATAGCGTTTGCTTTTTGGTTACAGTAATATTTTAACTGAGGATGTTCCATGGAATCACTTAAGAAGCTTATAAGATTCTTGGAAAAATTCTCTGGAACAACGAGGGCTGCATAATACTGACCGCTGTATACGCCTTCGATTGCTTCATCAGACGAAGTGACAAACTGCCAACCGATAGTGTTATTAGTTTTAAGTGCATCAATTATGTTGTCACCGACATTAAGCTCCGTTCCTTCAAGAGAAGTACCTTTGTCAACAGATACAACGGCAACTTTAATCCTGCTTGTGGAAGCCTGTCCATATGGATCCCAGTTTGACAGGATATTAAACCATGAATACAATGCAGGAATAACGGTAAGACCGATAATTACGCATAGTGCAATTACATTTGTTTTTATGTGGCGAAGGTCAGCCCGTATAATCTTAAATATATTTTTCATAACTGTACCTCACTTAAAAATGCTTTGATACTGTCTGTAAGAGAAGTATCAGCCTGTTTTTCCTTAATTTCAATATTGAGCTCATTGAGCTTTCTTGCGAGCTTGTCGTCAATATAATCAATAACTATAAGATAAGCACAGAATATAAAAAGCGAGATTACCCATAGAAGAAGATAAACAACCTTGGCTGTATCCATAGTAAACATAAGCACCATGAATACTAAAGGAATTATCATCATACATCTTAAGCAGACCTTTTTCTTGTGCTGGTTCTTAGCGTGCATATTTTCTGCAAATGCTGTGATTTCCGCAAGAACAACATCTATATTAAAATCATCATTTTGCATAAATTCATTTCTCCTTTACATAAAATGTGTTTCTTTCATACGGCGTTCGAAGAACTCGCGTACTTCAAGAAGTGACTTTCTGATTCCAAGTCCCAGAATAAGGGAAATAACAGCATAAGCGCATAATTTCACAAGAAATACAGCGTAATCACACTGATATAATCCGCTTATTGCCTCCCTCATGGCATTGATTGCATAAGGGAATGGGAAGTAAAGGTACACATTCTGGAAGAATTCAGGAAGAAGTTCTATTGGATAAGTTCCGCCTGAACCGGCAATCTGTAACACAATCATAACTACAGCGATAGCTTTTCCTAAATCACCAAATGTAAGAACAAGTGTATATATAAATAATGTAAATACAAAGCTTGCTATAGCGGCTGCAAGCCACAGCATGAATGGGTGGGTGCAGTCAATTTTTAAAATGTACAAATCACCAAGAACAACTACAAGAGCCTGAAGCTGTCCCATTGCAAGGAAGAGTAGTGCACGACCCATATATTTCTGATGTTCTGTGGCATCCTTGAATTCATCATCCTCATAGTCAACCTTTACTTTCATAAGGGCAACTAAAACAATTCCTCCAACCCAGAGAGCAAGTGTTGTATAGAAAGGAGTAACACTTGTTCCATAATTAGTCTGCATATAGACATAGATTTCTTCTACCTGTACAGGTTCTGAAAGGAACGATGCAATTGACTCAGCATCTGAGTTGATGAAATCCATTATTAACTTATATGTAGAAGATGAACTGATATCTCCGACAGAACCAGAGATAACAGACAACTTGCTGTTAAGTGAGTCGAGCAGAGTTTTTGTACTTTCGAGTGTTGTATTAATATTTACAGAAATATCACTTACACCAAGAAGCATCTGTGTTATTCCGTTAATGCTGTCTCCGGTACTGCTTATATTGGAAGCAAGACTGCTTACAGCATTTTTAACAGATGATTCCAGGAGATTTACATTAGTTCTGATAACAGTCTGTATAATAACCTGACTTTTTTGTATCTCTGAACGACACTGTTCAACAACTGATTTTATCAACTGATATTTGACCTGAAGGGTTTCGGGAGAGTCAGTTAAAATGTCAGCACATTGTTTTACAAGGTTATAAGCTACATTTTCCATAGCATTTACTGATGAAAGTGCAGATTTTAAAGCTGTAATAACAGACGGATCAATACCATCAATTTTGCTTAAAGAATCAATGGCATCTTCAAGTGCTTTATTCTGATTAATAAGTTCGTTGAGCTTATTATTGGCATTATTAAGTTCAACACCAGCCTGTCCGACATCAGTTATAGCTGCATTTACAGCATTATCAACAGATTTAAGTGAGTCATCTGCCAATTCATTCATGGCTTTAAGTACAGAGTCAATCTGGTCATAAATGTCATTGGTAATGTTGTCGAGTGTCTTGTTGGCAATGTCTGCAACATCAGTAGTTCCTGTGATAACATCTTTTATTTCAGGCAGAACTTCCTCAAGAGCTGCAAGATTATCAGCAAGGTTTGAATTACTCTTAATAAACATGTCAATCATGGTGTCGTAAGAACTTATATTAGCAGAAATGCTTTGTAAATCCTTAACTGTCTTTTCAATAATTGAAGGATCATTTTCAGCTATTTCGTTAAGTCCCTGCATAATCGTCTTGACACACACATCAATGAATTCTGAATTGATAGTGTTCTGAAGTGTGCTTTTTCCTGTGTCTGTAATCTTTGAAGCAACAGCATTTTTCTTGGAATTCTCATAATATGTAACTGTTGGCGGATTAAGACCATTGTCAAGGAAGTCATACAGGCTTCGTGAAAAGTCCTCACCAACAACGATAACGGCATAGTACTTTCCGGCATTCAGTTTATTCATGGCTTCATCTTTAGTTTCCGGAAAACGCCAGCCTAATTTATCATTCGAATGAAGCTGTTCAACAATCTGTGCTCCCATATTGATAGTGGAATCATCAGATTCAGAGTAGCCTTCATCTTCAGAAACAATAGCAATCTGGACGGACGCAGTGTTTGCGTAAGGATCCCAGTTGGAATATATGTTAAACCATGCGTAAAGCGATGGAATAAGGCACAGACCAAGCGCAATGGCTAAAGCCAGAATATTCCTGCTAAGACCTCTCAAATCTCTTTTGAAAATCTTAAGTATCATAACATTCCTCAATTCTTTAATTATCGTTTAAAACTTATATGTATTTTACTTAAGAAACTGGGGAAAATCAATACAGAGAGGATAAATCAGACATATTTAATAATTTAAGAAAGGATACGGATTTATGAACATATTGTATTGTGGTGATAAAACGATGCAGAAGGGGATTCTTTTATCTTCAATGTCTCTTATAAAAAATGTGGATGAACCGTTAAATATATATATTCTCACGGTTGATTACAGGGAAAAAGGTATTAATTACAAGCCGGTTGATAAAGCATTTGCAAAATATCTGAAAGAAAAATTGAATAAATCGGACATTAAAGTAAATGTCTTTCTTGTTGATGTTACAAGATATTTTGTTGAGGAGCTGCCGGAGGCAAATATGCAGAGCAGATTTACTGCGTGCTGTATGTTGCGCCTTTTTGCTGATAAGACAGATATTAAGGATAGAGTTCTTTATCTGGATACTGATGTGCTGTGCAGGAAAGATTTCAGGGATTTTTATTATCAGAATATGGATGGCATAGAGATTGCGGGAGTTTCTGATTATTATGGCAGATGGCTTTTTGGTGATGGTTACATTAATTCCGGAGTAATGCTTATGAATATGAGGATGATAAGACAGAACGGGCTTCTGGAAAAATGTCGTGAACAGTGCATAAGAAAGGAAATGTTTATGCCTGACCAGACGGCTGTTAATACATTTGCAACAAGAGTTAATCTGTGCGGACGAAAGTTTAATGACCAGAGGAGGCTGCATGACAACACTGTTTTTCAGCATTTTACAACTACCTTCCGGGTGTTTCCGGTGATAAGGACTGTTTCAGTCAAGCCGTGGGAGATTGATAAAATGCATAATATACTTGGGCTTCATGAATATGATGAGCTTCTGGATTCTTATAACAGGGAGCATGAAGAGTACATGGCAGTTTCACGTATTCCTGTGTTTTTCTCGATTAATGAACAGTACGCACCATATCTGGCAGTGTGCCTTAAATCACTGGCTGTACATGTAGCTTGTGATGAGCGTTACCGCATTATTGTTATGTGCGATAATGTGAAGAATATTACTATGATTCAGCTTCGCAATGTGATAAAGGACTATGAAAATATAGATATTGAATTCATTGATATAAGAAAGAAAATGTACGAATATTCTGAACGTTTTGTACAGACAGTTACTGACAGACAGGAAAACAGGCTTTATTCAGGCAAGTTTACACTGACGATATATTTTAGGTTATTTATTGCAGAGCTTTTTCCTGAGCTTGATAAAGCTGTGTATATTGATTCAGACACTGTAATAAATGATGATATAGCAAAGCTTTATTCAGTTGATATGGGTGATGCAATGTTTGGTGCAGTAAGAGATACATTTGCAGGAAAGAATACAATACTGGCTCATTACATTGAAAATGTAGTGGGGATAGAGCGGAATGAATATGTCAATTCCGGAGTGCTTCTTATGAATCTTGATAAGATAAGACAGGCTCATCTTGCAGACAGATTCTTAAAGCTTATGGCTGAATATCACTTTGACAGTGTTGCACCTGACCAGGATTATATTAATGCTATGTGTGCAAAAGAAATATATTTTCTTGATAAGGAATGGAATGTTATGCCTAACAAGGGTGGGGAGTATATAGCAAGACCGAAGCTGATACATTATAACCTGTTTGACAAGCCGTGGCATTACAGCGAGATTCCGTATGAGGAGTATTTCTGGCAGTATGCGGAGGAGTCGGGATTTTATCCGTTGCTGATTAAACAGCGCAAGCAGTATGGAGATAGTGAAAGGAAAGCTGACCGTGAGAATTTAAAGAAGCTTCTTGCAAGGGCAGAACATATTGCAGACGGTGATGGGGTTAAGTTTTCTGATGTTGTGGGAAGCAGATTTGATGTGGATAGTGGTTTCGTGAAGGATAGCAGTGATGCTGCAAAATAAATTATGTCGGAGGAGATATGATAGGTGATAGGGAGCAGGTCTATGAAAATATTAGGACGGCTGTAAGCCTTAATCAGTTGAATTCAAAGGTTGAGCCGGGAGATCCTAAGCTGTTAAGAGAAGATAAAGAAGCATTGTTAAGACATTATATTGATTATAGAACAGCATATGGCTATTGCGTGAAAAAGTATATAGCAGAGGCCATATTTTATGCAGGAACTTCGGCAGTCGGACTTATAACACAGGTCAGTGGACTTGAAAATCTTTCTGGAATCAGAGGTCCTGCGATTGTAACATGCAATCATTTCAGCCCGTTAGACCCTGCAATTGTCAGGTTTGCAATGAGAAAAGCTGGATTCAGAAGAATAAGTATTGTTAATCAGGATACTAACCTTGCGATGAAAGGATTTGTCGGGTATATGCAAAGATATGCTGACACAATGCCTGTAAGCAGCCTGAAATGGTTTATGGAGACAGAATTTCCTAATCAGATTAAGAATGCACTTGATGAAAACAAACTTGTGCTTATATATCCTGAACAGGAAATGTGGTTTAATTACAGAAAGCCACGCCCATGCAAGAGAGGTGCATATCTGTATGCAGTTAAGTATAATGTGCCGGTGATTTCGATGTTTGTTGAACAGCAGGTTAAAAGTACACATTTGCACACATTCAGGGTACATGTCCTGCCAGTAATATATCCGGACAGACAGCTTGATGAAAGAACGGCAAGTTTAAGAATGCAGCACACAGACTATGAGCAGAAATGTGCTGCATATGTCATGGCATATGGAAAGAAGCTGACTTACGATTTTGAAGAGGGCGATATTGTAGGAAGATAAAAGCATTTGACGCGGAAAGAAGTGAAGTGTATATATATTTGAAGAAATTACAAAGATTGAGAGGAAAATGTATATGAAGATAAAATCAGTGGCAGTATTTGGAGCAGGAGCAGTCGGCTCTTATGTTATATGGGGACTTTCAGAAAAGAAGGATATAAGTCTAAGCGTTATTGCAAAGGGTGAAAGAGCGGAGAGACTTAAGTCAGAAGGTTGCCTGATTAATGGAAAGACATACCACCCGGAGGTATTGACACCAGAGGAAGCAAAGGGTGTTGACCTTCTTGTTGTGTCGTTAAAATACGGCGCACTTGCAGGTGCATTAGATGATATTAGGGAAGCTGTCGGTGAGAATACAATTGTCATGAGTCTTATGAATGGTGTTGACAGTGAAGAGGTAATATCTACCAAAATAGATAAATCGCATATCATTTATTCACTTATAAAGGTGGCGTCACACCGCGAAGAAAAGGAATATGTGTTCAATCCTGAGACTACAATAGGAATTATATATGGAGAGGAAGCTGCACCATTTGAGAGTGAGAGAGTCGTGGCAATAAGAGATTTATTTGACGGAACAGGACTTAATTACAGAGTGACTGAACACATCAAAGAAGAGATATGGAGCAAGTATAGACTTAATATCTGTAATAATCTTCCACAGGCTATTATTGGAGCAGGTGTTGGCTGTTATACAGACAGTGAGCATATGAAAGCAATCAGCGAAGGATTACGTAAGGAGGTTGAAGCAGTAGCTCTTGCCAAAGGCATTGATATGAGCAGATGCGCAGATAACTCAAGCCGTGGAAGTGCAGTTCCACCAACAGCAAGATATTCAACACTGCAGGATATTGACGCTGGCAGACACACAGAGATAGATATGTTCTCCGGCGCAATGATGCGCATGGGGAAAGAACTTGGAATTGATACACCATATAACGAATATACATATCACATCATCAAGGCACTTGAAGAGAAGAATGATGGCATGTTTGATTATGATGAGAATAGTGAGGCTGTGACTTATTCTAAGTAGTGAATGACGAGAATTAATAATTACTGTTGACATATACCCACATAGGGTATATTATACAATATGTAAATTAGGTATACCCCACTGGGGTATAGTGCAATCGCAACAGATAAATATAATAAAGCATTTATCAGACACAGAATATAACAACCAGACTAAGGAGGAATAATGGAAAAAGAATGTTGCTGTCATAAGACAAAAGAACGTGATGCCAAGGAATATAAAGACCTCTGTAACAGACTTAGCAGAATTGAAGGTCAGATAAGAGGGATTAAGGGAATGGTTGAGAAGGACGCATACTGTATTGACATTCTTAATCAGGTATCGGCAGCCCAGTCAGCACTTAACAGTTTTACGAAGGTGCTCTTAGATAACCATATCAAGAGCTGTGTAGTCCAAGATATTAAAGAAGGCAAGGACGATACGGTAGAAGAGCTTGTTAAGACAATCGGCAAATTCATACGCTAGAATTTGCACAAGGTAATGAAGTATAAAAGGAGATGCATAATATGGGAACAGCTATAATAATTGGAATATTAGCGGTAATAGTAGTAATCGCGGTGATAAGCAGTGTTAAGCATATGAAAGGTGAAGGCGGCTGCTGTGGCGGTGGTGGAGATACTGTTCCAGAAGAGAAGAAGATTCTTGATAATCCTGTAATTGCTGTCAAGACTGTAGATATTGAAGGCATGCATTGTGAAAACTGCAAGAACAGTATTGAGAGATCTGTTAACAAAATTGATGGTGCTTCATGCCAGGTTAATCTTAAGAAGAAGCAGGCAACTATAGAGGTTGACAGAGAAATTGATGATGCTGATATAAGAATTGCAATTGAGAGACTTGATTTTAAAGTGACAGGAATAACAACTAACAGCAAGGAGAAGTAGTGTGATATGGAACAGTACAATGTTACAGGAATGAGCTGTGCAGCGTGTCAGGCGAGAGTCGAGAAGGCTGTCAGCAAAGTGCCTGGAGTGGAAAGCTGTTCAGTAAGTCTTCTTACTAATTCAATGGGTGTTGAGGGAACTGCACCCACAGATGTAATCATTAAAGCTGTGGAAACTGCGGGATATGGTGCATCAGTTAAGGGGGCAAAGAACAGCAGTCCTTCAATGCAGGAGCAGGAAGATGCGCTGGCAGATAAGACAACCCCAGTTTTAAAGAAGAGATTAACAGCTTCAGTTATATTTCTTATTGTGCTTATGTATTTCAGTATGGGACATATGATGTGGGGCTGGCCGCTTCCATCAGTGCTTGAAGGAAATCATGTGGCCATGGGCCTTATACAAATGCTGCTTACAATAATAATAATGGTTATTAATCAGCATTTCTTCATAAGTGGCTTCAAGGGATTGTTACATCGTTCACCTAATATGGACACACTTGTTGCGCTTGGTTCAGGAGCAGCATTTGTGTGGAGTACATATGCACTTTTTGCCATGACAGATTGTCAGGTAAGAGGTGATATGGCAGGTGTAATGCACTATATGGATGAATTTTATTTTGAGTCGGCAGCTATGATTCTTACACTTATAACAGTAGGAAAAATGCTTGAAGCCCGCTCAAAGGGAAAGACAACCGACGCATTAAAGAGCCTTATGAAGCTTGCTGCCAAGACAGCGGTACTTTATTCAGATGGACAGGAAACATGCGTCCCTGTTGAACAGGTTATAGCAGGTGATATATTTGTTGTAAGACCGGGTGAGAATATACCTGTAGATGGTGTCATCATTGAAGGTAACACGGCAGTTAATGAATCAGCTCTTACGGGTGAGAGCATTCCTGTTGATAAGCAGGAGGGAGATCAGGTAAGTGCAGCAACACTTAATACATCAGGATATATAAAGTGCAAGGCGACAAGAGTTGGAGAAGATACAACACTTTCCAAGATAATACAGATGGTGAGTGATGCGGCTGCAACAAAAGCACCTATTGCAAAGATTGCTGATAAAGTTTCGGGAGTATTTGTACCTGCAGTTATAACAATAGCAGTTATAACAACAATAGTATGGCTGTTATGTGGCAAGGACTTAGGATTTGCACTTGCGAGAGGAATCTCAGTGCTTGTAATAAGCTGTCCTTGTGCGTTAGGACTTGCCACTCCGGTTGCGATTATGGTTGGTAACGGAGTTGGTGCAAAGAACGGAATTATGTTCAAGACCGCTGTTTCTTTAGAGCAGACAGGAAAGATGCAGATAGTTGCACTCGATAAGACTGGTACTATTACAGAGGGGGAACCCAAGGTTACAGATATTATAACAGGTGATGGAATCTTACAGAATGAGCTTCTTACTATAGCATATGGGCTTGAAAGAAAAAGTGAACACCCACTAGCAAAAGCAGTTGTTAATTATGTTGAAGAGAGTGGCGATAAGAATTCATTTGCAGAGGAAGTGACTGGTTTTAAGGCTGTTGCCGGTAACGGACTTAAGGGAATGCTTGATACAAATGTAGTGGCAGGCGGTAATCTTAAGTTCATTTCAGAATATTGTAATGTCTCTGATGATTTAAGAAACAAGGCTGACGATTTATCATCAGAAGGAAAGACACCGCTTTTCTTTGCAAGAGATAATGAACTTATGGGAATAATCGCTGTTGCAGATACGATTAAGAAAGACAGCCCACACGCTATTAAAGAACTTCAGAACATGGGAATAAGGGTTGTAATGATTACCGGAGATAATGAAAGAAGCGCGAAAGCAATAGGAAAGCTTGCCGGAGTTGATGAGGTTATTGCAGGTGTTCTTCCTGAAGGAAAAGAAAAAGAAATAGCAAGACTTAAGGAGCAGGGAAGTGTTATAATGGTAGGTGATGGCATTAATGATGCACCTGCACTTACAAGAGCTGATATTGGTATTGCAATCGGAGCTGGTACAGATGTTGCTATAGATGCGGCGGATATAGTTCTTATGAAGAGCAGATTATCAGATGTTCCTGCTGCTATAAGACTTTCAAAGAGGACACTTACCAACATACACGAGAATCTGTTCTGGGCATTTTTCTATAACTGTATAGGAATCCCACTTGCAGCAGGTGTGTGGATACCAGTATTTGGCTGGACACTTAATCCAATGTTTGGTGCGGCAGCTATGAGCTTATCAAGCTTCTGCGTAGTAACTAATGCATTAAGACTTAATCTTATAAAGATATATGATACAGGAAAAGACCACATTTATAAGAAAAAGTCTGGCAAAAATAAAAATAAAACGACAAAAGGAGATAAAACTATGACAAAGACTATGAATATTGAGGGCATGATGTGTGGGCACTGTGAGGCTGCAGTTAAGAAGGCACTTGAGGCTGTTGATGGAGTTACAGAGGCAGTTGTAAGTCATGAGAACGGAACAGCAGTTGTTACACTTTCTAAGAAAGTTGATAATGATGTATTAAAGAAGGCTGTGGAAGATAAGGATTACAAGGTAACAGCAGTTAAGTAAATGATATTAGAGATTAAGAACCTCCGTCGGATGATTTGTCTGACGGAGATTTTTTAGTTGAGTAACACATAATTAAATGTTAAAATCTCTTTATATGCTAAAAGCGTATTTTGGGGGATAAAATAATGAACATGGTATATCTGTTATTGTATGTAATTGCAGCAATGATTGTAGGATTTGTGATGGTTAAGACATATCAGGAGAAGGACAGAATGAGAAGGTATGTAATAGTCTTGCTGGTCCTTGCAATGATATGTATTGTGAGTTATTCTGTGAATTTCATGACAGATAATTATAATGTAATGTCTGCGGCTACAAGTATTATGATGTCTGCACAGGATTTTCTGCTTGTTTCATTTTTTATATATACAACAGCATTTGCAAGAATAAGCAATAAGGTAACTAAAGTAATGACAATTGCGGCTTTTGTAATTGCAATAATTGATTCTGTTGTATTTATTGTGAATATATTTAATGAAATTGCTGTTAAGTACAGTATGGTAAAATGTGACGGAATATATGTACTTGGATATGAAGGGGAATTGTGGTTTGGCATACATGCTGTTATGAGCATGATTATAACAGCATGTATAATTGCTGTATTAGTTATAAAATGTATACGTATACCAGGGGCTTACTGGGGAAGATATATTGCTATGGCAGCAGGTTTGGCAATTATTATACTTATTAAATG
>ERZ1026876.1027-NODE-1027-length-14836-cov-10.952236_pt1 | contig 14836 bp, 15 predicted proteins | sample MGYA00380168_ERZ1026876 | MGnify/ENA primary metagenome ERZ1026876 (study PRJEB33269, sample SAMEA4719804) | human gut metagenome | biome: human-associated habitat; feature: organic feature; material: feces | place: Cameroon | collected 2013-10 ... | reverse complement strand
CGGCGCACAGCTCGTCCTTGTCCAGCCTGTCGGCTCTGTACTTGAACAGGTTCATCCTTTCGGTCTCGGAGATGGAATGCGTAAGGCGGGTTATCGTCATCGGGGTAAGCTCCCTTGAGGACGGAGCCTTCTCCAGCTTCTGCCATCTGGCCGCTCTGCTCCAGCTGTTTCCGGTCGCGAATGAGTAATAGGCAAGGGTGAGGACATCATTCACGATTTCCGCGTTCTCATGGAACGTCGCCATCAGGTCCGTCCGGAGCCCCACCTTGTCCGCGACCTGCTCCATGAGCCAGACGTCGCCATAGAAACGATTGACGTCCGCACCCTCGTATGCAGGACGGCCTTGCCTGCGATTGCTCTGAAGCTTATCTATTTCGCTGAGGTCCCACCCTTCGGGAAAGATCAGCCTGGCCCGTTCCTCCGGAGAGGCGTACAGGTACTGCTTGCCCGGGATAAACTTGAGACCATCCGTCACAGTGCCCCAATGCAGGCAGGAGTACTTCCTCTTGCCGTCCCCGGTCACGGTATACGGATGAGTCGTCGCATACATGTAACCTCCGTTCTTGTGAAGCGACATCCGATAGACGCTGTCCGCTTTTGTGAGTCTTGCCATATCTATTGTATTACTTATACAAATGTATAAATAATAATTTGAATATACAAGGGAAAAAGCGGGGATATTTAATTGTTCCCCAACTTATTACAATAAGAACTATGGATTAATTATACAATTTAATGTTAAACTCACGCGTCCATGCTGACATTCATTTCAGAGTGCTGAGAGCAGGCGTCAGCCTACAACAATGAAGCGACTGTGGACGTCAATTATTGCGGTCAGATACATAAAGCCTTTCTGCATGGGAATGTATGTGATATCAATGCTCCACACCTGATTCCTATGGTCAACCGATCCAACTATCCATCCTGTTGTCTTCGCCTCATCCAATTATACATTGCCAGTCTTGCGGCCTGTAGTATTTCCAATCTTAATCTCCAGTCTTCGTCTTGCTTCTGGATGTCACCATACAAATCAAGATCACTCAAGAACAACCGACCTTCATGTGTAATATCGCATCTCCGCTTATAGAATCCCCTAAACTTTTGCTCTGACCTTCCAGCTACGTATGTTTTCAGATATCGAAGGAACCGATCTGTAGGCCCAAGCCGTTCTCCATTACCATAAATCTTTAGGTCAAGATTAGCCATCCCTTCAATTGAGGAGACGATTGACAGCAGGGAAACGCTTCTGTTTGTATTAAACAACTCTATCCCTTCATACAATAGACCAATACACTGACGTACCAATTCCTTCTCTTCATCACACAAAGAAAAATAACTGTCAATGATGAACTCCAAATAAGGTGATATTTTTATCTCCTGATTGCTATCCATGTTGGGATTCACCGTAAAATAAGCTATTGGTTCATCCTTTTGCTCATAATACTCTTTACAGGCCGTGAAGCCAGTAATCTTCAGTTCCTCAGCAATGTTTGGATATAGATACCCCCGGATAGTCCAATGGCTCGTTTGACTATTAAGCCTATTCTTCTCTTCTTCGCTTAGCTGATTCACTTCCTCCATAGGTAATTGAATACCCCAGCAGTTCTTACCACCGAAATATTCGAAGAAATAGAAATTGGTAAATGATGATAGTAGATGTAGTATTTCTTTTCTTCTTCGCGCTTGGTTCGGGATCTTGCGACCAAGTTTCAAAGTCTCTTCTGATAATCCCTTCTCTCGAAGCATACTCTCTGTCGGAAGTTTCTCTTCTATGTCTTCCACTTGAATATTCCAAGATGCAGGGAATATGGCTTGCATAAATGGATATAGGAGCAGTAGGCATATAAAAGATTGGAACCAATTGGAACTTGTCCCGATACCTATAAGCCTTCATCAAAGGTGCTTCTGTGAATATGATACTCCTATAAAACATATTATCCTATTAATATTGTTTCTATTAATCCACGTTTCACGCAGTACATTACTTTGCTTCACGCGGGCGTCTGTCTTTTTTACCCACCCGAAAGATACTATTTACGCCATTCTTATCTTTTGAGCTTTATCAAGTCTTCGATGGCAATACGAAATGATTCCTAAAATGTCTAATGCGTCCTGTTCACTAATTGGCCATTCTACTTTTGGTTCATGAGCAAGTGGGTTTCTAAACATAGCACATAAACCTTTCAGCAGATTACAGAATCCAGTATGCTCATCTATCTCTGATTGACTGATGAACCTATTGATTATCAGAATGGGATTCTTACTGAAAACCTGTTCAATTAAAGAATTACCGTCAGTCTCAACGCCAGAGAGGTCTCTTATTCTTTGGAACAAACCTTTATTTGCTTCCATTACTGCGTGAAAATAATTGTCTGCAATCAATTCAGCTCTACAGAAAGCAAAAATGGCGGGGTGCGTATCTCTATTTACCAGTTTACTATGAAGGCCTTTTACTCTCAATTCAATGTCCTGTAACCTACTGGCCTTTTCCTTTAATGCAACAGCATTTCCAGTCTCATCAATTTCCAGCCCCTCAAAGGCCAATTGTTGGTTTACTGCCAGACGCCTACTTTCAAATAATTCTGTGTTACCCACATATCTGGCCGGATTAAGATAGAGTTGTATAAAAACAACGATATTGTTTGAGTAATGGTGTGTCTGGATTTCTTTAACAAAGGCAGCATAGAGCCTATCATGCTTTGAAATCATAATCCCTGGCTTCACCACATCCTCAATCTGTGCTTGCAGAAGAAGGCGATGGATCTCTGCATTTGTCAATCCTGTGGTAGTCTCTCCAATAATATTTGAGAGTGTTTCAAGCGTAGATGCTTTAAACTGCGGGATAACTGCCATATCACTGATACTGATTGATGTGTTTGTATTGTTCTCCTAGGGCGAGGAGTTGCTTGAAAAGCTCCAGTCGCTCCGCCTTCAACTCACCGGCATTCAACAACTTCTTGTCGTGCTTCCACCAAGAGCGCAGGTTGCGTTCCTCCGGGATAAACTTTGATGGTTTGCGGTAGTTGGTTTCCATGAGGTCGATGGCTTCTTGCCATTTGGCGAGCCAGAGTTCGTCTTGGGTCATGACGTTCAAAAGAATGCTACCGAAATGAGATTGAACCCGGGATAACTTCCGTCGATATAAGTTTAGAAAGCATCCTTGATGCGCGGAAATTGACTGTTACCCTTAGCTCTATCATATTGGACGCCTCCATATAATGATCATTGTGTTCAGGATTGATGATATGAGGCTTGGCATTCTCAAACGCGTCAACCATATTTGACCGCTCCAAGTAATAACTTATTTCAGCATCGATGGTTACATTGCACGAAATCAGAACACTTCCATCTGCCAGCCTGATGACCGACTCCGTTGTTATTACTGGGTCATAGACCGATTCGACATATGGCGTTTCACAATACAGCGGCAGTCGGGTATTCAGCCCCATGTCATCAACATCAGTAACCATATAATCAACGAAATCCGGCCAGAATAAAGGGGCAAAATCCTCTTTGATTGATATTCGGTTATATGAGCCTTTCGTATTCAGTGCCTGCTTGATATTGTCAAGTTCTTGAAACTGAGGAAAAATCTCGGTTTCAAAGAACTTATTGCAGTCCGTTCTTAATTCAATCACATTTTCCTTAAATCCAAGATCCAGTAATTCCTGAACCAAATCAGGATGAAGAGAATTACCATCCGCAAAATCTCGTGTGTTTTCAGTCAAGAACAGTATCTGGCACTCATCAAGCAAGTCCTTGCTCGGAATCAATTCTTCCTTTACGGTTTCCCAAATCAAAGCATCGCGATAGCCTTTCTTGCTATCACGAAAAGGTTTTCTTTGATACAACTCCTTCGCCACAAGATCCTTGTGCGGAACCTTAGGATATGGGAGTGTTCGTATTTTCATTGCGGCAAGACCAACTTCATACTCTATGCGGAAATCATGGCATTGCGTATCGCAAAAATTCGAAGGAAGAGAATCCTTCAATTTGACCAAGGACAAGTCCACAATCTTTGCCAAACTCTTATTATATCCGTTAACAGCTTCTGATATCTCCTCACAAAACTGACTTTCAATCTCATCAATTACGACCTCTGGAATTAAGACTTCATAACCAAGTCTAGTGGCCACATCTGTCAATGTTAATATATGCTTACCCTGAAGATGGTAATCACGATGAATGATGTTCGTATCAATAATAATCTTCATATAAACACGAATTGCTATAGATAATACTGCATCCCGTCGGGCATCAGTGTGCCGGTCGGGGCGGGGTCGTGATAGTAGCGACGGATGTTTGGGAGGGTGTGGGGACGGTCAGCAAACTGGATGGCGGGGTTGTGGCGGATGTCCAGGTGGTGCATGGACGGCAGCGGGGTGCGGATTAGGCCGATATTGAGGCGGTTGTGGGAGATGATGAGTTTGCGGAGACCGGTGAGGGTTATTGGCAAGATGAAGTCGATGTTGTTATAGTCCGCGATGAGATCCTGAATGGGTGATGTGCTCAGGGCAAAGGGCAAGGATGATATATAGTTATGACTAATGACGAGCGTACGGAGATGCGGCAGTTTGAAGATGGCTTCAGGAATAACGGTCAAGTTGTTGTATGAAAGGTCCAGAACACGCAGCTGCTTGAGGCGATAGACCTCATCGGGGATTCCGGTGAGGTCTTTGTGGCTGAGGTTGAGTTCCCGGATGTTCTGGTTTGCGGAAGTCATTAGGATATACTAACTTTGCAGGGTCGGTCTATGAAGGGTAGCGACGTTAAACAACGGAGTGTTATCCCAGGCTAACACGGATATAATCCAACTCGCAAAGGGTAGGCGAGGATATCTGCGGGATACTGGGAGTAGTGCCCAGGCTCAACCACGAGGACTGCAAAGGGTTAGCAGGCTTCGGAGTGTGGATACTGGAAAAGCAAATCATTCTGATCCTTACACACGGCCACCGCAAGGTGGCTGTATTCGTATTTGGAGACTAATCCGAATTGTATTTGGCAAGGAACTCTTTGACTGAGTATGCTGCTCGCTTCTCTGATTTATTCCTGTTGAGGCAATAGAACCAGCCCGGTATGAGATAGCCCGACTTACGGTGAAGGAACAACAGATTCTGTATCTTTTGGAGCGTCCTCTTTGCAATACGGTCTCTATCCAAAGCTTTAGCGGTTTCTTCCCTTACCAGGTCTTCCAGATTGCCTAGATGCTCCTTATCAACTGAATTATCCTGGAAGATGGTAATGAACCACTCAGCAATAGGAATGGCTGGAATCACCCCGAATACAAGGAAGTGCATCAAGTTCCAACCTTTCACAAAAGACAATACTAGTACACCGGCGCCCAAAACTGCAGCAATCCATGCACTCAGAGTAACATACCGATTCCTAAGGCCGGAGTCATACGATATATTCTCCCGCTGACAAAGAAGGATGGCAACATTCTCATCTTCCACATCACCTATACTCACCTCATACCAGTTCTTATGATTATCTGCTGGCACCTCATCCTTATTGTCACAAATGATTTCATCTGAAGGCTCCTTACCGCAAACGCAATCATCCCAGTCAAAGCCATATAGAGCATTATCCAGTCGCTGCTGGATTTGAGCAGCCAATGTCCTCTTCTTGCCAATAAAACTCTCAAGCAATGGTTCAGCAACCAAGGCGACAACGGAAACGATCACCAAGGCTAGTTCAAGCGTTTCATTGTCCGGTAATAAGAAACGTGCCACAGACAAACAGACTACCAACACAACGCCAAGAGAAAATCTTAGGCCACGAAGTCTCTTAGCCTCGTCATACAAGTTCCGCTGGGCGCTAAGTTTGTCCAGGATAGTTTGGTCATTCTGATGTTCGATTATCTTATTCATTTTTCAAAGCACAAATCAAAAACATAATGACATATCAGGCTCCGTAGTCCGGGAATTGCTCCCCAAAGACAAGCTTCCACTGGCTGATGGCTTTCTGTGTCTCTCCGTTCCGCTCGAACTCTATGGCTTGAGCAGCAGATAATGAAGACGTAAAAGCAGATAATGACAATTTTTTACGTGTTTCCCAATCCAGTTCATTCAAATCCCCTTGAATTCCCTTCGGGTCCATCACTGGATTCTTGATGGCCGTTCGTAAGTATCCCAGTACGTCCAGCACCCTGACCTGCCAGTCAAGAGCCATTGGCATTGGGCTGGATTCAATGTGGTCAAGGAGCATCTGTTCAAACATATAAGAAGAGACAGCATCTCCCCACTTGAGCTCTTTCCAATACTTCATCAGGCGTATCAGAGGAAGTGGTATTTGAGATTTGAGCTGGTTAACGGAAGTTACCCGCATACGATCAATGCGAGGATCCGTATTCTTCCAGTGCCCCTGGCCATCGGGAATCAGGTAGAAACCAGTTTTGGTATAAAAACACGGAACTAAATCAAAGTTCCAAGGATATGACTTCAACTGGAGTGTTGCCGCCTCCCCACGCCGATGCATCTCCGCCTTTGAGTAACTCTCTACGCCGCTCAAGGCATCTATCAACTGATTAATCACCTTTCGAGAATTGAGCGTTATACCATCATCATTCTTGAGGTCATTGAAATACGGATGCCCGTCAGCAAAACGAATGTGGTACAATCTATCCTTCTGAATGGTATCATATACTCCATCAAGGCCATCATAGCAAATCATTATGTCGATGTCATCCAACTGGCGAATCTTCGTGTTCCGTGCAAAAGACCCAAAATTGAGGCAAAAATTCCCCAATACATTTGGCAACTCCCCCTCATTGGATAACCGGGCGATATTTGAAAGTATGAAATCCCGACTAGCCCGGGCAGTCTTAGTCTGCTCAGGATCCAGGTCAACTACCTCTTTGCGGAACTTTTCGAAACATACATTAACCGAATAAGGCATACAACAATCTAAATAAATAGACTCAGACTTATTCTATCTTCTGTCGAGGCCATTTGGCCGCTATAACGCATATGGACCCCAACACATACAAAACTACACGAATTTTGAAGAATAATGACCCCTGCGCATTGAGCTGCCCAAAGGATTCCTGAATCTGTTGCCAGTCACGGACCAAACCATTTAGAGCATCATAATTGGTGGCGACAAGAGCCTCGCCATGATACCGGTCACTATGAAGCGCCTCATCATAAACACCGAGCCAGATAGCGTCCATCTTCTGGCTCATCTCGTAGATATACCCTTCATATTTGACCTGCTTGGAATGCTCTGCTAAACACTGCCATCCAAATGCGACCAATAGCAGTATCAAGCCTAAAGGTTCTAACCACTTACGTATACACTCCTTCATATTAAACAAACACACTATTCACACTCCGTCACTCTCCCTTCCTCCAACATCCTCTCATACTCTTCCTGTGCCTTACGGCGCTTGCTGCGCCACTGGGGCCAGAAGAGGTAGCGGCAGAATTGCCAGATTGCATTCAAAACTCCTTTTACTGTCATAAGCTCAAGATAACTTCAGGCCTACACAACAAGGCCTACACAGACTATCTTATTCAGCCTTCAATAAGGCCAACGTCTTCTTGATGTCTTCCAAACTCACAGTTCCACCCCACATACGATAGACATACTCTGGGGAGATACATCCTGGATCCATAGAACAGGAGCGAGCTTCGGATTCCATAAATTCACGCAGGCGGTCCACAATACCAACCGGATAATTTTCACATTTTTCACTCATATTTCTTCTCTATTAGTCTTCCTCCACAGCGGCCAAAACACATAACTACAATACTGTCAAATCGGTTTAAACTTTCTTTATCCCTTAGTTAAATCTAAGACTCCTTCTTCCTCATGCGGCACAAACGGTCCCTCCTTGCACTCAAAGATAACACTCCCTGACTCTAAAGACTCCAGCTTATGCCACACATTCTTAGGGATGTCAACCCCATAGTTGCCACTCTCTTGACTCAACACCACATCTTCTATGATAGAGCCATCATCATTGTGCGTAGTCACTCCAACCTTGCCTCGCAGGATAACGAAAGACTCATCCTTCGTTGGGTGCCGATGGATGGGTACCACAGTCCCTGGCTCCACCGCATTCAGCATCCGATGGCACTTATCCTCCAGCGACTGATGGAAGTTATAGTTCATGCGCAGACGGGGAGAAACCTTCGCCTGCGCATGAACCATATTCAAAAATTGCTCATCGATAAGCATTACAGGTTCTTCACGATCTCCACGAAGTTGCTAATCATATACTCCACATCCTCATCTGTGAGCTTTGTATGCAACGGCAATGTCACCTCATTCTCAAACAGATGTAAGCCTCCGGTGAACCACGTATGATTTCGGAGCATTGTCACCCAGGCGGTACATTTCATTCCGCTGCAGGTGATACATTTCAAAGTGATATGCGATTAAGTCCTACTTGGAGCAACTCGTCGTCGAGTTGGCTCTATTAACCCCGAGTCGGACCGATTAGTTGCGATCAGCCTCGATTAGTGGCCGACTCGGCCCAAGTTCGAGGAAGAAGTTCGGATATGTCCTTGCCGTCGCGATGACAGTAAGGCAGCTTGCGGAGAACATCCTCCATCCATTCTCTGGGTTCAACCCCTGCAGCCTTGCAGGTGCTTATAAGTGAGTAGACGATGGCAGCGCGGAAGGCAGATGCGTCATTGCCGCAGAACAGGTAGTTCTTCCTTCCCAAAGCCAAGGGCCTGATGGCATTCTCGATAAGGTTGTTGTCGATATTGACACGGCCATCGTTCACATATCGCGAGAGTCTTGGCAGAAGGCTGTATGTGTAGGCGATTGCTGCTCCAAGTTTGCTCTTGGGAAGCACATTGGTGTATGTATCCTCCATCCACTTTTCAAAGTCTCTCAAGGTGGGGTACGATATCTTAAGCCTCTGCTCTTTGCGCTCATCAGGTGAGAGAACGGCATTGTCGGCATCCTCTTCGACCTTGTAAAGCTTGCGGATATAGAGGATGGCCTCGGCAGCCATCTTCTCATCTTCCTGAAGAGCGTCAACGAACTTGCGGCGTGCATGCGCCCAGCATCCGAACATGGTGATGTCCTCCATGCGTTCGAACTGCTCGTATGCCTCATAGCCGTCACTCTGAACATTCCCTCGGTATCCGCCAAGGATTTCCCTGGCCACATGATGCCCACGGCTGCCCCTGTCATAGTAGAACATGACATCACCCGTGATACCGTCACGCACGCACCACTCATAGCCCTTGCGGGCCTTATGCTTCTCATTGTCTATGACCGGGATGACGCTCTCGTCTATCTGGATGTATTCACTTGAGAGTATCTTTTGCCGCAACCTGTCATATAGAGGTTTTAGCTTGTCCACCGCTTGCTCGTACCAGCCTCCCATTGTGGAGTCACTTATCACTATGCCGGACTCTTTGTATTGCTGTATAAGGCGGTAGAACGGAAGATGATACATGAACTTGCCGATAACGATGTCTGCTAGAACCGATGCCCCGGCCATACACTTTGCAACAGGTGCGAGAGGCATTTCTGCCACAAGGATTGCCCTGTCTTCCGGCTTCTTAGATGCCATGTCAGACTTGGCGATAACCTTGTGCCTGATTGTCTTTACGATATATGTCCTCGCCGGTATCCTTTCGAGTCGTGATGATTCCTCAGTGCCGATTTCCTCATATTCATCCTTGAGGTTTCCGGATTCATCGGTTGTTCCATCAGGATAGACATGGCACTCTTCTACAGGAAGAGCACTGGTGTTGAGATCCCTGCGGGCAGGCTTCTCCTTAACCGTGATTGTCTTGGTGATTGTCTGCTCAGCCGCTGCCATTTCCGCCGCAAGCTGCGCACGCTCTTCATCCGTCATATGCTCCTGCTCAAAGAGGTTGAGCTGAAGCGGGTCAATAGGGAGATGTTTCTCCGACATATGGCCATACACCTTCTTGCGGAGCCATAAGAGCTGGTCCTGAAGAGACTTGATCTGCTCGTCTTTTGAAGCGAGTTTGACATCCTTTTCGGCCAAGGCTGCGCGGAGTCTTTCAACCTCCGCGAGAGCTGCTTCCAACTATTCTTCAGGTGACATAACTTACTTTGATTCAATGCTTAAAGATACGTAAAAAGCACGATATACGCAAGTGTATGGCCGATTTATATTGATTGTTTTCGCAACTTTTTCAGTGTTTCAAGACGTTGCTTGCGACTGTCCGCTTGCTCCATGATACCTTCAACCATGAGCACAAGATCCCGCCATTCAATGGCTCCGGTGAGCTCATCCTTTCCCACATTGGATGGGGATCCGAACGTGCCGGCCTCCAAAAGTTTTGAGTATATCACCATGCCTCCCGGCTCCCAGTGAAGCAGTTTGATTCGATTCCGGGAACGGTTCATGAAGATATAGACATCTCCGTTGCAAGGATCACATCCAAGTACATTGGACACGATGCCGCTGAGGGTGTGATAACTCTTTCGCATGTCGGTGGGCTGGTTGTACAGCATATACCGCATGTTGTCGCTCAAACTGAACATATTCAGGCTCCCCGGATGATTGAACTTAGAAATGAAGCATCAAACTCTCCCTGGATACGCATCAGTGCGCCACTCGGTGTCCTGAGTTCAATGCTCATCATTTGAGCTCTGGCATCTAACTTCTTGGACTTTGGCCTGCGGCCGGTTGTTGACGCAAAAGCTGGCACTGGAACAAATGTCCCACCAGGAACCAGTTGCAAGAACTCTCCACCGCAAGATTCGGCTTGTGCTTGTTGTTTAGCATATCTGGATTTTGCATCATAGAACCGCCATGGAGCGATTCCAAGTTCGGCCAACCTGTCTTTGTGGGATACGGTGTGTTCTTGGCAGTAAGTCATTATCTCTGCCACTTCTTCGCGTGTCATCATAATTCAATAGATTTTACGCAAAGATCGGGCAAGGAGATCAAGATTCTATGACGGGGTTTACCGGAGGCTTACATTAATTTTGCGATTCCCCCAATTTTTCACTTTAGTCGGTGGTTGGGGGAAATTCTTTTCCCTTTTTCAAAGTTACGAAACTTCTATCACTTTATCAATCAACTTGTTAGGAAAGTCGAAAACTTTTTAGGCATTTCCCGACAGTCCCTAATTAGCAGACTCTATGTATATCAGAGTAACAGGGTTTTTCAATGTTTCAATCTTGTCAACTAAGGCGACAGAACTTATAGCGTCTCAAATTTGCAGTCGGCAGAAAATTCCGGCAACTCAACTGACCCTATCAAAGAAGTCATGTATGCTGTTGAGCATCGGTGGAACTTAGTCGGGAAAGAATAGAGTGCCCACAAAACAACAACAGTTCACCTGATCCGCACCGTTATTTTCCATCAAGCTTATCCAAAAATATCTGATTGCGATGCTTTGCTCGTTCCAAAATATCTGAGTACTTTATCACTTCCGTATATAGAGAACCATCTTTTCGACCAAACTTGGCAGATACTGGTAAAAATGGCTTGAAGATATAGCCAAGATTTGGTGCTTCTTGGAAATAAGGATCACTGTCACGTATTTCCTCTATATCTATATTCTCACCTATCAAATAACCATAATATTTGCAGAAACCAAAAGATGGGTCTGATAAATTGTTAATCAGTCGAGCATAACGGTTGATTTGGTGTAAGTGGTTAGCAACATCAACGTGAGGAGCCTTAAATTCCACTATTATACAACGTCCCTCTTTGGGGAACAAGAATATGTCAGGACGTCTCTCCCCTCCATCATGTCTAGCCTTAACAAGATAAGCATTCTCTTCCTCAGTCATATCTTGTTTTAATAGTTTTTTGCCACTGACCTCGATTTTTTTCAATTCCAAGTCCGATGTCCCAGAGAAATAAATATATTCATCATTTAATAGCCACATGTCGCTATTCTCCGGGTCATTATTTGCTGATTTCTGGCGAAATATCAGATTATGTAGAACGTCTTCGTTGATTGTACCTGTTTTTACAGCATTTTCCTTTTCATTCTCCAAAATGGTATTAAATATATCCAGTACCAGTTTGCGTCTTGCTATGTATTTGGTAAGATTTGTGCGATTTTGCAATGGAATAAGTTTAGTAAAAGCCTCTACATGTTCTTTCAATTCCTGATGATATTCTTTTTTGTTGGGTGTCAAGGCTTTAACTTTCTCAAATTCAGCTTTTATTTCAGCATCTCTACGAGCCGTTTCATCCGTTTCTGTCTTATATATCATAGATAGAATTTGCGCATCGGTGTCTGAAGACTTTATTTTTTGGCGAAATGCCTCAATTGAATCTGCATCAATAAGGAACATGTTTTGAAGTTCTTCCAAATTGCGTAAGGCTTCTTCTCGTTTTGCAGAGAATAATGGATACATATCTGCAATTTTGACATTAGTTTGAGCTATGATATTATCTATTAGGAGTTCCTCCTCTGCAAATAGATTGCCTTCATTCTGCTTCTTGAAAGCAGATTCCTTGACTAAATGCAGATTGCCACGTAAATCATCATCAACATGGTCAAAATATTCTCCGCTCAACAAGAACATGTATCGTTTCCCATCTATAGAATCCTTCTTTGATAAGCCGTCAATAGAATTCTCTTGAGCCAAAGCACCATTGCTGACATAGTATATAGAGTTACAAGATAATTCTGTTTCATTTAAAACAAAAGACATGAGCGTAAATTCTTCTGTACGATTTATCTCTATGACCTTGTTATTATCGTCTAGCTTGCTATACTTGACAGTGAAACGCTCAATTTTGTCAGCTGTAGGAATATCTTCTTGGCATATATAGAGAGGCTCTAACGCCACATTGTCCTCATATCTGACAAATTCAATAGTAGGAAGACTGGAACGACTTTCACACAATCGAGCAAGAAAATGATGCTTAATTTCTATGATGATATTCTCTAAAGAAATCTCGCCATAAAATTTAGCGTCTCTCTTATCATCCAAAATATGGCTTAAAGTGACTTTTGTGTATGGTTTCCAGTCTGTTACATCCTCTTCGATGTCTTTGCGAAGAATCGCATTGTTATTCAAAAAAGCGGGTTTCTTCGACAATGTCATAACAATATGCTTACCATGATGGTTATCAATGGAGTACATGCTATCAAAAGTAGTTTCATCAAAGTAGTGCACAAATTGAATTCTTCCTGTGCCTTTATTTCTAATAGATTTGCTATTGTCTCGTAACGTTAGCAACCTGTCATAACTGCTAGGATTGATACCGATACCATTATCTACAATTACAATTTTATCCAAGGTTGCAGTTCTATTCTCTGCATCATTTTTAAATAGTCCCATGGTATAGTGAAATTCCATACGAATTCTACCATGACGCATAAGTTCGCCATGGAATCTATCTTCTATAGACTCCCATGCATTGGAGAACGCCTCGTACACGGGTTGAAGTTGGACTCCACTCTTCTTGATGGCATTTAATTCATTCTTATAAAATATGCCGATGGCTTTGATAAACTCAGACATAACAAAATATTACTAGTTTAAGAATATTGTGATTTTATACTCTCTCCTCCATGTATTTCTCCGGGTCGCGCAAAAAATCCATAAGATTTATAATATACACGCCTTCTTCATTCATGTAGGTAGGTTGTAGCCCGTTTACAATTACGATTCTGCGAAATCCGTCGCGAAGTTTACGTAGTGAGGTCAGTTCTTGATCTCGTTTTTCTTCTGTTTCCATCGCATAGGCCGATTGGATGTATACTCGCTCATAGCCACGGTTGCAGACGAAATCGATTTCCAGCGTCTTGCGCTGACGGGATCCATCCTCGATTTTCACTTCGGTAAACACCTGTCCTACATCCACCTTCATTCCAATAGCACGAAGCTCGTTGTAGAGCATATTCTCCATCATATGCGTTGGTTCTACTTGCCGAAATCCTAATCGGGCATTTCTCAGTCCCAAATCCTCAAAGTAATACTTAAACGGCGAATCTATGTATTTTCTTCCTTTAATGTCATAACGAGTAACACGTTCCAACACGAACGCATCCTCCATATATTCCAAGTAGAGACGTATGGTATCCACCGAAATGCTACTATGCTTTACACTTTTAAAAGTGTCTGCAATCTTTGGAGGATTGGTCAGACCACCCACACATGATGCCATGATGTCCACCAGTTCTGACAAATCGCTATCTTGACGAACTTCATATCGCTCTTTTATGTCACGCAAATAAGTATGCTCCATCTGCTGTTCCAGATAACTCACCTTCTTGTTGACATCGTTTTCTAAAACGACCTGTGGCAATCCTCCATAGAGCATATATTCACGAATCATATCTTGCGAATAGTCATCACGGAAATCTGCTACTTCTCTGAAGGTCAATGGACGCACGTGTATTTCATCTCCTCGTCCACGAAACTCAGTGATTACATCCTTAGACAGGAATTTTGCATTAGAGCCAGTAACAAACACATCCACATTGCTTATGCTTAGGAATGAGTTCAATACATCCTCAAACTCGCTGACCATCTGTACTTCATCCAGCATAACATAATATTGACCGTCTGATGAAAGACGGCTATCTATGTATTGAAGTAATGCGTCGGGGTCTCTCAAACTTTTATTCAGTCGGTTCTCCAAATTTACCCCTATGATATGGTCTTCTTTCACTCCTTGTTTTATGAGGTAGTTCTTGAAAAGGGTGAACAACAGGTATGACTTGCCGCATCTGCGCATTCCTGTTATCACTTTTATCAACCCATTCCCACAACTGTGGATAAGTAGATCCAGATATTTATCTCTACGGATTTCCATATTTCTATTCGTTTATTTTGCGTAAATACACATTATTAACGGCCACAAAGTTAGCCTTATTCCTTTGTACACGCAAATTTCAAGGCAAGAAAATGAGTCAATGGT
>ERZ1026876.1024-NODE-1024-length-14872-cov-5.405953_pt1 | contig 14872 bp, 17 predicted proteins | sample MGYA00380168_ERZ1026876 | MGnify/ENA primary metagenome ERZ1026876 (study PRJEB33269, sample SAMEA4719804) | human gut metagenome | biome: human-associated habitat; feature: organic feature; material: feces | place: Cameroon | collected 2013-10 ... | reverse complement strand
CTATTTCCTCTTTTAATTGATTTAAAGTTCTGTGTGTATAAACTTTTTCTGTTATATTGGGGATCTCATAGAGATCTTGTCAATTGTAATCTGAGATTCCATACCCGCCATCTCAGATTTCTTTAAAAGTTAATAGTAATAAGTGTAAAGGAAGGGTATGGATTTTCCTTTACAAATTCAAGAGACTGACTGGATTGTTGGTCTCTTTTTTGTTATGCTTTGATTTCTGGCGGCTGGAAAGGAGCTACCATGTCAAAGTTTTTAACATATGAAGATCGATTAGTTATTGCACAACTCCTTCAGGAGAATGTCTCCTTTGGAGTTATAGGAAAGAAATTAGGCAAGGATCGTACCACGATTGCAAAGGAAATAAAAAAGCATTCCTATGATAAGAAAAGTGGTCGCCCAGGATATCCTTACAATCCATGTAAACATCGCAGTACATGCAAAGCTAAAAAGCTATGCGGAAACAGTTGTACGCATCAATCAGCGTATAAATGCAGTCTGTGTTCCGAGTGTACATTACATTGTCCGGATTTTGCAGAGGATATCTGCTCCGTTAAAACCAAACCTCCATATGTATGTAATGGTTGCAGCCAGCTTCCCAAATGTACCTTGTTAAAACGCATTTACGACCCGGCAGATGCTCATGAAATGGCACATCAGTCTATTTCGGAATCCAGGACAGGTATTTTATCCAATGAGGATGATATAGCAAGAATCAACGGAATCATCAGCTCCTTGGTTAAAAATGGACAGTCTCTTCATCAGATTTATATAGAGCATGTTGATGAAATCATGTGCAGCGAAAAAACATTGTATAACTATGTTGATGCCCAACTTTTTGATATCCGGAACATTGATCTGCCTCGTAAAGTAAAGTATCGCCCGCGATACAAACAGCCTGAATTCAAGGTAGACAGAGGATGTCGTATTGGCAGAAGCTATAGTGATTCCCAGAAGTTTCTTGAAGCAAATCCGGAGTCTACTGTTGTACAGATGGACAGTGTTATCGGACGTGTGGGAGGCAAATGTCTGCTTACCATACATTTCGTTGAAACAAGTCTAATGCTTGCATTTCTGCGAGATTCAAATACTTCAGCATCTGTCATACAGATTATAAATCTGTTGGATAAGGTTCTTGGAAATAAAAATTTTTCACAGTTGTTTCCAGTTATCCTTACGGATAATGGAAGTGAGTTTTCAAATCCAAAAGCAATTGAAAAACGTGATACGATTCCACGCAACAGAACGAATGTATTTTACTGCGATCCAAGTGCACCTTACCTAAAAGGAGCCTGCGAAGTGAACCATGAATTAATACGTCGTATCCTGCCAAAAGGGAGCAGCTTTGATGATCTTACACAGAAAGATATTTTTCTGATGATGAATCATATTAATTCTTATAAAAGAAAAAAGCTGAACAACCGTAGCCCATACGAAACGTTCAGCTTTTATTACGGAGAAGATATACTTAAGAAACTTGGATGTAAACCGGTTGCCGTCGAAAACATCATCTTAAAGCCTAAACTTCTCAAAAAGTAACAGATAAATTTGCAAAGTGCCGCCAGAACAATGACAGCAGAATAACTTCAAAACAGGGATGGATTCTCCGAATACAAAAATTTCGAGCGGGAATTGATTCCTTATTGTCGTGTGCAAATTTATTGCTGAACGTATTATAACATGTCAATGTACAAATGAAAATCCGGGAAATTCGCTTACAAAACGGGATTTTCGTTTACAAAGTGGGAATCTCGTTTACAAAATGAGATTTTCATTTACAAAGAGGGACTCTTGCGTTACAAACGGGACTCTCGCTCTACATTTCACCTCTCATAGAGATCTTGATAAAATATCAGACCAGTTCATATGGATATAGTAGTGATAGGCATAGCTGGATGGTATATTATGCAAACAAATATACCATTCGGCTATATCTTATTTTGTTTCGTGTAAAAGTTGATATGGGAACGTCTAAGGTTTGATTTAAATGTTAAAAACTGAAGTCTTGACAAATAAACGAACGTTTACTAAAATAAAAGCGTAAACGATCGTTTATTTTTGCCCGGAGGTTATTAGTATGAGTAATAGAAAAGAAGAAATATTAATTGCGGCACTTAATCTTTTCGCCAGGGATGGTTACGAGGCTGTCTCAGTCAGCCAGATAGCAGGAGAACTTGGTATGACAAAGGGTGCATTATATCGTCATTATAAGAGTAAAAAAGATATTTTTAACTGTATTGTGGAGCGGATGAAGCAACAGGATAGTGAGCAGGCATCAGATCATGATATGCCAGAGGGTGACAAAGAGAGAATGCCTGAAAAGTATGAGACGGTGTCATTGGATGATTTTGTAAAATATAGCAAGTCTATGTTTGAATACTGGACTGAGGATGCTTTTGCATCGTCATTTCGAAAAATGCTGATAATAGAGCAGTTTCGCAGCGAAGAGATGCAGAATTTATATCAGCAATATCTGGTGGCAGGACCTGCTTCTTATGTAAAAGATTTATTTGAGGGCATGGGAATTATAGATGCGGAAGATAAAGCATCGAGATTTTATGCAATTATGTATTTCTATTACAGCATTTACGATGGCGCATATGATAAGAAAAAAGTAAAAAAAGAATTTGTTTTAGCAATGAACAGCATGGGACAGGAGTTGAAATAGGGGAGAATCATATCATGAAGGAAATATTGATTTTTATGGCAAGAGTGGTTTCAGACAGGCAAGCGAGTATGGTATCCGTTATCACGGATTGTCCAAGGGGGAAGATGCATCATTCTTCTTGTGCAAAGAATTGATACCAGGGTTTCTGGATGGGATTACAGGGGAATATACAACACCGGAGTGCTATCTGGTTGATGAGCAGGAAGTGGAAGAGTTTGATAGGCAGTTAACGATGTGCTTTTCTATTTTCAAATAATAATTGTTGGCAAGTAACCGATAGGTAACTATAATAAAGTGACTAAAAGGTAACCTATTGATGAGGCTGATTTAGGAGACAAGTATGGAAATTACAGAAAAGAACACAAAGGACAAAATACTGGAAGAAGCTTTAAAATTATTTGCACAGAGTGGATATATGGGAACATCCATGAATGATATTGCTTCAAAGCTTGGAGTAACCAAGGCTGCATTGTATAAGCATTGTATAAGCATTGTAAAAGCAAGCAGGAGATACTGGACAGTATTATTGACAAAATGAATGAATTGGATAGAGAGAGTAAAGCGATATGAGATGCCGGAAGGTAATTTGGAAAAGATTGCGGACGAGTATAAAGAAACAGCATTTGATAAAATTAAACAGTTCACAAAGGGTCAGTTTCTTCACTGGACAGAGGAAGAGTTTTCATCCTGTTTCCGTAAGATGCTGACATTGGAACAGTACAGGGATCCGCAGATGACACAGTTATATCAGAATTACCTTGCAGGTGGACCATTAACTTATATAGAAGCTTTGTTCTCGGATATGCTGGGGAATGCAGGAAAAGCCAGACAGGCAGCACTTGATTTTTATGGACCTATTTTTTTTGCTTTATAGCATATATGATGGAGTAGATGACATGAGTAAGATGATAAAGCTTCTGGAAGAACACATGGATCATTTTTCATAGAAGATGCAGATTAACTGAAGTAGTAATATCTAAAACAGATCGCACTTCGGAAGAGGATGATATGTTAAAATGTGACAACAGGAGGCAGAAAATGAAAGATAAAATTTTTCCAAGGACATTCGATAAACAGATTGTTTATCTGAAAAATGTTATAAATACCCCTGATATAGAGGTAGGGGATTATACAATGTACAACGATTTTGTACATGATCCGATTGATTTTGAAAAAAATAATGTTTTGTATCATTATCCTGTTAATAAGGATAAGCTAAAAATTGGAAAATTCTGTTCTATTGCATGTGGGGCAAAATTTTTATTTACCAGTGCAAATCACGCAATGGAATCGTTATCTACGTATCCGTTTCCTATTTTCTTTGAAGAATGGGGATTAGATGCAAAGAATACATACCATTTTAATTACAAAAGAGGTGAATGCAGACATGAGTACATTTGAACATGATCTTACAAAAGGAAATATCTGGAAGCAACTTGTATGGTTTGCTGTGCCGTTTTTTATCAGTAATTTGATCCAGTCCTTATACAACCTGATCGATCTGATCATATTAGGACATTTTGGCGGAACAAATTCCATATCGGCAGCTAATATCGGAGGACAGGTGCTTGTGATCCTGACAAATCTTGCCGCAGGACTGTCAGGCGGAGGAACTGTGATGCTTGGAAATTATCTGGGATCAAAGCGTAAGGATAAGATCAATGGAGCGATCAGTACATTACTCATAACATTGACAGTTATGGCAGCAGTATTTATGGTACTGTTAGTTATATTAAAACAGCCGTTGCTGCGATTACTTGATACACCTGAAGAAGCATTTTCGCAGGCAGAACAATATTTGTTTATTTGCACTTTGGGCTTATTATTTATTTATGGTTATAATGCGTTAAGTGCAATTATGCGTGGACTTGGTGACAGCCGAACACCGATGATCTTTGTTATGATTGCGTGTGTGATCAATATTATTCTGGATCTGGTACTGGTTGCCGGATTTCATTTAGGAGCCGGTGGTGCTGCTGCTGCAACTGTATTTGCACAGGGCTGTTCGATGTTATTTTGTATAATATATTTAAAACATCATGATTTTATGTTTGATTTCAAACCATCTTCTTTTCATTTTATAAAAGAGGAATTTCACACTTTGCTTCGTACCGGATTGCCGCTTAGTATTCAAATGGTTGGTACAAATTTTTCGTTTTTGATCTTGACTACATTCATTAACAGGGCGGGGGGCGTAGCGGCATCGGCTGCAGCAGGAATAGTAAATAACTTTAATGGATTTGCAATTCTTCCGGAAGCAGCGATCAGCTCGGCTGCATCAGCCATGATCGCCCAGAATATGGGTAAGCAAGATGTGAAACGATCATCAAAGACTATGCGCTGTTGTCTGGTTCTCTGTATTGGCGTGTCTTTGGTCGTGTTTACGTTGATGCACATATTCCCGGAGCAGATATTTCATCTGTTTGGCGTAAAAGAAGATGTCCTGGTCTATGGTATGCCGTATATCTTTGCTTTTTCGTTTGAATATGTGGGACTTCCATTTATCATGTCATTTAATACGGTTTCAACCGCAACTGGAAATGGATGGATTACGCTGGTTACAAATATGATATCTGCATTTATCGTTCGTATTCCGTTAGCATACGTTCTGGCGTTTCTTTGTGAACTTGGTGTAAGAGGAATTGCGATAGCGATACCGATCGCGACAGCCGTTGGAGCTATAATATCATTATTATTTTACAAAGCCGGAATTTGGAAAAAACACATTCTGTTATAAAAGGATTTATATGCCATATCTGAAAAATTGAGTATAATATTTCTATCCGGGCAGTACAGATATAGAATGTACCTATCCCCGGCATAGAACGAAGGTTGTAGTATGTCAGTTTGAATATGGAGCGGAAAATGGCATTTTCAGAAAATACAAAAACAGAAATTCAGATACGAGAATTTAAGGCAAAGACAATACTGCTGTTTTTTATTGTGATCACGATAACAGTAGGGATTATTTCATTTATAATAACAAGAAAACCTTCAAACGAGATGCAGAATAAGGTTGTTAACCTGGTTGCACAAGGAAATAGGCAGCAGATTAATAATGTGAACAGCTATCTTGGAAAGATAGAAGATACGGCGGCATTGTTATTCTCTGATGAGCTATATTATGAGTTTGATGCAACGGCGCCGGCTCTCGATACATTTGAAAAGCTTCAGACCGAGAAGACGATCAAGAACCGACTGGATGATCTGGGTATTCTGGAGAATTTCTCTGACTTTGGAATCGTGTATGCAGATGATTCTACGATTAGCTGGATATCGAATACAACGATACAGTTATTTCCAAATGGAGGATTATTCGCTTATCTTGATAATAATATTAATAATTCAAAAACAGGATCCGGGTGTTTTTTGACTATAGTAAATGTTATGACCGGCTTTATTATCTGAAACGGTTAAATAAAAATGCAATCCTGATCGCAGCATTTTACAGCAGGAAACTCAGTGATGCCCTTACCGCATCTGACGATATGAGTGAGCTGCAGTCTTATCTGGTAGATGAAGACTATAATATTCTTTATTCGGATAATGAAAAAAGCATTGGAAAAAATGCAGTTGATGTAATTGCAGATGTCACAATGGGGTATGATAATTACCAGTTGATCGGAGATGAAAATTTGATCGTGCAGGGAAAATGCGAGAATAACGGGAGAGTCATTTGCGCAGCTCCTGTTAAGGTTATTTTTTCAGAAGACCTTCAGGATACAGAGAAGGGAATACCGATCAGTGATGCAGCCAGAAATGTTCTGGATGAAGAAGGTAAGCTTGTTGGTTATGAGAAGCTTGCTGATGATAAGAGAGAACAGAATACAGATCGGTTGGAAATTTTGCCGCCGATATTTGAGAAGGAAAATATCTACGATTCCTTTAAAACGAATGCTGACTATTATCTGTATGGTAAAAAGTCCAAAGAAGAAGTTGTGGATGCAATCGTAGAGTCCTTTTATAAATAAGTGTCAGATGATTCCTATCTTGTATCTCATCCTGCAAAATGATAGAATAGACAACTGAAAACGATAACCTGCTGATTAGCAGAGATAACATGGAGGATAAATCATGGCATCATGGAGAGATAATATTCGTCAGGTTGAGCCATATGTACCTGGTGAGCAGCCAAAGAATACAAACGTGATCAAATTAAATACAAATGAGAATCCGTATGGACCGTCCCCAAGAGTAAAAGCGGTTCAGGATAATGAGGATCTGTTACGGTTATATCCGGATCCGACGGCAAGCGTACTGGTGGACGCACTGGCGGAGTATCATAGTGTGGATGCATCACAGGTATTTGTAGGTGTAGGTTCCGATGATGTACTTGCAATGTCATTTTTGACCTTCTTTAATTCGGATAAACCGATTCTGTTTCCGGATATCACATATTCTTTTTATGATGTATGGGCAGAACTGTTCCGGATTCCATATAAGCAGATGCCACTTGATGAGAACTTCCGTCTGAAGATAGATGATTATAAGGGCGAAAACGGTGGAATCGTATTCCCGAATCCAAACGCACCGACCGGTATCTACGAATCGTTGGATCATGTAGAGGAGATCATAAAGAACAATCCGGACGTGATCGTGATCGTAGATGAGGCATATATTGATTTTGGAGGAGAAACAGCACTTCCGCTGACCGACAAATACGACAATCTTGTGGTAGTCAGAACCTTTTCAAAATCACGTTCCATGGCGGGACTTCGAATCGGTTATGCGATCAGCAACCCTGAACTGATCAAAGCCTTAAATGATGTGAAATACTCCTATAATTCATATACGATGAACCGCCCGTCTCTGGTGCTCGGTGTAGAATCCATTCATGATGATGCATATTTCAGGGAGAAGGTTGGACAGATCATTGCAACCAGAGAAAGATTTGTGAAAGAGATCACAGAGCTTGGATTTACCTGTCTGCCATCATCTGCAAACTTTGTATTTGCAACACATGAGAGTATTCCTGCAAAGGAGATCTTTGCTGCGGCAAAAGAGAATAATATCTATGTGCGTTATTTTGATAAGCCAAGGATTGACAATTATCTGAGAATCTCGATTGGAACGGATGCAGAGATGGATGCGTTTGTTGCATTCTTAAAGGGATATGTAGAGACAAAGCAGAATTAAAATTTACAATGACTGAAAATTAAAAGTAATTATAGTATAAAGCTAATAAATAAGCCAAAAGAAAGATTTGTTTTTCATAAAAATATCAGAAAACAGATTTGATTTTGGCTTATTTTTTTCGCGCAGTTATGCACGTTGCGTAGATGTATGTGTTAATATAGCACAAATGACTCAAAATAGCACACGCAAAATGTTGACTTTGATCTAATCTCTTTTTATTATGGGAGTCAGAAATATTTCAGACAAAAATCCGGATTTTATCAATTTTCGAAACGTTTCAATATAAGTTACGAAGGAGAGATAAAATGAATTTTGAGGAATTTACAGAAACTATAAGAACAGGGTTGGTTCAGGTATTTGAGATGAATGATATGGACATAACCGTGAATAAAATAGTAAAGAATAATGGAATTATGCTGACGGGAATTAATATAAGACAGGCACATACGATGGTGGCACCTACGATTTATATCAATGATTTTTACAGAGAAGATGTGGATAAAAAGGAGATTGACAACATTGTACTGAAGATCAAACGAATCTATCAGGGAAGATGCAAGGAGAATCCGGTCGGGGAAGAGGTGAAAAATTATTTGGATTTTGACTGGGTAAGTGAGAGAATCTTTTATACCTTGATAAACCATTCTATGAATGAAGAAATGCTGCAGAATGTCCCATATCTGCCATTCTATGATCTGGCGATTGTATTCCGTTGTGTTTTCCATATCGGTCAAAATGGGATTGCGTCATCGGTAGTATCCGAGGATGATATGAAACGATGGGGGGTAGATACGAAATTGTTGTATCAGTTGGCAGCAAAGAATACGCCACGACTTTTCCCTCCTGTAATGGATAAGATTACTCGTTATCTGAAGGTTCATGCAAACGTGCCGGATTCCTTATTAGAAGATTTCCCGCAGGACGATGATAAACTCTATGTGCTGTCTAATTCGTTTGGGATCAACGGAGCAGCGGCGCTTTTATATGAAGGTCTGCTTGCGGATTGTGCAGATCTGGTTGGGGAGGATATATATGTATTGCCATCCAGTATTCATGAAACGATATTTGCAGGGGTGTCTATAGTAGATGATCCTGAGTTGCTGACCGAGATTGTTCAGGAGGCAAACGACAAAGTGATCAGCCAGTCGGATATATTATCCTATAATGCATATCGGTACAGTAGAAAGGCGAAAAGGCTAATGATGATCCGGTCGGAACAGGAAACAGTTCCGGTATAGATCTTAAAGTATAAAGGTACATTGAAAAATAAATAACAAAAGAACTAACAGCACGGACGGATGATTCTCTGTATTGACAAAAGAAAGAGCATGACATAGAATTAAAAGGTGTATTGGGTGTAAATTTATGTGTTGAGAGGAGAACGGTGTGGCTGAAAATTATGTATCAAGGAGAGATAAAATTGTTGCATCGGCAGTCGAATTGATCGGCGATCTAGGGTTGAACGCTCTGACAACGAAAAATCTGGCTCGTAAAGAAAATATATCCGAAACCCTAATTTATAAGTATTTCGGGGGCATAGATGAAGTACTTACAGAAGTAGTTCTGCAGTATGCTGCATTTGATAAAAATATTCAGATGACGGTAGTAAAGCAGAGTGGCTCAAATATGGATAAGTTAAGGTTTTATGCAGATACATATGCTACATACTATGATAATTATATCGGTATGGGAGCAATCATGTTGCATTATGAGGAATTATTACATTTAAGTGAGACACGGGAGATTATCTCAGAATGTATACTGAAAAGAAACGAATTTGTCTGTAAGCTTTTTGAAGATGCTATAGCAGAGAGAGAGATTCGGGCTGTATTTACCCCGAGAGAACTGACATTGATGTTTAATGGTATATTTACTGAAGGCTTACTGGAGCGAAGAACAAAGTATTCGAAGAAGACATTTCGTGTGGAAGTGAAGGAAATGTTGAACCAGATTGAAAAGATGCTGAAATTCTAGTATAGGAGGAAGTTTGTCATGAGAATTTTAATTGCTGAGGACGATGTTGCAAATGCAAAGTTTTTATCAAAATATTTAAGCAAATTCGGAGAGGTTGTTATTACACCGGATGGAATTGCAGCTGTGGATGAGTTTGTAAAACACCTGGAAAAAGGCGAAAACTTCGAACTTGTATGTCTGGATATTATGATGCCAAAGATTGATGGTTATAAAGTACTTGCATCGATTCGAAATGCTGAGAGAAAGCACGGGGTATCCAGAATGCTACGTTCCAAGGTAATAATGACCAGTGCTTTGGATGAAACAAGTTTTGACAGCAATCAGGCAAGTGATGATTATGATGAATACATCTGTAAGCCGATTGATATTATGAAGTTGAATGATATTCTTAAGAAATTGGATGTAATTTAGGACAGATAGATGGATTTGTTTGATTATATGAGAGAGAATCAGAAGGATGATGATTCTCCACTGGCAAAGAGAATGCGTCCGGAAAATCTGGACGAAGTAATTGGACAGGAACATATCATAGGTAAGAATAAATTGTTATATCGTGCGATCAAGGCGGATAAGTTGGGCTCATTGATCTTTTATGGACCTCCGGGGACAGGAAAGACAACACTTGCTATGGTGATCGCACATACGACAAAAGCGGATTTCAAACAGATCAATGCGACAACTTCCGGTAAAAAGGATATGGAGCAGATCATCGAGGAAGCAAAGAATACGAAAGCTATGTATGGCAGGCGTACGATTCTGTTTATCGATGAGATTCACAGGTTTAATAAATCGCAGCAGGATTATCTGTTGCCGTTTGTTGAAGATGGAACGATCATATTGATCGGTGCCACGACGGAGAATCCATATTTTGAAGTGAATGGAGCTTTGATTTCGAGGTCGAATATATTCGAGCTAAAGCCGTTATCAAAAGAGAACATTAAAGATATTATCTTAAAGGCTGTTTATGACCAGAAGGGCATGGGAGCCTTTAATGTATGTATAGATGATGATGCGGTAGAGTTCTTAAGTGATATGTCGGAGGGAGATGCCAGAAGTGCATTAAATGCAGTGGAACTTGGCGTGCTTTCTTCAGAGCCGGCAGCGGACGGCAGGATTCATATAACTCTGGCAGTAGCAGAGGAATGTATTCAGCGGCGGGCACTTCGGTATGATAAAGACGGAGATAATCATTATGATATTATATCAGCATTTATAAAAAGCATGCGTGGATCAGATCCGGATGCAGCTGTTTTCTATCTGGCTAAGATGCTTTACGGTGGTGAGAGCATCACGTTTATTGCCAGGAGAATTATGATTTGTGCCTGTGAGGATGTTGGAAATGCAGATCCGAATGCAATCTGTGTTGCAACGGCATGTGCGCAGGCAGTGGAACGGGTTGGTATGCCGGAGGCGCAGATCATACTGGCACATGCAGCTATATATGTGGCGTGTGCTCCAAAGAGCAATGCTATTGTGAATGCGATCTTTTCTGCGAAGGATGTCGTAGAACATGAACAGTCGGGGCAGGTTCCGGTCTATCTTCGAGATGCACATTATGGCGGAGCGAAGAAGCTTGGACATACAGGTTATAAATATGCACATGATTATCCCAATCATTATGTAAAACAGCAGTATCTGCCGGATGAGATTGCGGACAGGCAGTTTTATGAGCCGTCGGATAACGGATATGAGCAGAATATAAAACAATATTTTAAGAAGATAAAGGAAGAACTTTAATGGAGATAATAAAGCGGATAGCAGCTTTTCTTATGATCCTAGTGATCCTAGGACTGGTTGTTTGGGCGTTTATCCTCGGGATAACAGGAAGTGAATATTTTTCGGCAGCATTGTTTCTGTGTATTCTGGTACCGGTACTATTTTATGGAATAAGTCTGGTCACAAGGCTGCTTACAGCAAAAGGAAAAGAACTTGCGGATCAGACCGGGTCAGACGTCGAAACAGAAAAGAATAATGTTGAAAAATAAGGTATAATCTGATATACTCTATAAAGTTTTAAAAATTGAAACGAGGTATGTAACATGAGTTTATTATCACAGTGGCGCGAATATGCGTATGGTTTTGATGACAGAACACCGGAAGGAAAGCAATTCTGGTTTGATTATTTTCAGGCTGAAAAAGGAATCTATGAAACAATTCTTGCAACACCAAAGGCAGATCCTGTGAAAGGAACTGTGAAAGAACTTGCAGAGAAGTATAATGTCAGCATTCAGACAATGATCGGTTTCCTGGATGGAATTGATGACAGTTTGATCACATCTAACAATCTGGATGATGTAACAGAGGATTCAGAAGTAACACTGGGTATTGATTATGAGAAACTGTATATGAACATGGTTGGGTGTAATGCAGAATGGTTATATACACTACCTGCATGGGATAAGATCTTTACAAAAGAAAAGCGAGACGAGCTTTATAAAAAAGAGAAGACATCCAGAACACTTGTAAAACCTCCAAAGGTTGGAAGAAATGATCCATGTCCATGTGGTAGCGGTAAGAAGTATAAGAAGTGCTGCGGTAGATAATCAGTTACGGGGTAACTATAGCAGAATTCAATAACAGGGAAAGACAAAGAGAACAGACAGATGGTGGTATCCGTCCTGTTCTCTTTTCAGTTGAAGGGAAGAAACAATTGGAAAAGAAACAGCAATTCAGCAAAGAACAAACAGATGCGATCCGGTATGAAGATGGACCTATGCTGGTCCTGGCGGGACCCGGAAGCGGCAAAACAACCGTAATTACGTATCGTGTGAAATATATGCTGGAGCAGACAGGTATAAACGGGAATCAGATTCTGGTGATAACATTTACAAAAGCTGCAGCAAATGAAATGAGGACACGATTTGAGAAAATAAGTGGTTATTCCGATGGAGTTACATTTGGAACATTTCATTCTGTGTTTTTCATGATCCTACGTCATGCTTACGGATATAATAGTAGCAATATTATACTCGAATCAGAGAAGTATCAGATCATAAATGGAATCATTGAAAAGCATAATATGGAATATAACGGACAGGATGATTTTGCAAAGAATGTGATAGCAGAGATCGGCTTGGTAAAAAGTGAGATGAAACCGGTGGAACAGTACCATTCAGTGAATATGAAGGCAGATGATTTTCAAATCACTTACCGGGAATATGATGAGATCCTGCGTGCAAATAATAAAATCGATTTTGATGATATGCTTGTATTTACATATGAATTGCTTCGTGACAGATCGGATATTCGGAAAATGTGGCAACAGAGATTTCAATATATTCTGATCGATGAGTTTCAGGATATCAATTGGATACAGTACCAAACCGTAAAACTTCTGCTTGGAAAGAAACAGAATATATTTGCTGTAGGGGATGATGATCAGTCAGTCTATGGGTTCCGTGGAGCGGATACAAAGCTTATGCTTGGATTTCCAAATGAATTTCCGGGAACAAGGCTGGTATATCTGAATACAAATTACAGATGCAGCAGTGCCATTGTAGAATCTGCTTGTCGTATTATAAAGAATAATAAGGAAAGATATAAAAAGGCAATTCATTCGGCATTTGAAAAAAGTCAGTGTGAACGGGTTCATGTGATCGAAGTGGATGGAATGAGACAGGAAACAGACGGGATTGTACAGAAAATTCGGAAGATGAATCAAAACGGAATCCCGTATTCGAATATTGCTGTACTTTACAGGACAAATTCTGAACCATCAGGACTTGCAATGAAGCTGATGCAGAGTAATATCCCTTTTCGTGTGAAGGATAGTATACCTGATCTGATGTCACATTTCGTAGTTGTGAATATTCTTGATTATATAAAGGCAGCACTTGGAAACAGGGAACGAGCTTTGTTTTTACGAATTATAAATCGTCCGAATCGATACGTAAGCCGGGAAAGTCTGGAGACTGATCCGGTTGATACGGAACGGATGAAAGAATTCTATAGGGATAATAACAGGCTGGTACAGAATCTGGTAACACTGGAAGCAGATCTCAGAAGAATCGCAGAATTAAAGCCATATGCAGCGGTTAATTATATCAGAAAAGCAGTTGGGTATGACGAGTATTTGAAGGAATATGCCTCATACAGAGGGATTAATCCGCAGGAGTATATGGATATTGCGGATGAATTTCAGGAAATGGCACGGGATGCAGATTCTTTTATTGAATGGTTTAATTTTTTAAATGAATACAGGATAAAGCTTAAGGAACAGATGAAGACGACGGATCACACCAGGGATGCAGTTGTACTTGCTACGATGCATGGGGCAAAAGGTCTGGAATTTGATCAGGTATTTATCATGAATGCGGTAGAGGGGATGACCCCTCATAAGAAGTCGGTTGCGGATGCTGAATTAGAAGAAGAGCGTAGGATGTTCTATGTTGCAGTTACCAGAGCACGGTACGGATTATATATCTATGTACCTAAGGTGGTTTATGGAAAGACAGCCCGGATATCGCGTTTTGTCACAGAGATGGTAGTTGATCATGATATGCTGCAGATTGGAAATAAAATCATCCACAAACGATATGGCAGAGGTGTCATAACATTTGTGGATGATAAAAAAATTTGTGTTTATTTTGAGAAAGACCAGATCACAAAAACATTAAGTATTGAATATACGATTAAAAATAATCTGGTTACCATGCCTGAAGATGACTAATCATCTTCAGACATGGAATTGAATTCCATTTCGTCTAAGATTTCATCAAAAGCATCTGCGACAATATCAAATTCTTCTTCGTCCTCGATCGGTTCTAAGGTGAACTCGTCATTTGGAAGCTCGATATAGCGGTATACAAGGACTTCGTCATCATCGTAGCCTTCCGGTGCTTCTATAGGAAGCAAAGCAATATAAGAGGTATCTTCAACATCGAAGGTTGCAACAATCTCACATTCGAGCTTTGTTCCGTCATCAAGTTCAAGGGACATCATTTCGATGTCATCTAATTCTTCATCATTCTGTTTTGACATGTTTGATCTCCTTATCAAATAAAATTACCGGTAACTTTATGATATGTTGTTATCATTTAAAATCATATTGACCGGTGAAATAATAGGTGGTACTTTCGTCAAAGTTTT
>ERZ1026876.1021-NODE-1021-length-14894-cov-7.404879_pt1 | contig 14894 bp, 10 predicted proteins | sample MGYA00380168_ERZ1026876 | MGnify/ENA primary metagenome ERZ1026876 (study PRJEB33269, sample SAMEA4719804) | human gut metagenome | biome: human-associated habitat; feature: organic feature; material: feces | place: Cameroon | collected 2013-10 ... | reverse complement strand
CGGGGCTCTTCATTTCCTCGCAGGCGGTCAGGACTGCCTTGGTCCACTCCAGATTGTTGATGTTGAACTGGGGCACACCGTAGTGGCCATCGCGTGCCTTGATCAGCATTTCGGTTGCATTTACCAACATTATTCATTACCTCCGCAAAATCATTTTGGGGTGAAAAAGCCGTTTTGGATACAAGATTGCGCATCCTTTAACGAACCTAAGGGTAGTATACCCCAATTACAGGATAAAATCAAGGCGGTTCCCGCGGCGTTTTCAACACAAATTCACATTGGGCATTTTGATGTTGGAGATTCTGGCAAAAACCACTGGATCTCCCTTCAAAAAATTGTCATAATTCCGACTTGAATTTTACAAAAAGTACGGCGAAAAGTTTGCGTGTCGAACCTGAGAGGTTGAAAACTCGGTGGAAACTGTGGAATTCCACCCGGAAAGTGGGCGTACAAACTTGATTTTTGAACATTTTCCACCGGGTTTTCAACATGTGGAAAAATTGGAGCCGAATTACCGATTGTATAGCCTGCTGAATGTGGAAAACTTTTGCCTTCGGCAAACATTGCGAAGAATGCCGGGGTATGCTATACTTTAGAATGTATCAGTGTCAAAATATAGTAAAACTGAAACAGAACGAAACCATGGCGCGGCTCAAACGGCCCGCCTTGCCATAGAATGGAAGGAGAACACATCAATGGACGAACAGAAAATGCCGCGCCGCCCCCGCCGCAGCAGCACGGAGGAGCAGCCCAAGAATGAGAGCCTGGTCTACGGCAAAAACCCCGTGACCGAGCTGCTCAAGAGCGGTTCCGGCGTGGATACCGTGCTGATCGCGGAGGGCATGGCCCCCGCCGTGGCAGCTTACTATACCGCCATGGCCAAGGAGGCCGGGGCCACGGTCAAGCGGGTGCATCCCAACAAGCTGCGCCTGATGACCGGCACCGAGAGCCATCAGGGCGTGGCTGCCTTTGCCAGCGAGATCGAATATGTGACCGTGGAGGATCTGCTGAACGTTGCCAGAGAGAAGGGGGAGCCTCCTTTCCTGGTGCTGAGTGACGGCATCGAGGACCCCCATAATCTGGGCGCAGTGATGCGCTCTGCTCTGCTGTGCGGAGCCCACGGCATCGTCATCCCCAAGCGGGGCGGCGCGTCCGTGACCCCCACCGTTATCAAGTCCAGCGCCGGTGCGGCCGAGCGCCTGCCTGTGGCCCGCGTGGCCAACATCGGCGAGACCATCCGCCGCCTGAAGGATCAGGGGGTGTTCGTCTACTGTGCCGATATGGACGGTGTGCCCCTGCGCAAGAACAACCTGACCGGCCCCATCGCACTGGTGCTGGGCAGCGAGGGCAGTGGTGTATCCCAGCTGGTGAAAAAACTCTGCGATGGTGTGGTGCGGCTGGATATGGCCGCTCAGGGCACCGGTGTGGACAGCTTCAATGTCTCGGTGGCAGCTGGCATCATCCTGTACGAGATCCAGAGCCAGCGCGCCGCAGAGTAAGAAACAGCGGCCAGACCGCCGTGACCAGAACAGGGAGGGACTAGGATGCCAAAGGATGATAAGCGCAAAGAGCTGACACAGGAAGAGATCGATGCGCAGAACGAGAAGTTCCGCACGTTTTTCAGCACCAGCGTGGCACAGGTGCCCGAAGAGATGAAGCGCCGCGATGAGGAAAAGGAGAATACCGGCAGCCTGCTGGGCAAGCTCTTTCACCGCGAAAAGGACAAAGAGGAGCCAGCCGCCGCCCCGGCCGTGCAGAATGAGCTGCCGCCCACGGGTGAGATCGTACTGGGCCATGAGGAAGAAGCCGAGGCCGGCCTGGAGCTGGCATTGGAACCCGGAGAGCTGGAGGAAGCAGAGCCTGTGGCTCTGCCCACCGCGCCGGAAGCCCCCGCAGCGCCGAAGCCGGAACCCCGGCCTGCACCCCAGCCCGAGAAAAAGCCGGAGCCGCCCCACCGCCGGGAACCCCTGACCCCGCAGGAGCAGCAGGAGGATGCAGAGATGGCCGAACTCAAGGCCATGCTCTATGGCACCCCCAAGCCCGCCCCGGTGGAGGAGGTGCAGGATGCCCCCGAAGAGGTGCTGGCCGTGGAGCCGGAAGCTCCCGCAGCGCCTGAGGGCCCGGCCATCCCCATGGTGTTTGCCGAGGATCAGTCGGTAAAGCAGGCAAAGTCTGCCCCGGAAGCCGCGCCAGAGGTTGAGCCGGAACCGGAAACGGCGTTCCAGTTCTTTGGCAAGGGCGCGGACGAGAACGAGCCGCAGGCCCCTACCCGCACCGAGGCCCCCAGCAAGGACGACAGCATGAGCCTGCCGCTGATGGGACTGGAAGAGGACGAGGCACCCGCCCGGCCTGCCGCTCCGGCAGAGGAGGCCCCGGCCCAGCCCGCTGAGGAAGCGGCCCCTGCCGCGTCGGAGGCTGAGGAGAAGCCTGAAGAGGAAGCCGAGCCGGAAACGCCCGAGCAGGTGGGGGAGAAGCTCCGCCGGATGGGCGCGGAGCTGACGCTGCGGTGTGTGCTGGAGGGCATCCTTGCGGTGGTGCTGCTCCACTTTGGCCTTGTTGCCGAGGGGCTGCTGGCCCCTGTGGCCTCCCTTGACCCCGTGATCGCCCCGGCGGCGTTCTATGCCGCCAACCTGCTCTTTCTGGCCGGTGCGCTGGCTGTGGGCTGGCCTGTCCTGCGGGATGGTCTGCAGGGTCTCAAGGGCCGCCCCAGTGCAGACACCATGCCGGCGCTGGCAGCCTGCGGTGCGCTGGTGCAGGCTGCGGTCGCCCTGCTCAACGCCCAGAGCTATCAGAACTCCAGCTGGACGCTGCTTTCCGGCGTGGCCGCACTGGGCCTGTTCCTGGCCCTGCTGGGCAGCCGTGTCCTGCTGACTGCCGTCAGAAACGGCTATGACCTTGCTGCCCGATCCCCTGAGGGCCTGCAGGGCGCGTTCCGTGTCCGGGATAAGGACCTGATCCGGGTGCTGGCCCGGAGCCTGGATCAGAAAGACCCCTGGGTGCTGCTCAGCCGCCCTGTCCAGTGGGACGAGGCGCTGGTGGAGCAGAGCTTCGGGGAGCGCGCCAGTGAGCGCCGCGCCCGCAAGACAGCCCTGATCCTGCTGGGTGCCGCCGTGCTCAGCGGGCTGGTGTTCCTGCTGTTTGGCGGCGGGCCCAACGGCATGGCCGCAGCCCTGACCTCCATGCTCTGCATGGGTGCACCGCTGTCCTCCACCCTTGTTGCGGGCATCGCTTCCCTGCGCCTGCAAAAGACCGCTGCCGCCGCCGGTGCCGTGGTGCCCGGCTGGGCTGCCATTGAGGAGCTGGGCGGTGTGGACACCGTGCAGGTGGATGCTGACGAGCTCTTTACCGCCGACAGCGTGAATCTGGAGGATATCCGCATCTTCAAGGGCGGCCGCATCGACCGTGCCATCCTCTATGCGGCCAGCATCCTCAACCACAGCTGTGAGACCCTGCGGGGCCTGTTCCGCCAGATCATCGAGGACCGCACCGAGATCCTGTACCCTGTGAAGGATCTGGAGGTCCACCATGGCCTTGGTTTTGCCGCCTGGTGCGATAACAACCGGGTGCTCATCGGCAACCGGCTGTACATGGAGCGGGAGGGCGTGCCCCTGCCTGAGCAGGAGTACGAGGATGAGCACTCCCAGAACGGCTCGCTGCAGATCCTGTATCTGGCCGTTTCCGGCAGCCTGCACGCCATGTTCGTGCTCCACTATGTGGGCGGCCGCAACGCCGCCCGCGGTCTGGAGGTGCTGCAGCGGGAGAACATCCGCCTGCTGGTCACCTGCGAGGACCCCAGCCTGACGGCCCGCCACATCACCGAGGCTTACCATCTGCCCGAGGGAATGATCACCCTGCTGGATCAGGAGCAGTGCAGCGCGCTGACCCCTGCCCAGCCGGACGAGACGGCCCGCTGCTGTATGCTGCATGATAAGGGCTTTGCCAGCCTGATCGGCGGTCTGCGCGCGGCGGAAAAGGCCCAGAACGCCGAGACGAGCGCCACCACGGTGCAGATGGTCTCGGTCTGGTTCTCGGTGGTCATCGGTGTTCTGCTGACCTACGCGGGCAGCATCGGCACCCTGTCGGTGGCCGCTGTCCTGATGTATCAGGCGGCATGGAGCGCTTTGAGCATTGCAGTCTGCGCCCTGAAACAGCACAACTGAAAATAATTCATAAAATGAGATCGTACAAAAAGAAGCGGCTGTGGTGTCAGCCGCTTCTTTTTGTTGCAATTGCGGACAAAGTGTGTCATACTCTACCCAGAGTTTACGGAAAGAGAGGGGAGCCCGCCATGTCATACCGTGCCGCGATCTGTGATGACAGCACGACCGATGCTGAATTTGTGGGGAGCATTCTGCACCAGTGGGGCGCAGAGCGTGGCATTGAGGTGGAGAGTGAGTGCTTTGCCTCGGCGGATGCCTTTCTTTTTCGCTACGCAGAGGATAAAAGCTTTGACCTATTACTTCTGGACGTGGAAATGCCGGGCACGGACGGTGTGACGCTGGCCAAAACGGTGCGGCAGGAGAATGAAGCCGTGCAGATCGTGTTCATCACCGGCTACTCCGATTACATTGCCGAGGGCTATGATGTGGCCGCCCTCCACTACCTGGTGAAGCCGGTCAGCCGCGAAAAGCTCTTTGCTGTTCTCGACCGTGCCTGGGAAAAGCACCGCCGCAACGCCCGGTGCCTGAACCTGGAGCTTTCCGGCGAGCTGGTGCGCCTGCCGCTGTATGAGGTGCGGTATCTGGACGTGCACCAGAATTACGTCACGGTTCATGCCAGGCAGGATTACACCGTCAAGCGGACGCTTGGTGAGTTTGAGGCCCAGCTGGACGAAGGCTTCTTCCGGGTGGGGCGGGGGATGATCCTGAACCTGAAACAGATCCGCCGTGTGACCAAAAAGGAAGTCGTGCTGGCCGATGGTACTGCCCTCCCACTGCCCCGGGGTGCCTATGAGCCCCTGAACCGGGCGATCATTGAGAGGACGTAGCCATGAATAGGACGAATAATCCCAAATTGACACCAGTTGCACAGACCCTGAGAAAAAATATGACCAAAGAAGAACGGCGGCTATGGCATGATTTTTTGAGGAAACTTCCAGTAACTGTGAACCGACAAAAGGTAATAGACCGCTTTATTGTAGATTTTTTCTGTGCAAAGGCCAAAGTTGTGATTGAATTAGATGGTGCGCAGCATTTCACAGAAGATGGAAAAGCAAAAGACCGGGAACGGGATGCGTATATGAATGCGCTGGGATATAAGGTCTTGAGGTACTCAAACTGGGAAATTACAAAGAACTTTGAGGGAGTATGTGCTGACATTATGCACAATTTGGGATTAGATGAGGAAAGCTGACCGCAACGAAAGCCTTCCCCTTGAGGGGAAGGTGGCACAAAGTGCCGGATGAGGTGGAAACTGAACGGGAGCTGGGATCTCCCATTACGCTTACACCTCATCAGTCGCCTGCGGCGACAGCTTCCCCTCAAGGGGAAGCCTTTTCGGTACGGGAAACTTGCAGGGTAAAGGAAAATAAATGTTAAAACTCTTTTCAAAGCTCCTCGATAAACGTATCGCCGCTTACCAGCGGGAGCTCATTGAGACCCACTACAAAGAGGTGGACAACATGTACCGCCAGATGCGGGGATGGCGGCACGATTACCGGGGACACATCCAGACCATGAAGGTGCTGGCGGCACAGGGGGATCTGGACGGCATCAAAGCCTACCTGGATGCATTGGATACCGACCTGAACACTGTTGATCTGGCTGTAAAAACCGGCAACGCCATGGCTGATGCCATCATCAACAGCAAGATCTCCCTTGCCAAGAGCCGAAATATCCCGGTGCAGATCGATGCCCATATCCCGGTCAAACTGAAAATGAGTGAGCTTGACCTCTGCTGCATCCTGGGCAACCTTTTTGATAACGCCATGGATGCCAGTGCGGAGCTGCCCGAGGAGGAGCGGCTCATCCGGGTATATATGGATATGAAGGGCACACAGCTCTATATCTCCTTCACCAATTTCACGGCAACTAAAAAGCAGAAAAAGCTTGCGGGCCGTTTTGTCACCACCAAGGGCGAGGGCCACGGCTTCGGGCTGGTGCGCATTGATGCCATCGTGGAAAAGCTGGATGGCTACCTCAGCCGCAACAGCGAGGATGGGGCATTCACGACGGAGATATTGATTCCACAGGTGTAAACCTCTCAGGCGCTCCGTGCCAGCTCCCCTGATTGGGGAGCCAAGTTCACGCTGCTACTGGCTTGCCTCTCCTACTAGGAGAGGTGGCAATGCGAAGCATTGACGGAGAGGTTCCTGCAATTCATCCCCCAAATCAGGCGTTTCGTCCCCGGAATGTGTCGGGGGCGATTTTTTGTGTTAGGATCATTGCCAGACAAGTGAAAGGGGATTCCAAAATGGGAAAGAACGAGAAAACCAAAAAGCCAAAGCCCAAATACAATGTCTGGCAGAACACTGCCTACATGCTCTCGGTGGCCTGGGACACCCGACGGAGCGTGCCGCTGCTGGTGGTGCTGCTGGCCGTCTGCACGGCAGGCAAGACCACTGCCGAAATGCTCATCAGCCCGGCGGTGCTGGGCAAACTGGAAAGCGGCGCGCCGCTGGGCCAGCTGCTGGGTGCCATCGGCGGGTTCACCATCCTGCTGTTTGCCCTGACCGCGCTGTGCTACTACATCGACCACCTCACCATGTTTGGCCGGTGCGGCGTGCGGCTGGAGCTGCTGAAGCGCATCAACACCAAGCGCACCCGCACGGCCTATGCCAACCTGCTGGATGAAGCCTTCCGTCTGATGTATCAGAAGGGCCACGATGCCTGTATGAACAACCGTGCTTCCGGCGAGGCTTTTTGGAAAAGTTGGACGGATATCATGACAAATCTCATCGGCTTCGGGGTGTATCTGGCTCTGCTGTCCGGGCTGAACCCCTGGCTCTGTGTCCTGACGGCCCTGACCGCTGTGGTGAGCTATTTTTCCACCAGGAATATCAACGAGTGGGGCTACCGCCACCGGGAGGAGGGGGCAAAGATCACCCGGAGCCTGCATTACCTGCGCAACACCGCCGAGGGACGCGAGTTCGGCAAGGATATCCGCATCTTCGGCCTGCGGCAGTGGCTCACTGACCTGTACGATTCTGCTTTGCGGCTCAACTATGCCTTTCTCGAAAAGCGGGAGCGCGCCTACCTGACCGCCAACCTCATCGACCTGGCCCTGCTGCTGGTGCGCAACGGTGCGGCCTATGCTTATCTGCTCTGGCTCACCGTGACCAGGGGCCTGCCGGTGTCGGAATTCCTGCTCTACTTCGGTGCGGCCTCCGGCTTTGCCCAGTGGGTCACAGGCCTGATGGAGCAGTTTGCCCTCCTGCGCAAGCAGAGCCTGGACATCTCCACCATCCGGGAGTTCCTCGAGCTGCCGGAACCCTTCCGGTTTGAGGAGGGCATCCCGCTGGAAAAGCGGCTGGATATGCCCTATGAGCTGCAGCTGGAGGATGTGAGCTACCGCTACCCCGGTGCGGAGAAAAACACCATCGCCCACATGAGCCTGACACTGCACCCCGGCGAGAACCTGGCCATCGTGGGCTTGAATGGCGCTGGCAAGACGACACTGGTCAAGCTGATCTGCGGCTTCCTTGACCCCACCGGGGGGCGTGTTCTGCTGAACGGGCAGGATATCCGGCAGTATAACCGCCGGGATTACTACAAGCTGTTTGAAGCGGTCTTTCAGGATTTCAGCGTGCTCTCCTGCACGGTGGCCGAGAATGTGGCCCAGGCCATGGACGGCATCGACGAGGAAAAGGTGCGGTACTGTCTTGACCAGGCAGGGCTGACGGAAAAAATCACATCCCTCCCGGCGGGTATCAAGACCCATGTGGGCCGGGATGTCTATCTGGACGGCGTGGAGTTCTCCGGCGGCCAGACCCAGCGCCTGATGCTGGCCCGTGCCCTGTATAAAGACGCGCCTATTCTTGTGCTGGATGAGCCCACTGCCGCCCTTGACCCCATCGCCGAGGATGATATCTACCAGAAGTACAACGAGATGACCCGGGGCCGCACCAGCCTGTTCATCAGCCACCGACTGGCCTCCACCCGTTTCTGTGACCGCATTCTCTTCCTTGAAAACGGCCGTGTGGTCGAGGAGGGAACCCACGACCAGCTGATGGCCCAAAACGGCGGCTATGCCAAGCTGTTTGCGGTGCAGAGCAAATATTACAAGGAGGGCAAGGCTGTATGAACGAAGAAAAAATGACCCTGAAGGAAAGCGTCCGGCTGACCCTGCGGGCCTGGCGCTTTTACTGGAAAAATACGCCCCGATTTGTGCTGTCCACCGTGCTGTGGGCACTGGCGGATGCCGTCAGCCCCTATGCCGTGGTCTGGTTCTCGGCCCGGCTGGTGGCTGAGCTGTCGGACGCGCGGGACCCGCAGGCCCTTGCCGTGGATGCGGCGTGGGTGCTGGGCGTGACCGCTCTGCTCACGCTGGTGCGGTCGGTCCTGCTCCACTGGAAGAGCGTGGAGCGGGAACAGCTGAACTGGCAGCTGGGCCATGACTGCTTTATGGAAAAGCAGATGTCCATGGATTATGCCGACGAGGACAGCCAGCAGGTCTACGACCTCTACAATTTCATCCAGCAGAGCGAAAGCTTCTGCAGCGGCGGCAATCCTAACGCTGTGGCGCTGCTGGACAGTGTATCCGCGGCGGTATTCCGTATTCTGGGCGGTGCGGTGCTGTCGGTGGGGCTGTTCACGGCCAGGGTGCCCGCCGGCCCGCTGACAGTCTTCAACAGCCCGCTCTGTGTTCCGGCAGTGCTGGTGCTGATCCTGGCCGTGGCGTGGCTCTCGCCGGTGTGCGCTTCCAGCGCGGGCATCAGCAGCCCGGATATCGAGGAGGAGGGCCGCTGGGGCAACCGGCTCTGGGCCTTCCTCATGGGGGTATGTCGGGACGACAAAAAGGCGCTGGACGTGCGGATGTACGACCAGTTCGAGTTTTTGAAAGATCACGCCGCCGTCTCCATGCCTGCCTTTGAGCGGGCCCGCAAGGGGAAATTCGGCATCCTGAATGCCACGGGCAACGCCGTTTCGGCTCTGCTCATGGGTCTTGCCTACCTCTTTGTATGCCTGAAGGCCTACGGCGGGGCCTTTGGTCTGGGCGCTGTGACCCAGTATGTGGGCGCAGCCACCAACTTTTTTGTGGGCATCGGCGGGCTGTTCACCGCCGTGGGCGACTGCAGATTCAACGCCCCCTACCTGAAAACGCTCTATGACTATCTTGACCTGCCCAACAAGATGTACAAGGGCAGCCTGACCACCGAAAAGCGGAGCGACCGCCAGTATACCGTGGAGTTCCGGGATGTCTCATTCCGGTACCCCGGCAGCGAGCAATATGCCCTGCGCCACCTGAGCATGACCTTCAAGGTGGGGGAGCGGCTGGCCGTGGTGGGCATGAACGGCAGCGGCAAGACCACCTTCATCAAGCTGCTCTGCCGCCTATACGACCCCACCGAGGGTGTCATCCTGCTCAACGGCATCGACATCCGTAAGTACCGCTACGATGAGTACATGGATATCTTCTCGGTGGTGTTCCAGGATTTCAAGCTGTTCGCCCTGCCACTGGGCCAGAATGTTGCCACGGCCCAGCATTATGATGCCGCCCGTGCCGCCGACTGCCTGCAAAAAGCGGGCTTTTCCGACCGGTTGGCCCGGATGCCCAAGGGGCTGGACACCTGCCTTTATAAAGATTTGGACGAGGATGGCGTGACCATCTCGGGCGGCGAGGCCCAGAAGATCGCCATTGCCCGGGCCCTGTATAAGAATGCACCTTTCATCGTGCTGGATGAGCCTACCGCCGCCCTGGACCCGGTGGCTGAAGCGGAGATCTACGCAAAGTTCAACGAGATCGCGGGCGATAAGACTGCAATTTATATCAGCCACCGGCTGTCCTCCTGCAAGTTCTGTGATGAGATCGCCGTGTTCGACCACGGCGAGGTCGTCCAGCAGGGCACCCATGAGGAACTGCTGGGGGAGCCGGATGGAAAGTATTACGAACTGTGGAACGCCCAGGCACAGTATTACACCGAAGAAAGCGCGTGAACCTGGCCTCCCTATCAGGGGAGCTGTCACCGGAGGTGACTGAGCGCCTTTTGGCCCTGATGTTCTGCACAAAAAAATCGGAAAAAACTGGAATTCCCGACAAAATCGGGTGCGAAAGCACAGCACTTTGGGCGAAAAACTTGACCCACATTGGCCGGACGTGTAAAATAAATCAGTAGTGAGAAAAATCATGGACGCGAAATTTTTCCATGTGTGCGGCATTCCTTTGATCCCATGGGATGAAACAAGGAGGGAAGTTCGACCCAATGAAATGGAAATTCCAAACCGCGGGGCGGCTTCTGGCCCTGCTGGCTCTGAGCGGGGCCCTGCTGGCTGCCCCTTTGCCCGCGCAGGCCGCGCCCGGTGTGCTGACAGGCCTGACCGGAACCGGCTCCAAGCTGGAACTGGAGCTGACCGAGATGGAGCTGGAGATCACCGATGATGACCCCCGCCCCAAGGGCTACCTGTACACCAGCGGCCAGAGCGATTATTACTTCATCGTCTGGATGAGCAGCAACTCCAATGTTGCCACGGTGGATGGCGACGGCAAGGTGACGGGCCGCAATGCGGGCACTGCCATCATCACCGCCATCTCCGACCACGGCGAACGTGCCGCCTGCAAGGTGACCGTGACCCGCAAAAATGAAGAAGCAGCCAGAAAAAAGCCCACGCTGGATACCACCAGCCTGAGCCTTGTGCTGCAGTACAATGACCTGCACCCCGCCCACCAGCTCCAGCTGACCAACAGCGACCACTCCTTCCTCTATGTCTACCAGTGGATGAGCAGCAACCCCGAGGTTGCCACAGTCAGCGACAAGGGCCTTGTCACGGCTCAGGCAGCGGGCACCACCACCATCACGGCAATGGTCTCCAACGGCCAGGCTCTGCGGTGCAGCGTCACAGTGACTTCGGATATCGGCAAGGTGACCCTGAACAAGAGTGACCTGCTGCTCCGCACCGTGGGCACCCAGGAACGTCTGACGGCCACCGTTGCGGTGGAGGGCGGCGGCAGTGTGCCCATTACATGGGTCAGCAGCAACCCCGGTGTCGTTACCGTGGATGCGGATGGCGTGGTGACCGCCATTGCTGATGGAGAAGCCAAGGTCACGGCCCTTTCGCCTGCCGGACGCTTTGACGTGTGCAGCGTTGTGGTGGGCATGGCGGCGGAGAAGTACGAATCTGAAGCCGACCTTGCCGACGAGCTCAAGCTCCCTGACCCCTACGTTGCCGTAAGGCTGAACAAACTGGCATAAAGAAAAAGCACCCCCGCCCATGGCTGTTTTTGATGGCTATGGGCGGTTTTTGCGTGTATGGAAACGGATGCGCTGGGAAAAACTTGCCGAAGAGGAATTTTTTGCAAAAAATATTTTGCGTTGCGTGTTGTGGTGTGCCTGACACATCCGGCTGCCTCCGGCAGGTGAAAAAGGACAAAATGGCCCGAACGTTGTTTAAGACAGGGGGCGGATGCCCCACGGAGCGGCGAAATCTCTGCAAAAAAGGCGGCTGTCCGGCTTGAATGACACATTTAACAAAAATTTGACGTGAAGTGATTGAATTTGCAACTCTTGACAGAAGGCGGGACAAACCATTATCCTTTTATCAGAGGAAAGTATTTTATGTCGCCAGACGTTGGAATGCCTGGTGTACAAGTGTGTGTCAGGAGGGAAAGAATATGTCCAACTACCGGAACCGAATCGGGGAAGCCATTGCCTTTGCCCGGAACGTGGCGGGCAGATCTCAGCAGGAGCTTGCGGATATGCTGGGACGGGACAAGCGCACCATTCAGAAATGGGAGCGGGGCGAGATCCGCATTGCGCTGGAGGATTTTCTGGATGTATTCGATACTCTGCACCTGCCGGTGGGGCCCTATGAAATGTGGATCCGGCATCCGGAACTCTTTCCGCGCGGCATGGAGGATATCAAGGGCTTCAGCACCGAAAAGAAGCGGAGGACACTGGCGGATTATTATCTGCATCAGGCTGCACCGCTGGAGATCGAGCAGGAGTATTACATCCTGTTCGGCGACCACGGCAGCAACAGCTGCGGCATCCGGCAGGAGCAGCTGGCCAACCTGCAGACTCCGCTCCGTGGCCGCAAACGGATCGTGAACCAGATCATCGACAACTACTATGAGGCCCGGGCCATCGGACATCTGACCGACCCGGAGGGCCAGCAGCCAGTGATGCCCATTCTGGAAGCCTGCTACGATGCCAGTGCACGGAGCGTGGAAGCCAACGAGAACCGGTACAGCATCGGCAGCATCGAGGACTATCTGGACGATGCGGAGTAACCGGCAGAAGAGTGAACCGAACAGCAGACGGCCATGTGCAGCCGCCTGCTGTTTCTGCGTTCGGCTGCCTGCGGGAAAATATTGTGAAATTTGCGGATTCCTGCTATACTTATCCTATTGATGAAAAAGAAGGGTGAGATAAATGGCATACAACATGGGCGGTCGGCGCTTCCGGCCGGTGGGCAGCGGAAAAAAGCGGACTGCGCCGCAGTACGGGCCGGTGGGCACAGGCTGCCCGTTTGTGGAGGAGGCCGTGGCACGGCTGTACCGGGAGCAGAACGAGGAACATTTCTGGAGCCTGATGAACGCCCTGAACTATGCGCTGGAATTGCAGACCAAGGTACTGGTGCCGCTGGATGCGGCGGTGGACCCCCAGAGCGGGGCCGCCCCCTGGGCGCATCTGCCCATCCCGGAAGAGCGGGCCGAGGGCCTGCCGCCCTGGCTGCTCCACGCCCGGAAAGAACGGCACTATCTGCCGCTGTTCACCTCGGTAAAGAACGCCGAGGCGGAAAAGGCCAGCGCAACCCGCCCCATGGTGGAGCGCAGCCTGCGCAGCGCCATGGAGTATGCGCTGGAAACGGACGGCATCGATGGTGTGGTGCTGGACCCATGGACAAGCTCTGCCACGCTGGATGTCTCCCTGCTCAGCGGGCTGCTGAGATCGGAGCGGGGGAGCGACAACCCCGGCGCTCAGGAGCTGGAAGCCGGGCACGCCGCCGCCCGGGCCGGGGATTGGCAGGAAGCGGCGGCACGCTACACTGCCGCCGCCGAGGCGGGCAGCGCAGAGGCGCTTTCTGCCCTGGGGGACTGCCTGTATTATGGCCGGGGTGCCCGGAAGAATAAGACCCAGGCCCGGCGGATGTGGAAAAAGGCCGCACAGGCCGGGGAGGTGCAGGCCATGATCGCCCTGGGGGATGACTGTGCTGCATCGGGTGGGGAGATGGCGGAGACCCTGCAATACTACCGCCGCGCCCAGAGCGCTGCCCGGGAAGTGCCGGACATCGCCTACACCCCGCAGGTCTGCCTGCGCCTTGCCCAGTACGAGACCCAGTACCTCTCCCGCAAAAAGGCGCTGCTGCAGGTGGCTGAAGCCGTGCAGGGCTTTCGGATCCTGCAGGCCGAGGGCGAAACGGATGCTGCCGACTGGCTGCGGGAGGCTGAACTGCTGACCGATCAGCTGCTGGCCGACGATAAAAACGCCTGAAACACAGTTTCTTTACATTTGTTCTAAGAAATCGTCATAGGAAACCGGTAAGATATTCAAGGAAATATTCTGCGCCGAAGAAAAGAGGACAAGCACTATGAGCAAAGTGATCGGAATCGACCTTGGTACCACCAACTCCTGTGTGGCGGTGGTGGAGGGCGGCAAGCCTGTGGTCATCACCAACGCCGAAGGCGAGCGCACCACCCCCAGCGTGGTGGCCTTTACCAAGGATGGCGAGCGTCTGGTGGGCGGCGCGGCAAAGCGCCAGATCGCCACAAACTCCGGCCGCACGGTGTCCAGCATCAAGCGGTACATGGGTTCTGATCACCGGGTGCATATCGATGGCAGGGACCTGACCCCGCAGGAGATCAGCGCCATGATCCTGACCAAGATCCGCCGCGATGCCGAGAGCTACCTGGGCGAACCGGTGACCGAGGCCGTCATCACGGTGCCTGCCTATTTTGACGACAGCCAGCGCAAGGCCACTCAGGACGCGGGCCGCATTGCGGGCCTGAATGTTCTGCGCATCATCAACGAGCCCACCGCCGCCGCGGTGGCCTACGGCCTGGACAACGAAGCCCCCCAGAAGATCCTGGTCTATGATCTGGGCGGCGGCACCTTTGATGTTTCAATTATCGAGATCGAGGACGGCACCTTTACGGTGCTGGCCACCGGCGGCGATACCCATCTGGGCGGCGATGACTTTGACGAGCGCATCGTTGAGTGGGCTGTGGCGGAATTCCGCAGGTCTGACCGCATCGATCTGACCAAGGACCCCGCCGCCATGGGCCGCCTGAAGGAGGAAGCGGAAAAGGCCAAGAAGGAGCTTTCCAGTGCGCTTTCCGCCCAGCTGAACCTGCCGTTTATCGCGGTGGGCAAGGATGGCCCTCACCATCTGGATCTGAGCCTGGGCCGCCCCCAGTTTGAGATGATGACCGGTGACCTGCTGGCCCGCACCGTTCAGCCGGTGCAGAACGCCCTGCGGGATGCCGGGATTTCCGCCAGTCAGCTGGGCAAAGTCCTGCTGGTGGGCGGCAGCACCCGGATGCCCGCTGTGGAGCGGCAGGTCCGGGAACTGCTGGGCTGTGAGCCCAGCCACACCCTGAATCCCGATGAATGCGTGGCCATGGGTGCCGCCGTGCAGGGCGGCCTGCTGCAGGGCGGCGGAAAGCTGGCCGGTGCCACCGGCGCGGCCGCGCAGGGCCTTGTGCTGATGGATGTCACCCCGCTGACGCTGTCCATTGAGACGCTGGGCGGCGTGGCCACCCCCCTCATCACCCGCAACAGCATGATCCCCACCCGCAAG
>ERZ1026876.1020-NODE-1020-length-14895-cov-4.638005_pt1 | contig 14895 bp, 13 predicted proteins | sample MGYA00380168_ERZ1026876 | MGnify/ENA primary metagenome ERZ1026876 (study PRJEB33269, sample SAMEA4719804) | human gut metagenome | biome: human-associated habitat; feature: organic feature; material: feces | place: Cameroon | collected 2013-10 ... | reverse complement strand
GGAAGAAGCTACTGCCGAAAAGCGTTCTTATAAAAAGGTGATAAAGGGTTTCCTGATCGCGCTTGCCGTGAATGCGTGCGCCGCAGTGATTATTGCCGTGCTGAAAACGGTATTGTGAGGTGAGGCGTATGAAACTGAAAAACATAATATCCAATGCATTTGACGCAATCATACAATCCTACGAGGGCAAGAAGTTCTGGCCGAGCCTGATACTGCGGCTTGTAATGGCTCTTGCCTCGGCGGTCATTACAGCGGTGTTTGCAAACACGCTGTTTTCAAAAAACAATATTGTCAATCAGATTTTTGCCGCCCTGTTCTTCTATTTTCTGATGGTGTCGATAAGCAAGCTGATCACCGAAATAAAGCGCGGCGGCTGCGTAGGGCGGCTTAAAAGCACCGTTTGCAATATGGTGCGCCTGAAACCTCCGGCACTGTGGTTCTTTATTGCTGCGGTTGTCATAGCATTGTTTCTGCCGTATGCCTTTGTGCTGTCGCTGGCATTGCTGCTGTTCTGCTCGGCGGTGTCGGAGAATAACTCCCTGCTGCTCGGCGTAAAAAATGCTGTGACAAAGGGCAAAAATCCCGAACGGAACGGCAAAGGGCTTGCCGCCTTTACAAGCGGACTGATCGCCTGCGGGCTGATCATCTGCATTCTTACAAACCTCGGTGTGCCGACGCTTTACGGCGTGATAGACGGCAGCAGCCCGAAGCCCGGTACAACGCAGACCGAACCGGCGGGAAAAGACGACGGTTCACAAATTCCGTCGGATACGGATAAAACGCCCGACAGCACGACAAAGCCGAACGGCGGAGATACTAAGGAAAACGATGATTCATCTATTGAGGAAACAGCAAAGCAGCTCACGGATAAGCTGATCGAGTATGCCGGCAAGGACAAAAAGGCGTTTGCAAAGCTGTTCCGCAATACGGACGACGTGGTCATCGATCAGTATTACAGCACCTCCTATGATAAATTCCGTGAGTACGGCAAGAGCCTGATCGCCATTGCGGCACAGGACGGCGATTCCGTTTGGTTCACGGCGCTGTATTATCAGATACCTGCAAACTATCCGGCAGAAAAAGAAAAATCTGTCTATCTGTCAACGATCATGACGCATGCGGACGACGGCTGGAAATTGGAATGGAACGACGATGTCCGCTCTCGGCTGCAGTCGAAATATGATAATGCCGGATTTACTCCCGAGGGGCTTTGGGCAAAGGAAAGCGGCTATGCGTGGGCAAAATTCTTTATCCCGTTTGATTCGTACAACACGGCGATATTCTATGAGAATGCTGTCATGTGCAAGGTTACGGAAATGTATATGGACGAAAACGACAACCTGAATCTTATGGTATATGCGTCAAACGGCACGGACAAGGATGTTAAGCTCACCGGAGTGGATATTTCGGTAGCAGACGGCGACAGGATGCTGTTTGAAGAGCACTTTGATGTCGAGATAGAGCTTAATAAGGACGGTGTGTCCCTATGCGCACTGAAGCTGTTCTCACCGCAAGACATCGACTTTACGACATGGAGCAGCCCGAAGATCACCGACTTTACATTCAGTTATGAGAATCAATAAGGGGGAGCGGCCGATGCGGAACGAACACTTATATTCAAATGAAAAGCATAACAATCATTTTCTGTCCCGGATATTGGCAGTCTTTCTGCTTGTGAGTATAGTGCTGTGCGGATGTGCAAAAAAGCCGTCGGGAACGGAAAATCCCGATCCGGACAACTCGATGAATGCTTCCACACAGGCGGATCCGATAAATCTTGAGCAGCTGCTCTTAAAGGAGCGCGGCATACCGTATGACCGATCGGACTACAAGACCTTTGTCGGCGGTGAGGGGCTTCTGAACTTCGATACCATTTTTACCGACACGGATCCGGCTGTCGCGAAGGGTGAGCTTTCAAGCGTTTTCCTTTCCGACGGAAAGCTGTATAAATTCGGCACGGATTCCGCACTGCCGAACGGAAAAAACTGCATGGAGATATACAGTCTGCCGGATAAAGCAAAGCCGATCTATCTTCATTCCGGCGACTTTAACGGCGCCGATTTGGATGTAATCTTTTCCGACGGCAAACGATTTTCTCTTGACGCGCCGTCAAATAACGGGCCATATACTGCGAAGGAATCAAAGTTCGGCATGGTATTTTTCGAGCATACCTATCAGTATTCCGATGACGGAAAGACCCTTTCCGAAATACCCGATTTCAGGAGCAGAATAACGCGGTTTGATCTTGGCAGCGGAACGGTAATCGCCGACGGCAGGCTTTACATCTACGCCGCAAAGCAGGACAAGGATGTAACAGCGGGAATTACCTCTTATTTCGACGATAAAAACCGCGGCGTTATCATATGGGAGGCAAACTGCTCGGCAATGTCGGACGGCGAAAAAATAATCACCCTGTTTAACGGCAATATCTTAGTGACCGACAAAGCCTTTTATAAGTTGGTTTACGATGCCGTTCCCGATAACAGCGCAGATTATACCGATAAAACCACAAACAGCGACGGTACTGCGGCTGATTATCTGCCCAAATTCGGAGGCGGCAACAGATACCGGCTCAAGAAAATCGAGAAGCTGACCGCGTATTATAACGAGATCGCAACCATAACCCATTCGGCGGTTATAACATATGATAATAAAATTTTGCCGCTTACCGAAATCATTCCGGCAGAGAACGAATACAGCAAATACAGCGCAAACAATATTGAAATACCGCCTGATATAACCGAACTGATGCACTGAACGGAGGAAAAACTATGAGAAAATTTATCAAGGCAAGCGCTTTTCTTGCCGTTATTCTTGCCGCTGCAATCTCCCTTGCCGCCTGCGGCGCTAAAACAACCATCAATGACGACGGAACAAAGACCAAAACCGAGGGCGGGGTCAAGATCACCGAAACGGCGGCAAAAGCCGTGCAGACGGAAAAATACGAAACCGCCGATTTCAGCATGACCATCCCCAAGGGCTGGACGGTAACGACTGGCGGAACAAATATCTACCACAGTATTCGGGTAAGCGACCCGAACGAACCGCTCAATCAGATGTTTGTGCTGCTCAAAGCCGATGTGTTGCTGCACAGTCAGGCAGGTAAAGATGCATGGCAGCAGAACTACAATATGGGCGATACACAGGCGGCGCTTTTTGCTAAGGCCGCTGTGCTTGATAGCCCGTCTACAGAGGGCTTTTTCAAAATATTCTCACAGTATACTGCATTTGCATCGGAGGTGGAGCCTGCTTATTCGGGATATGCCTTCCCCCGGTTTGATAATTTTGCGGTAACCGACCGCTATCCCTCTGCCAGCCCGATGAAGTCCTCCGCTCTCGGCGACGAGCAGCTTCGCGCGGCATTCACGGATAACGGCAAAGAGGGCGAGGGCCTATTTGCCGCCAGTGTGGTGGACTTTGGCAGCTTTACCATCTCCAACGGCAATGTGGTAGGCTATCAGCTTCAGGCGGTGGACGGCGGCTACTATATGGCTTACAACATCGTTGCTGTTACCGCCGCAAAGGACACCTTTATCGAGTGGGAAGGTGTGCTGACCGATTGCTTCAAAACCCTGCAGTATTCCGACAGCTTTGTCAGTGCCACCAATCAGGCAAGCAATGAAAAGGTTGCCCTTGCTCAGCAGATCAGCCAGAACTTCAATGCGACCATGGACGGCTTTATGTCCTCCTGGGAAAGCCGCAACAGAAGTCAGGACATTATGAGCCAGAAGCAGAGCGACGCCACCCTCGGCTACGAGCGCGTTTACGATACCGAGACCGGCGAAATTTACAAGGCTACGAACGGTTTTACCGATGTGTACGACGGCAAGCGGTACAAGGCAGTGACCGACGACAATATGTATGCCGAACCTATCAGCGGGTATATTGAAAAGCAATGACAGGCCAAAGACGGTTTACAAAGAAACGAGAATGATAAGGAGGTTTCAGACAATGAATGTGCAACAGCATTCCATTCCGCAGGACTGTATGACAATAAGATTAACACTTCCGTATAATCGGCAATATGTAATTGTCGCAATTTATGAAGTGCTGGATAAAAACAGTGCCGAATACGAAAAAACAGACGCATCCACCATTTTAGCTGAGATGTCGTTGTACGGTAATTTAAGCCGGTTCTCCGTCTCCGTAAATGAACAGGAAACGGGAACGGAACTGACCGTAACAATGATACATCCATGCGAGGGACTGTCCGATGTCGGTATCCGAAGGGCAACGACCGCCTTAGCCGACAGTATATCGCAGCATTTGGAAAACGAGCTTGTGATAAACAAGTTGAAGGCTTGATTTGTAATTATAAATAACAGAAAAATGGAGGCAACCAAATGAATGAGTCACGAGTATTTATGTTAAACGGCACGGATGTGCAAAAGATCGTTACCCGTTTAGAGGGGTTCTTTCGCACCGAGAAGGGTATGGAGGTGCAAAGCTCCGAGACTACGGAGGGCTATGTTATGCAGGCGAGCCAGCCGAAGGACGGATGGAAAACGCTGACCGGAATGCGACTGGCAATCACCGTGCAAATGGCAGTGATGGGCGACAAGCTAAATGTCAGCATCGGCGAAGGTCAGTGGTCGGATAAGATTGGAGCAGGAGCCATCGGTTTGTTTATCGCGTGGCCGTTGGCGATCACCGCCGGCATGGGCGTGTTCAAACAGAAAAAGCTCCCCGGCGAGGTGTTTCAGGTGATTGAAAACACCATTATGACCGGCGGAAAGCCCGTAGTCGTGACCGGCGCCGGACAGACCGTAGCGGCAGGCATGACCGTATGCCCGAACTGCAAGGCGCAGCTCACTGCCGGCTCTAAGTTCTGCAATCATTGCGGAACAAAGCTCAACACAAAATGCCCGAATTGCGGTGCAGATATTACACAGGGAAGCGCATTCTGCTCCGAATGCGGAGAAAAACTGTAAGAAAGGAAATTAAGACTATGAAGAATAAAGCGTTTAAGACAAAGCTGCTGACAGTCCTGCTCACGCTGTGTATGTTGCTGTCGCTGGTGCCGCTGTCGGTATTTGCGGCAACTCCGGCAACAGAAACAGCAGACTTCACCGTCGGGCAAGGCCGAGAGGCCATAACGCTGCTCAATCAGTACAAGACCGGCACGGCGGAGTCCCTCTGGGATAATACCGCCAAGACTCTGACTTTGTGGGGCGTTGACTTCACCACTACCGCCCAAACGGCGGTGAAGCTGCCCGCCGGGTCCACCATCGTCCTCAAGGACGGAACAACCAATACCATTCAAAGCGGCGAGGTTACTTTGAGGGTAAGCGGCGACTACTCGAATAAAGCCTATGTCAACGCTCTGGACGCTGTGGGCAGCCTCACCATTCAGGGCGGTACCGCAGGCTCGGGCACACTGAGCGTCTTCGCCGGCAAGCTTAAAAACAGCGGCGATGGCTGGGTTTATTCGTCCGGTATCAGCGTAGACGGTGACTTCACCGTGAAGGGCGGCCGGGTCACGGCCCGTGGCGGCTGTGCGGAGTCCGACGGCAGCTGCTTCTCCTTCGGCGTCAAGATGGATAGCGATACCAAGAATAAGGCTCTGCTGGTCACCGGCGGCACCCTCACGGCCATCGCCGACGAGGCGTATGAGCTGGAGGAGGGCGGCACCAAGAGAGCGTCGTTCTCCCGTGGCGTGGAGATGTTCCGGGGCAATGTCATCGTGTCCGGCAGCGGCAAGCTGCGCGCCGAGAGTGTGGAGGAGATGGCAGAAGCAACCGTCATGTCCAACGGCCTGTATATTTCCGCGGGCAACCTGACCGTGGCGAATTCCGCTGAGGTGGCTGTGGCCGGTGCCTATGCCGCATACATTTCCGGCGGCAGCCTCCGGCTGGACGGCGGCAGCCTCACCGCAGTAAGCACCCAAACGGCCGATGACAATGGCAATCTCGGCTGTGCCATTGATATGGATTTGAATAGACAAGTCGCCGATTCCGGCAGCATCACCGTCAGCGGCGGCACTCTGGAAACCGTGAATGGCTATATCAGCATGCCCACAATCGGTGCCACGGGAAATCAGAGCCTGTTCACCGTTACCGGCGGCACCGTTGTGAACAGAGGCCAGTTGTACGGTCCCAAGAAACTGGATATTTCAGGCGGCACCATACAGACCCAGGGCATTGACGCTGATGCACTGACCCTGTCCGCAGGCTCACTGACCATTCGGGAACCGTTGCGCAAGAACCCGAATTATGACAATCTGCTGGTCCGCCCCGCTTTGGATGTGAATACGCTCACTGTCAGCGGCGGCACCTTGGATGCAGCCTGGGATTGGGGTGAGTTCACGCCCATTGTGTTCCCTGTAAATACCTACTACGGCTACGCCGACTCCCTGGTGGAGATGACGGGAAGCGGCAGTACGGCCACCTTCACCGGCGGCACTACCACCCTGGATACCGGCAAGGCCGGGAACACCGCCCTGCTGATCAAGGGCACACTTACCATCGGTGATGGCATGGCAGAGACCGGCGCCGACAGCAGCCACCACCAGTTGGGAACCGCTCCCGTAAAAATTGCGGCTGCGGCAGCAAGCACCGATATTACGACCATCGATGTTGCGAATGTGAAACTCGACTATCAGCCGGGCAGCACCCCCAAGGCATCGGCCAAGCGAACAGGCACTAATCAGGATAAATATGATATTCTCTTTGAGTGCTGGGAAAAGCGTGAGAAGGATGCCAACGACACCGTGAGCACGGTTGCTTACTGGTATTCCGATGAAAACTGCTATTCGGACGGCAATGTTCAATTCAATACATTTGAGAAGGGCGGAAGATACCGATATTCCGTGAAACTTCAGGCGAAAGACGGCTATACCTTCGACAGTAATTTGACAAACAGAGAAAATGTTACATTGAACGGAGCAAGTCTGCCGTCCGGTTCGTGGGTCATGGTGATGGATGACGGAAAAACCTGCCTCATTCAATATGGAACAGAGTTGCGTCCCGGTCAGGCTGTAGAGAAAATCGACTTTAACGCTCGAATCAACTTTAATGCCGGCGACAAACCGAGCTTTATGACCAGTGCCGTGAATCCGTTTATTGATCTCGACCATGAGCGTTGGGACGCCAATGACGGCAGCGGCTATGGCATTACCTCCAGCGACTACTGGAACGAGCGTTACAACGGCAAGCTCATTACGGAATTTGAAGCTGGAAAGAGTTACACCTATGGCGTATATTTCAAGATTTCCGACTTGGGCATGGAAGAGGGCTACCGCTTTGATAAGAACACAAAGCTCTATATCAACGGTAAGGAGATTGCCCTGACATCTGACCAGATCAGCATAGACGATAACGGCGAGACCATTTGGTTCAGCAATGTATTGACCATGACGCCGACCACCGTGAAAGTTATTGATGTGGCGGAGATCAACGGTGTCACCGTCAGCTTCAAGGACGGCGACAAGCCCGTTTTTACTGGCAAGAGTCCCGAAGGCGTGAAGTATGCATACAATTGCGAGTGGTGGGAACTGGACAGCAAAACCGGTGCGATTTCCGCAGATTTCTTCAGCGGCGCTTTTGAAAACAAAATCACCGCTTTTGAAGCCGGGAAGACCTATCATTACGGTGTGTATGTGAAAGCTGTGGGCTATGTTGAAAGCGAAAATACCACTTATGTATTCGGACCCAACACCAAGCTGAAGATCAACGGCGAATTTGTGAATTATAAGCGCTATGAAGGCGATGCCAGCGATGGTTCTGACGGTACTATGTGGGTTCTCACTGATCTGACAATGACGCCGCAGGAATCCGGCACAACGCCTGAATATAAAATCACCGATGGTGCAAACGGTGCTTGGACGCAAAACAGCGATGGTACGCTGAAGTTTGTGGCGAACGGAGATTTTTCCAAGTTCACCGGCGTTAAGGTCGACGGCAAGCTCATCGACACGGATAAATACACTGCCGTGTCCGGCTCTACTGTCATCACGCTGAAAAAAGATTACCTTGGCACGCTTTCGGTCGGCAAGCATACCTTGACCGTTGTTTATAGCGACGGCGAGTGCAGCACGGAGTTTGAGATCAAAGCGGCTCAGAGCGGCGGCAGTACCACGCCGGATAAACCGAATCGGGACGATCCGAAGTCTCCTCAGACCGGCGATACCAGCAATATTGTTCTGTGGGCTGCGCTGCTGTTCGTCAGCGGCGGTGTTTTGACCGTGTTCAGCGTTGCAAGCAAGAAGAAAAGAGTCGGCATAAACAAATAGCACTGAAAACCCGAAGTACCCCCATAGCAAACGGGCAGTGACTGAAAATCCGTCACTGCCCGTTTATAAAAATAAAGAGCATAACTTGAATTTTCGGCAAAAATTAAAGGTTTCTCGCTTTTAAAAAACTTGCCGCTCAAGATTCTAATCAAATAAGAGCTTATAGGTAAGGACGGTGACGGCGATATGCCGCCTGAAAAGAGAATAGCCGACCGGACGGCAATCTCCGGCACAGTTTCAAGAGCGCTCAGCAAGTAAAAAACTTGCTGGGCGCTCTTTCTTTATGTCTTCGACAAAAATCAGCCGTTTACAGCAGTAAAACAAACGGTTCGGCAAAATATTCCAGCGAGGAGGTGATACCGATGTACAGTGCAGTGCTTTCAGAGGACATACCATACGGATCTTTGCCGTAAAGGGCGGCCGCCCTGCCGTCCTTCGGCGACAAGGTGAGAACATGAAAAAGAACATAGGAAAGATAAAGGTGTTGAAATAGCAAAGACTGTCTTTGCGCAGACACACAGACACCTATATTTTTTTGACCTTCCCGGTCGACAAAATTCAAAACAATATCCGAGAAGCGCCAATAAAAGCACCGAAAAAACGGGAATTTTACTTGGCTTGACTTTTTGCGGCCTTTGCGCCCTAAAACAGTGGCAATCCGGCAGCATCGGCTGTCGAAGCCCTCCGTATCAATCGTTTTTGAAACCAACCAAAAACGATTGAACGGAGGTACATAACCTTGAAAAAACAACCCAAAGCGGTTTATATCATAGAAAACGGCGGGTACACGGAACTGACCTATGAGGAATTCCGTCGCCGTGAGCAAATCTGCCCGTTATATGCGGACAAGCTGTTCCTGCCTCTCTACGGCAGGCTTATGGAGGTATCCAAAGAGGATTACACGGAATTCTACCGAGCAAAACGCCGTCAGAAATATCTGGACGAACGCTCTGCGGACAACGGCGACTTCTCCTACGATATGCTGACCACCGATGAATTCAGCGGCGAGGACATCCTCATCGCCGAGCAGCCGGATGTATGCGACACCGTAGTGGAAAGCATTATGACGGACAAGCTCCACAAGTCCTTGCAATTGTTGAACCAAGACGAGAAACTCTTAATTCAAGCCTTGTATTTTGAAAGAAAATCAGAACGCAAGGTTTCGGCGGAAACCGGAATACCTCAAAAAACCATCAATGATCGCAAACGGCGGATTATAGCCAAACTCAAAAAACTTTTAGAAAGTTAAAAATAAATCCGCTCAGCCCCCTCATCTTTCGGCATGGAAAGTGAGGGGGCTTTCTCAATAGCCTCCGCCCGTTCTTTGAAAACCGAATAGTACAGCGCATCCTTTACCTTCCTTCTGCCGTCGGCGAAGCCGATAAGCCACACGACCTTTTGAGTCGGACGGTGCGGCGCATCCGCACCGAAGGCCATAAAAAGCAGAAGCAATAATGATACTTGCGTCCAGTCACAGGCCGAGCGTTGAAGCGGCACGAACAAAGAGCCGTGAGCCGTCGCAGCCACTGAGGGCGCCTCGCAGAGATCCTGGGAGTGGTGGGATTCCAATGAGGTCAAATGCATGACCGGAGGATGTGTTCCCTTGTTCGGGGCGTCGTGGACAAATACGGACAGAACCAAGAACGATTGATACAAATACCAAGGCGGTCGTTTGCCCAAAAGCACTCGGCCGCCTTTTACTTAAACGGAGGCTAACTATGAAAGAGATTAAACGAGGCGAAATCTATTCCGCCGACTTCGGCGCAGGCTTCGGTAGTGAGCAAGGCGGAATTCGCCCTATTTTGATTTTACAGAATAATACAGGCAATAAGCACAGCCCCACCACCATCGTGGCGGCGATCACAGGCAGAAAGACAAAGGCGGCTTTGCCCACCCATGTAGCGATAATGACAAGCGGTCTCAAGACCGAATCCACCGTCCTGCTCGAACAAATCAAGACAATAGACAAAGCACGGCTCGGCGAGTATATCGGCAGGCTCGACAGCAAGACCCTCGCCGCCGTTGACCGTGCCATTGTGGTAAGCCTCGGCATCAAATACTTGGAGGGGCTGCTCAATGGATAAAAGAACTGACATCAACAATGCATCATTCGCTTACAGCGTGAGTCTTTTACGAATGCTGCTTGATATGAATCTGATAACCGAGGACGAGTACGAAAGAATCACCCGAATCAGTGCGGAACACTATGACACCGAGGTCGTTTGTGTCTGAAATCTTAATTCTCGAAATTCTGAGAAAAACCGCTGGATGTATTCGTACTCCTGTGGTATTGTGTGTGTTGCCGAAGGGCAAAAAACAGCAAGGAAACCCTTGCGGAAAGGAGAAAGCCATGAACATCACGGAAATCACAAGTGTAAGACAGCAGACAGCCGAAAGGCTCCGACTGGCACCCTACTGCCGGGTATCCAGCGATTCCGACGATCAGCGTCATTCCTTTGCAGCACAGATACGGTACTACAGTGACTACGCAAAAAGGCACCCCGAATATGAGCTTGCGGACATCTACGCAGATGAGGGCATTACGGGAACCGAGATGAAAAAGCGGGATGAACTCAATCGGCTGATAGCCGACTGCAAAAAAGGCAAGGTCGACCGAATCATCGTCAAATCGGTCTCCCGTCTGGCACGGAACACCGAGGAGCTGCTCGTGCTGCTGCGAATGTTCAAGGACATCGGTGTGAGCGTGTATTTCGAGGAACAGGGCATCGACACCGAAAAACTGAATATGGAAATGATCGTAACATTCCCCGGTATGGCCGCACAGCAAGAAAGTGTGAGCATATCGGGGAATATGCGTTGGAGCTACCAAAAGCGGATGCAGTCCGGCGACTTCAACTGCACCTGCCCGGCTTACGGCTTCGACCTCAAGGACGGGCAGATGACCGTCAACGAAACGGAGGCGGCGGTCATACGCCGGATTTTTGAGCTCTACCTGCAAGGCCCCGGTATGCAGGCCATTGCGAAAATACTGAATGAGGACGGCGTACCGAGGCGGTACGGGCAAGAAAAATGGCATCACAGCACCGTAAAATATGTGCTGAGCAATGAACGGTATATGGGAGATGCGCTCCTGCAAAAAAAGTATACCACCGAAACCCTGCCGTTTCGAAAGGTAAGGAACGACGGTCGGCTGCCGCAATACTATGTGGAGAACAGCAACCCGCCCATCGTAAGCCGTGAAACCTACAAGGCCGTCCAGGCGCTTATGCAGTCCCGGAAAACGGAGAGCTGCAAACGAAGGGTGTATCCGCTGACCGGAAAGCTGCGCTGCCCCGAATGCGGCAGAGTCTTCCGGCATCAGGTCGTTAACGGCACGGCATACTGGCTCTGCGCCGGACGCTCCTCCGGCATTACCGACTGTCAGAACCGCCGTGTGCGGGAGGATGCGGTGTACACTGCCTTTACGGATATGGTCATCAAGCTGAAAGCCTACCGTGCAGAGCTGCTCGGCACACTCATCCGTCAAGCGGAGGTCATGCAGAGCCGCACAAGCCGCAATCGGGAGTGCATCCGGCAGATCGATAAGGAACTTGCCGACCTCGGTGCTAAAAACCTTGTCATCACACGGCTGCACACGGGCGGCGCACTGAATGCCGCTGAATATGCCAAGCAAACCTCAACGCTCGGCAACCGCATTACCGAGCTGCGCATTGAAAGACGCAAAAAGCTCACTGAGGATGAGGACGATGTCCTCCTCGACAGCCTCAGGGAACTGGACGGAATACTCGGGGAATATGAGCCGACCGCCGAATTTGACGGAGAGCTGTTCGCACAGATCGTGGAAAGCATTACGGTGGACAGCGCCGTACAGCTCACCTTTCGGCTGATCGGTGGCATTGCACTGACCGAACAAATTCCCAAGAAAGGACGGTGAGAATGGGAATGAAAAACAGAACCGTACCCTACGGATACTGCTATGAAAACGGTGTGGTCGTCATACAGCCGCAGGAAAGCAAGGTGCTGAAACGGATCTTTGCCGACTACCTCGGCGGCTCCTCTCTGCTGACCATAGCCGAAGCGCTGAACGACGATGGGATCGAGTATGCGGACGGCATTACCGGCTGGAACAAGGGGCGGCTCAAACGGCTGACAGAGGACGAGCGCTACCTCGGCACGGCGATCTACCCACAGCTTATCCGGGAGGAAGCCTACGCCGAAGTACAAAAATTAAAGAACAGGCGCAACACTCAAAAAGGCACGGACAGAACACAGGACATTTTCCGACTGGCCGTACCCGTCCGATGCCCAAGCTGCGGCAGCCGAATGAGCCGCCGGCACGACAGCCGATGCAAATGCCCGGAGCGCTGGACCTGCGAAAACAGGGACTGCCGTCTGCTGATCGAGTTCGCCGACACCGATCTTCTGCAAGCACTCTCCGACCTGCTCAAAACGGCAGATGCAAACAGCATAAGCATCCGCGCAGTCGCCTATGAGCCGAGCGCCGAGGTAATACGGCTGACCAACGAGATAAACCGAATGCTTGACGCACCGGAGATTGACAAGCCCGCCCTGCGAAACAGGATGACGGAATGCCTCGCCCGGAAATATAAAGAACTCGGCAACGAGTGCTGTACGGCAATACGGCTTCAGGCCGGGCTGAGCGGCACAGCGGATATCTCAGAACGACTGAACCGCACGGTCAAAGAAATACGGCTATCCCCCGACAAAACAGTGAGCCTCGTCCTTCTGAACGGACAGCTCATAGAAAAGGAGTCAGACAATGGAACAGACTGTTGTATCCCCGCCGAAAGTGGTGCGGGTCATTGAACCAACCGTCTCCTTTAAGGAGAGCGTAAAACGGAGCTGCCGCGCACTGCGTGTCGCCGCCTACTGCCGTGTCTCCACCAAGCAAGAGGAACAGCTCAACAGCTACGAAAATCAGGTGGAGCATTACACCCACCGCATAAATGCCGAAAACGGCTGGACGCTGGAGGGTATCTACGCCGACAAAGGCATCTCCGGCACAAGTGTAAAAAAGCGTGACGAATTCAACCGTATGATCCGCCGCTGCAAGCAGGGCAAGATCGATATGATCATCACGAAATCCATTGCCCGGTTCGCGCGGAACACGGTGGACTGCTTGAAATATGTCCGCCTGCTCAATGAGCTGGGCGTGGATGTATACTTCGAGGAGCAGGGCATCCACAGCAATCAGCCCGGCGCGGAATTTTACATCACCATCTACGGCAGCATCGCACAGAGCGAATCCGAAAACATGAGTGCCAACATCATATGGGGCAAGAATCAGAGCGCCAAGGCCGGAAAGGTGAACTTCCACTACAAGAACTTCCTCGGCTACCGCAAGGGCGAGGACGGACAACCCGAAATCGTCCCCGAAGAAGCCGAAACGATCCGCCTTATATATGACCGTTTCCTCGCAGGCGACAGCCTCAAAGGGATCGCCGAGCTGCTTAAGGAAAAAGGTATCTCAAGCCCAACGGGAAAAGAGGTATGGCAGCTCTCCACGATACAGTCCATTCTCTCCAATGAAAAGTACAAGGGCGATGCCATCATCAACAAGACCTACATCACCGACTGCCTCAGCAAAAAAGTCAGAGCCAACAACGGTGAACGCCCGAAATTCTATGTGGAGAACAACCATCCCGCCATCATTGACCCTGCCATCTTCGGGAGAGTTCAGGAGGAGCTCGCGCGGCGCTCCGGCAAGCGCAAGGTCAAGCAGAAAGGCACGACCACCGAGCAGGGCAAATACTCAAGCAAGTACGCCTTGACGGAGCTTCTGGTCTGCGGAGAATGCAAGACGCCCTATCGCCGATGCACATGGACGGCGGGCGGCAAGAGAAAAATCGTATGGCGATGCATCAACCGCCTTGACTTCGGAAAGAAATACTGCCGAAACTCACCCACCGTAGAGGAAATCGTTCTGCAAAGGGCTGTGATGGCGGCGATCATGAAAACGGCAGCCCGAAACACTGAGGTGCTGCAAACGCTGAAGCTGCACATCGGCATGGGCTTGGAGGGCGAAAGAAGCGAGGATAACAGCATTGACCTTCAGGTGCGGATCGCCGAGATCGACGCAGAATTCCGAAAAATGCTCGACCGGGTATCCACAGAAACAGTGGAAGCCTTTGATGAGGAAACCGCAACTCGGCTTATGAATGAAAAAAGCCGCTTGCAACAGCAGCTCGGCAGTATAACCGACGCAGAGCAGCGGCGAGAAAACGCAAAATCCCGACTCGATGACATCTACATGATACTCGACGGCATAAAGAAGCGTCCGATGGAATACGATGACCAAATCGTCCGCCAACTGCTTGAATGCGTAGTAGTGGACTCAAAAGAACGAATCACCGTGATATTCAAAGGCGGCATCGAGGTGGTGCAGCCGCTGACCGAATGACAGCGGCTCACCGCTGCCCCTAACCTTGAAAGCTCAAGATTTTTCGTAAGAGTTCAAGTACCTATGCAAAACCGGCGAAAAAATCTTTTTTATAGTCCTCCCACATAAAAGCAGGATACAGCAAAAGCTGTATCCTGTTTTGCTTTAGGCGAGTGTGCGATTTTTGAAATTGAATTACCTCAAGCCACAACAAAAATTGGATTGCAAAATCTTTAAAATCTAATTTCAAATCACTTTTCGTTGTGAACATTCCTGTATTCATTCGGCGTCATACCCGTAGACT
>ERZ1026876.1014-NODE-1014-length-14962-cov-7.081170_pt1 | contig 14962 bp, 11 predicted proteins | sample MGYA00380168_ERZ1026876 | MGnify/ENA primary metagenome ERZ1026876 (study PRJEB33269, sample SAMEA4719804) | human gut metagenome | biome: human-associated habitat; feature: organic feature; material: feces | place: Cameroon | collected 2013-10 ... | reverse complement strand
ATAAGGAATTGTTATATCAATAAAGTCAAAAGACAATTTGCCTTCCGAAGTCTTTATCATATCATACACCTTCTTACATTCGACATCCGCTGTACCATAAAAGTTGATGTCAGGTTCTACATCAGCTTGCGCAAACATCTTGGTATCATTAGGTACTACGGCTCTTGGAGCAATGGTTGCACCGCGCTTTTTCTTCTCAGCATAAACCTCTGCTATCATCTTTCCTGCTCGTTGAGCATGATCAAAATTGAAGGGAACGATGAGCATATTTTTAAGAGGAAGTTCACTCACTTCCCCTCTCACACAATACTCTGCTATAGCAATGGTGCTGATCTTTATCACGAAATCATGCTCCAAGAAATATCTGAAATACCCAAAAGCATTTTCATGCAAAGGGGCTTCTTCATTCAACAAGCGAATGAAGAAACTGGTGTCCAACAGTACGCAATTCTGTTCCATCAGGCAAGCCCTCCTCTTATATTAGTCAACCATTCGTCAGCATTCACATCTTTCCACTTTGGAGTAGCCTTACGAATCAAGCCCTGTAGATAATCCTCATCGAACTTGGGGTGATAGTCCATCAATTCCACCAAGACCAAAGTTGACTTATCTATATCGCCTGTAAGAATATTCTTCTTAGCCCGAACTCGTACACCAAATTTTTTATAGAGTGGATTTCCCTGATAGCCAGCTAAATATTCCTTGTCTGTTCGTATTGTCAAGGAGCCTGCATCCTTTGTATTTAAATGAATGTTAGCTTTGTCCTTTCCACCTGCATCGGTCAATGTGCCATAATAATAGCACTCAATATCCACCAAGATATTCTCACGGCGGACATAATGAGTTGTTGGAGTAATCTTAAAGATGCGTTGTGGTTTGTCAGAAGTGCCTATTTCTATATCATAGTTATGGCGCAAAGCAAAAGACTGAAGATTTTCTATCGCTTGTGCGCTAGCCACTTCCAGCTTATCAATATAGCCATTCTCCTGCTCAATAACTCCAAGCATAGACGACACTAAGAGAACACTTTGCATGGAAGTTTTGAACACATTCAGCACAGAACCTTCCTTCAATTCATAAGAAATTATAGGGCGATCTTTACGCTTCTTTCTGTCTGGATATAACAAATTCTCCACCTCATCGAGCAAAAATCGTATCTGCCCGATGTCAAAGTTGGCAGGAGAAAGGGGTTCATCCCCATTCTTGCCAATTATTCTTAGTGAAATTTCATTCTTATCCATATCCACTGCAAATATAATATATTTTATGTAATAAAGTTTTTTTTGAGCGTATTTTTTAGAATAATTATATTTTGACATCAAATCCGTAGAGCTTATTAAAATCACTCTGTACTACATTTCACCCTGTTCTTTCCGTCCTTCTTTTTTTTGATAAAGCGGGCTGCACTCGACAATTTGAAAGTGAACTTTCATTGCGCTCATTGGCACCGCTTTTTCCCATTAAGAGGTTACAGATGTTGCTTGATAAGACTTATCCTTCTCACCTTTAACTGTTATCGGTATGTCTTTGAATATAATAAGTCAAGTATAGTTTTCTTGTCGATTTTAAAATGCTAACCTCAGGGCATTCCTTCTATACCTGGATCCGATTTATCATCAGCCCCAGTAACGTGGATGCCCTTTGGTAAGCGGTTGCTTACGTCGGCTGTAGAAGGCGAATCCAAGCAATCCTGCGTCATTTTCTCCTTTTACTTTATGTCTTTAGCTGCAACCGTAAATGATGGTTGCGGAAGCTTCGTATTTTTTTTCGTATTGTGCATCATCTTAATCATATTTATAAGTATTGGCATACTGCCTCTGCACATGTATCTTTATTTTACATTCATCGCCCTTTCTTCTTTGGAAAGGGCGAACTTATTGCAAAAATACAAATATTTTTTGGAATACGTGTCAGTTTTTATCATTTTCTGCATGTCAGGCTAAAACTTTTAAACAAATTGTTTTTTTTGACTCCCCTGTCCCCCTCTCGGAGAGGGGGCTTTAACCACAACGGCTTTCCGGCATAAGGAAGTTTTTCCAACCACCCCGTCCCTCCTTCATAAGGAGGGCTCCACCGCTTTTTCCAAGCCCTTTTCCCCTCAGGGGACAAGGGATGTAACCGCTCCGCCTGTCGCTCTTAACCGCTGCGCTTTAAGGTTGGCGGGGCATCAGAGCCCTCGCCAGGGTTGTTTTAGCGGGGATGAACCCGCAGGGGTGAAGACTTGCTAAAACTATTGGTTGTGCGGGATGGGACCGCAGGGGTAAAGAGTTGCTGAAATATTTTTGGACGGGATGGGACCGCAGGGGTGAAGAGTTGCTGAAATATTTTTGGGCGGGATGGGACTACCATAGAACGAATGGCGACAACAAAGCTTCTGACAAGGGAGATTATTCTTCTACTACCTCAAAGTCCTCTTTATGCACACCACGGATAGCAACTGCATATCCACCGAAGTCGAAGACGAGTTGACGGTCACGATCTATGCGGACGATATAGCCTTCGCATCCTACAAAAATGCCTGTGAGTACACGTAGCTTTACATGGTCTTTGGCAAACTTTTCAAATGGGTCTCTCAGAAACGTTACTCTTTCAGGATTATCCTTCAAAACAATCATGAAAGGTTGCATCACCTTATTTTTGATGGATGCTGGCACGCCCTTGCACCGGTCATTCACCAAATGGTATTGCGGATAACGATTCTTTAGGAATTCCTGGAGGACTTTTGTTTTGCCCTGCAAGAATACGAGTCCACTGATGGTTGGCTTTAATTCTTTCTTTACTCCTCCCTTCTCGTTCTTTTGTCTATACCTAAAAGAACGGTGAATGAAACAAGGAATGATAGAATTGGGATTTTTGTCGTTATAACTTTTCATCTCCTTCTCAAAAGTCTGGGCAGTCTTGTTGTGGATAAACAAGTACCCCCAAGGCATTCCTTCTATACCTGGATCCGATTTACCATCAGTCCCAGTAACGTGGATGCCCTTTGGTAAGCGTTTGCTTACGTCGGCTATAGAAGGCGAATTCAAGCAATCCTGCGTCATTTTTTTATATTGTGCATTATCTCAATCATAAAACTATGAGTATTTGGCATGTAGCCTCTACATCTATATTTTTATTTTACATTCGTCACATTTTCTTTTATAGAAAAGGGCAAACTTCTTGCAAAAATACAAAAATAAGTTGGATTACGTGTAAGATTTTATCATTTTCTGTATGTCACTCCAAAAATTTCACACATCATCCCTTCTTCCATAGGGCTTCCATGACATTTATAATAAATAACTGTTTCATCATTGAAAATATTCATCCAAAAAGAAGGAGTTATCGGATTTTATTTGTATTTTTGCCATGAGATTCAGAGTTTCAAATGTTTTAGCAACACAAAAAATGAATTCTTATGAGAAAAAAATTACTACATTGGGCTCTTGCTATCGTTGCTTCTGCCCTGCCAGCTATTCCATCACTGGCTCAAATTCCTGATGGATATTACAAATCGCTCAAAGGTAAGAAAGGAGCGGAACTGAAAACGGCCATTTACAATATCATTAAGGACGCAAAGGTTCTTGAATATGGAAGTGGCAAGGGGCGTACCTGGTGGGGATTCTGGGATACTGACCGGGATGAACGTGGCTATTTCATCGACCGCTACTCTGCTGTGAATGAATGGGAGAAATCTACTTCACAAGGTACTGCGGGTGCAGAAATGAATATCGAACATTCCTTCCCGAAGAGTTGGTGGGGAGGTGCCAAAAGTCAGGCTTATAAAGACCTCTACAACCTCATGCCTTGTAAAAGCAGAATTAATTCCACAAAAAGCAATTATCCGATGGGCTCCGTTGTAAGTGGAGATAAAGGTAATGGCTGGACAAAGGTTGGAAATGGCAATGATGGAAAAATGTATTGGGAACCTCACGACTCTTGGAAAGGCGACTTTGCCCGTGGATATATGTATATGGCAACCACCTACCAAAACTACAACTGGAGTGGCGACCGAGCTCTCCAAATTCTCCAGCAAGGTGCCTACCCTACCCTCCAGGCATGGGCTTACAAACTGTTTATCCAATGGGCTAAGGGCGACAAGCCTGATGCTCTTGAGATTAAACGCAACGAGGATGTCTATAAGATACAGGGCAATAGAAACCCATACGTGGATTTCCCTAACTTGATGGAATATGTATGGGGTGACAGTATCAACTATGCCTTCAATCCAGAAACAACCCTGAAATCCACCGACTATAAGGGTAGTGAAGGCGGAAGCGGCGGTGGAGGCAGTGAAGGCGGTGGTACCATCACTCCTTCTCCTGACGAGCCTGATAACATCTACAGTGCCGACTTTTCTAAGGGAAATGGTGGCTGCACTGAAAAGATTGTTAAGAACGAAAGCAGTAACACCACCATCTGGAAACAAGACAATAAATATGGCTGGAAAGGAACTTCGTATTCTAATAATAAGAATCATGTAGCAGACGCTTATCTTTACTTGCCGGAAATTGATCTGACGGATTACAGACATGCCACCCTGACTATCAATCAGGCCATCCATTACGCCAAGGGAAATGCTTTGAAATATCTCTCTGTAGAGGCAACGGTGAAAGATTCGGAAACAGGTGAGGATATCGTCAGCAAATTACCTGACTTAGCTGTTCCGAGCAAGGATAGTTGGGCTTTTGCAGACTATGACCTGGATCTTTCTCAATATTGCGGCGGCAAGGTGAAACTCGCTTTCCACTATACAAGCGATAACGAGATCGGTCCATACTGGGAAATCAAGAAACTGAATATCACAGGCACTAAGGTTTCTACTGGCATCAGCGCTCCTGTCATCTCTACCGACAACCGCGGTGAGATCAATTTCAACCTGCCATACCAGATTTTCACCATTGATGGAAGACAGATTACATCCACTACAGGAATGAAGGGTGTAGTAATCATCAAACAGGGAAATGCAACCCGCAAGTTGATCAGATACTAAACTCAAATATCAAATTCTGATATGAAAAACTAAAGATAAAGCGTACTAAATGTGTAGCCAAAAGCTTACATTTGGTACGCTTTTCCGTTAAAAGTTGCAAAATTAAAGAAAATACTTTCCTACAAACTTGCAAGTTTGGAAAAATTACAATATCTTTGCAAAGCAGTTAGAAATAAGATTATTAAATTTTTAAACAGATAAATTATGAAAGAATTAAAAGGAACAAAAACAGAGAAGAACTTACAGGAAGCATTCGCAGGTGAGTCACAGGCTCGTAACAAATATACATACTTTGCTTCCAAGGCAAAGAAAGATGGTTATGTTCAGATAGCTAACATCTTCGAGGAGACTGCTGCTAACGAGAAAGAGCATGCCAAGTTGTGGTTCAAGTATTTGGAGGGCGGTGCTATCCAGGATACAGAGAAGAACCTGGAAGCTGCTGCCAATGGTGAGCATGATGAGTGGACAGAAATGTATCCACGCATGGCTAAAGAGGCTCGCGAGGAAGGTTTCGAGGAGATTGCAGCCAAGTTTGAGATGGTTGCTGAGATCGAGAAGCATCATGAGGAGCGTTATCGCAAGCTCTTGAAGAACGTACAGGACAAGCTCGTTTTCTCTCGTGATGGCGATTGTATCTGGCAGTGCTCCAACTGCGGTCATATTGTAGTAGGCAAGCAGGCTCCTGAGGTTTGCCCAGTTTGCAACCACCCTCAGAGCTACTTCCAGATTGAAGCACAGAATTATTAATATTCTTTAGCTCTATAAAAGGTCCCACAGATTTCACTGATTTACACAGTTTTTTATCTCATAAAGATTTGTGTAAATTTGTGAAATCTGTGGGATTTTATTTGCAAGAGATTTTTTCTAACATCAGTTCTATCAGTCTTGGAATACCATAGTCTTCTATTTCCTCCTCCTTGATCCAGATATAATCGTTGGGAAGCTGGGGACGTGCTTCGGTTTCCAATAGGTAAAAGTCTGCCAAAAGGATGCGATGGGTCAAGACATGCTTCACATCCTGAGCCAGGAGTTGCAGACCATCTACGTTTGACAAGTGAAGGCTTGCTGCAAGTTCAGACTTGAAAGGAGAAAACTTTGTGGGAGAAGTCGAAGTCTTTGCAGAAGACGGAGATGCCTGTGCGGAAGAAGGAGAAGGCTGTGCGGAAGAAGGCGAGGCACAAGCTTCAGCGATATCCGAAGCGTTGAAAGGTTCCCATAATCCTTGCCAAATATCTCCCTCTCCCCTACGATGAATGGCAGTCTCACCCTTACACCTTATATATATATAGGAAAGATGACGGGTCTTCACCTTCAAGCTCTTTTGCTTGACGGGCAGTTCTGCTACCCGGTTGGATCGCATCGCCTCACAGGTTTCAGCAAGTGGGCAAAGCAGACATTTCGGAGACTGAGGGGTGCATTGAATTGCGCCAAAATCCATCATTGCCTGATTGTAAGCTGCAACCGGAGAGGAAGAAGAGAGAGTATCAGAAGCCGAAGACAAAGACGATTGAGAATCGGAAACCGAAGACAAAGACAAGAAGTCGGAAGACTTTGATGAAGGCAACAGAGACTGCGCCAATGCCGCAAACTCCTTTTTGCCCTGCGTGGAATTGATAGGCGTATCAATGCCAAAATACCGGGCAAGTACACGATAGACATTACCATCCACCACGGCTGCCGGAATATCGAAAGCAAAGGAACCGATGGCTGCTGCCGTATAATCTCCCACACCCTTCAGTTGTTTGATACCTTCGAGCGTATCAGGGAAATGACCGAGTGCCACAATCTGCTTGGCTGCCGTATGGAGATTCCGGGCACGGGAATAATATCCCAATCCCTGCCAAAGTTTCAGGACTTCATCCTCATGGGCTGCTGCCAAATCCTCCACAGTGGGATATTGAGCCATAAACCGCTCCCAATACTCCCACCCCTGGGCAATGCGGGTTTGCTGCAGGATAATCTCACTCAGCCAGATGGCATAAGGATCACGAGTCTCTCGCCAAGGTAACGCCCTGCCGTTTTCACGAAACCAAGAAATTATAGTATTAGCAAATTCCATCCCTGCCTTTTTACTTTTTTACCTTTTTACCTTTAAAACATTACTGTTCCGGATATTGCTCATAAATCTTCAGTTCGAACTCATTGGCAAGTGCATAGGCGTGCTCCATGATGTCGGCAAGAATATGCTCATAGTTGACCCAAACCTTATCCTTGATGAAGAAATAAAACTCTATCGGGAGTCCGCACTGCGTGGCTTCCAAATGGCGCACCATCAGTGTGAGTTCCGTATTGATTTCCGGACGCTGGCGCAGATATTTCTCCATAAACTTGCGATAGAGTTGCAGATTGGTTGGGGCAAGGGCTGCCGGATTCTTCAGGTCTTCTATATCCTTGCCTTCCAGTCGGTCTTTCTCCAAAGCCTTCTGGAGAGATTCTTTCAATTTGAAGGAATCTTCAGTTGCTAAGTGCTTGGAAATCAACTTCTGTTTCAATAAATCATCCACCAGTCGGATGCTGCGAAAATCGAAGTAAACCAGGCGTTTCACCCGTCGTCCCCCACTATTCTGCATACCAATCCAGTTTTGGAAAGAACCATTCACCAAGGTGGTAGGAGAAATGGTGACGATGGTATTATCGAAGTTGCGCACCTTGACGGTAGTGAGTGACATTTCCTCCACGATACCGTTGGCATCCACCGACTTCACCGTAATCCAGTCGCCCTTATGGAGCATATCGTTACTCGTAAGACGGACACCAGAAGCCAAACCCGTAATCGTATCCTTGAAAACCAGCATGAGGACTGCAGAAGTGGCACCCAATCCTGCAAACAAGGTGAGCGGACTCTTGCCCAACAGGATGGCCACTACCACGACACCTGCCACAAAGAGCATGAGTACCCTGAGCACACCACAGAAAGTATGAAAATACTGTTGAGCAGAGGAACGGCGATCCTTGGCATCTTCCAGTCCTTTGAAAGATCCGATAAAAACCAGAACCGTTCTCACAGACATCACCACGATATAGATGCCCGTAGCCCTTTCGAGGATTTCCTTGAAAATCGGATATTCCAGATAGATAAGTGGCATGAGCGACCAGATGACGACAGCCGGCACAATATGGCAAGCCGAGTTGAGCACCTTCTTATTGAAGAGCACATCATCCCAGGAAATCTCCGTCTTCTCCGTGATTTTGGAGATGAGCGGCACGAGAATCTTACGGCAAAGGAAATCGCTTATAATTGCCAGCAGAATAGCGGTGACTGTAAGCAACAGATGACGAAGAACAGGAACGGAATCGCCCGAAACACCAGCCCACACTATCATTTCATCCACTAATTTACGAATTTCTTCCATATATCTTATGTCTTTACGGTTGGCAAAGCAACTCACACACCTTGTCTGCAAAAGAGCGGGCATTATTGCTATGCATAATACCATTATTGAGAATCGAGAAGCAGAGGTCGTGACCATTTGCAGCCTTGCAGTAACCAGCAAGTCCGATGACACCCGTCACCGTGCCCGTTTTAGCCTTCACGTTGCCATGAGCAAAACCGGAGCGCATTCTCCTCTTCAAAGTTCCATCTACACCGGCTATCGGCAAGGACTGTTTGAGATGCGGCAGGATGTTCTCGTCCTGGTAAGCATAGCGAAGAAGCTTGACCTCCAGTTCGGCAGAAACATAGTTGTAGAGCGAAAGACCGGAGCCATCCGCAAACTTATATCGGGCAGGATCAAGACCAATCTTTCTAACCAACTGGCGCTGCACATTTCTGGCATTCTTGGCACTTGCCGGACGGTTGCCAGTAGAAGATGCAATCTGATAATACATGCTTTCGGCATAGAGATTATCACTGTCTTTCATCATCTTGTGCAAAATCTGGTCCATCGTATGGAAACGAGTACAGATGGTGAAAGCACTTGCCGGACAACGCTTCACGGAAGTTCCAGAACCCGCATAGAAGATACCAGCGTCCTTCAACTTAGCGAGAAAGCGCTCCATGAAAATATCCTTGCGTCCGAATACCAATGGAGAAAGCACGGGATTATCATCATCCCAGCACCAACCTTCGCCCAACAAATCTTCGTCCTTCATCGAGCGGTCGGCATAGATGCTGCCATGAATACTATCCACGCCCATATCTTTGAGACTGGTGACAAAGGCGGTCATGTCATCATTATTGAAACGAGGGTCCATACCTCCGATGCAATACACATCGCCATTGAGTACCCCATTATCAATCGTGCCCGTATATTTCAGGGTCGTCTTAAACTGGTAAGAACCACCCAACTTATCGAGCGCAGTAATCGCCGTCACGAGTTTCATGGTGCTGGCAGGGCGCATCAGTTGGCGCTCACGGAAGCGGTAGATGCAGGAGTCAGCCTCCAGGTCCCAAACCATGATGCCCACCTGAGAAGTTTCAAACATTTTGCTTTTGAGGAGTTTGTCAAGCCCCACCTTCACGGTTTCCGTCCAAGGCAATCGCAAAGTATCAGCAGCAATTGTCTCCACCATCGCAGAGTCAGCCACAGCAGAATCTTCATTGTCCTCCACTACCTCCTCATCATTCACAACTTGAGCCTGCATGGTAGGGAGACAGAGCGTCATCACCATCAGAAGGCTCATCACATATTTTATCATCTTATTCATTTTCTGTCTTATCTTGATTTTCTTCCTGTCTTTTCTCGATTTCCCGGATAAAACTTTCCTCATTATCAGGCTGCAGGCTGACCAGTTTGTTAGCTCCCACCTGAATGACGAGAGCATGGTCGAGTCCCCAACACGTCTTCATGGGTTCCACGCTGACAATATCGCACACCGGAATGTTCTGGTTTCGGGAGAATCGCCCCTCATTGATGACGATGAAATCCATTTCCTCATCCCGGTCGATAGGTCGCACCCTTCGGAAAGTATAAGTTGTATTCAGAATGCGTTCGATCATGCCCACAATGACGATGGCGAGCAGGATGCCGATGATAGCCACCTTCACCCAAAAGAAATAACCGGTGAGGAGCGCAAATATCGCCACGCCGCATTTGGCAGGAACCGAAAAACGCTTATGAAAAGTTCTATCTGTCATACCTTATTATATATATGTTAAGTCACCCTGGAGCCACGATTTAGCACCTCACAAGGGTTTAGATTTACAAAAAACACTGCAAAATTACAAAAAATCCGTCTCTTATTACTCATTTTAAAGATAAATTATTACTTTTGCAACGAATTAAGGTTTCAACCCTTACAATCTTAAGGGAAGTGCAGGGTAAAATCCTCGCAAAATGAAATAAAAATGAAGACTCTTTTCCATAGGAAAAAGAGATAAACTGATAAAATAAACTCAAATGGTTTATAAGTATGATTTTCTGATTATCGGTGCAGGAGTTGCCGGTATGAGTTACGCCCTGAAAGTAGCCAGAGCGAAAAAAGGTAAAGTGTGCATGATCTGCAAAACCTCTCTCGACGAGGCCAACACTTCATTTGCACAAGGTGGTGTCGCATCAGTTACCAACCTGGAAGTGGATAACTTCGACAAGCACATCCAGGATACAATGATTGCTGGTGACTACATCAGCGACTACAAAGCAGTAAAACAGGTTGTTACCAAGGCACCAGAGCAGATCAAGGAACTGGTGAAATGGGGAGTCAACTTCGACAAGCAGCAGGACGGCAAGTTCGACCTTCACCGTGAGGGCGGACACAGCGAGTTCCGCATCCTCCACCACGCCGATGATACGGGTGCTGAAATCCAGAGAGGACTGATGGAAGCTGTACGCAACAACCCTGACATCGACATCAAGGAAAATCACTTTGCTGTGGAGATTATCACCCAGCACCACTTGGGTGCACGCGTTACCCGTCGCACTCCTTACATCAACTGCTACGGAGCCTACGTCCTCAATCCTGATACTCAGAAAGTAGATACTTATCTTAGCAAGGTGACCGTGATGTGTACAGGTGGTTGCGGTGCGGTCTATCAGACCACTACCAACCCGATTATTGCCACAGGCGATGGTGAGGCGATGGTCTATCGTGCCAAGGGAACAGTAGCCGACATGGAGTTTGTACAGTTCCACCCTACTGCCCTCTATCATCCGGGCGAAACTCATCCTGCATTCCTCATCACAGAGGCCATGCGTGGTTACGGCGGTATTCTCCGTTTGCCTAACGGCGAGAGTTTCATGGAGAAATATGATGAGCGCCTGAGCCTTGCCCCTCGTGACATCGTGGCTCGTGCCATCGATAAGGAGATGAAGATTCACGGTCTTGACCATGTTTGTCTCGACGTGACCCATAAGAATCCGGAAGAGACCAAGCATCACTTCCCTAACATCTATGCGAAGTGTCTGAGCATCGGCATTGATATTACGAAGGATTATATTCCTGTTCGTCCTGCAGCCCACTACATGTGTGGCGGTATCAAGGTAGATCTGAACGGCTGTTCCAGCATCAACCGCCTCTATGCTTTAGGCGAATGCTCCTGCACAGGTCTTCATGGCGGCAACCGTCTGGCGAGCAACTCCCTCATCGAGGCCGTCGTCTATGCTGATACAGCTGCCAAGCACAGCATTGAGCATGTGGATGAATATGACTTCAACGACAAGGTGCCTGCATGGAATGATGAGGGTACCATGACCAATGAAGAGAAGGTGCTCATCACCCAGAGTATCAAGGAAGTGGGTGAATGCATGAGCAACTATGTAGGAATCGTGAGAAGTGACCTGCGCCTGAAACGTGCCTGGGATCGTCTCGACCTGCTCTATGAAGAGACAGAAAACCTCTTCAAGCGTGTGAAGGTAAGCAAGGATCTCTGCGAGTTGCGCAACATGATCAATGTAGGTTATCTCATCACCCGTATGGCCATTGAGCGCAAGGAAAGTCGCGGTCTTCACTATACCATCGACTATCCTGTTCATGCCTACGACAAGAAATAAAGACCAGCCCTTTCTTTTCATGAAAGATTACAAGAAGAACATCCTTTAGGGAACATTGTCATATTAAAATAAAGTCCCACAGATTTCACAGATTTACACAGATTTAGTTTTTAGGCTTCTAAAAAGATCTGTGTAAATCTGTGAAATCTGTGGGACTTTTCTGTAAAATCTATCTCGTCAAGGAGAACTTGATGCTCAGACCGAAGTCTTGTGTCGTCGTCGGATAACTGCTGCTTGAAAGCAGAGGCGTATTCGTCTGACGATCGTAGTAGAAACTCATGGTGAGCATCTTGCTCAAGGTATAGTCGGCAGAGAAGCTCAACTTCAATGCATTATTGCCGCTGCTGGCACTGCTTATCATGGAGGCAATGTCTCTTACGATGGCAGCCTGCTTGCGGAAACTGAAGTCCAAGCGCAGATTCAGGTCATGGTTGGTGCCATACGAATTGCGATTGGAAGAAGCGTTGGAAGAATTCTTCTGCTTGTCAGCCGAACCTTTACCCTTACTCTTGACAGCCTTACGCTTGCCTCCCATTCCGAAGAGATGGAAGTTGTTCATGCGATAGCCCATTCCAATCACCCAGTCCTTGCTCACTGCCTCATTGAGCTGAATACTTGTCATACTGAGGTTCATCACGCGCGTCTGGCGATATTCTCCCTTCAGCGTCATATTGTTGTTGAACGTCAGATCAAGTCCCAACAATGGCGAGAACGCCTCATTGATGCTCACCTGCGAAACATTGAACATGCTGCTTGGCGAAGGATTGCCGGTAGTGGCATCCTCGATGAAACCCAAACCATTCATATATTCCTGGAAGGTGCTGTAACTGTTGTAGCTTCCAACGGCAAACACACTCTTATAGGAATGATTGATGTTCACACTCTTGAAGTGGTCGCGGAACCAAGGCAACTTACCTAATCCACTATACCTGACAGTCCAGTTAGGCAGCAATCGGCTAAAAGCCGGGAAGATGGAGAGCGACTTGCCACCCATGCTGGTATAAGCATTGAGGAAGGCAGGCACCATCACATCAGCACTATACTGGTTGACCGGTGTACGGGAAGCATCAAACTTGCCGCCAGCGAGACTGGAACCCGCAGGGTAAATCATTCCAGCGTATTGCTGTTCCACCCGATTGCGGAAGTCCTGCAGAGAACCCACGAACTTTTCGAAGGTCTTGCTGCGGTAACCACTGTTGGCATTTCCCATTCCCTCGAAAGCAGAACCAATAGAGATGGTTGTCATCTGGAAGCTTCCGCTCTGGGTAGTAGGAGTGCCCTCATACATATACTGTATGCTCTTCTGCGTGGTCATGGTACGCATGGCATTCAGGTCGATCTTCAAGTTCTTCACTGGTTCCAGCGTCATACGAATCTGGAGATCTTCCGTTTTGCTCGTAGCGGCAGGAGTAGCGATGGAATCGTTGAGCAACAGCCAGTCGTGCTCTCTTGCCTTCTCGATGTAACTGTCGCCAACGAGACCGAAGGCGAAATCCAGCCCCGGCGACATGATGCCCTGTTTGGTCTGTCCGAAAGCATCACCTATCGTAGGCAGGAAGCCAGGCAGCGTGAGCTGGTAATTGTTGCGATAACTGAAGCTCACATTTCTTGCCATCATTGCCACACGGGAAATAGCCTGCATGGTTTTGTACCACCCCTTCTCCTCCAGCGGAGCCTTCGGAAGCACATTCACCTTCAACTTCGTAGCCGAATCCACCTTAGAGGTAATACGGATGGTGTTATTATCCAACACCTTGTATTTCAAGTGGAAGGCCTTTCCATCCTCAGTCTTAGCCGAGATAATCAGGCGCTTTGTATTCTTGCCGTGCTTTACGTCCACATACTTTTTCTTGGAATCAGCCTTCTTAGACTTATCCTTTTTAGACTTCTTAGACTTTTCAGCATTCTTTGTTTCAGCCTCATCTCCAGAAGCCTCAGCCTTTACCGCGGTAGCCTCATCCTTCTCTTTCTTCAAGTCTTTAGCATCAGCTAATAAAGGCAGGAGTGTGATTTCCTTTTCGAAGGATCTCTTGTTGAGCGGCAATCGCTTCTTCTGCTCCTGAGCTTTCTTGTTGTTCTTGCTTGTCCACTCCTTCACAGCCTCCTCAGGATCCTTGCCTGCATCGATTGCCTCCTGGCGAACCTTAGCCAATTCCTGTTTGCGCTTCTGAGCCTCCAGTTTAGCCTTTTCCTTCTCCTGCTTCTTTTTCTGAATCTGCGAGCGGGAAGGTTCCTTGTCAAACTTCTGGTTGGCAGCCTTGAGGAACGGTACATGATTGTAGAGTTTCACCAGATTGAACGTACCATTGAGGTTCAAACTGCGATTGGTGTTGATGGTATTTCCATACGAAACACCGTCCTCATCCTCCGTACCCTTGTTCCAGGAATAGGTGGAATTGTAAGAAGCATCGGCATTGACCCAGTCGAAGATTGGAATCAGATTGAGCGGCAACTGGTAGGAAGCCGTAAAGGTCTGATTATAATCCAATGGTGCTCCCCAGTGCTTGATGCTGGTCCAAACAGAATCTTTCCAGGCATGGTACTGGTCAGCATAGAAGTCCTTATTGATTGGGGTATAAGGTTCCTCTATCTGCGCATGAGTGGCACTCTGGAAGTTCATGTGCAGGTTCTTGGTCAAGTCCCAGCGCATAGAGAACTCACGGTTCCAGAGGAACTGTTCGCTGAACGACAGAGGCAACTGTGAATTCTCCGTCGATTCCATATCGCGTTCCTGCAACTCATAATAATTGCGGGTCATCTCCGTATTGAACGCCACATTCTGCGGCAGCCAGTTCAGTCCGAAACGCTTCAGGATATCGAGCCACTTACTCTTGTTCTTCAACTTCTTGAAAGGTTCCCATGACTTATAGACCGGAGTCCAGGAATAGTCGAGCGAACCACGCCAGTTGTCTTCATTCTCATAGACCGTAGTCTCGCCCTGCGTATGCTGGTGGGAATGACTGTAGGAGAACGAGAAGTTGGCTGGGTCGTAAGGCATCGGATGGCGCTTGGTGGCAATTCCGACACGGGCATTGGAGATGGAGAAGTTGGTATTCACCAC
>ERZ1026876.1011-NODE-1011-length-14987-cov-78.166555_pt1 | contig 14987 bp, 20 predicted proteins | sample MGYA00380168_ERZ1026876 | MGnify/ENA primary metagenome ERZ1026876 (study PRJEB33269, sample SAMEA4719804) | human gut metagenome | biome: human-associated habitat; feature: organic feature; material: feces | place: Cameroon | collected 2013-10 ... | reverse complement strand
TAATTATATATTAAACTTCTTTATATTTAGTATAATTGGCTGGAGTAATTATAATTTTATATTTTAATACTGGGCTATTTGAAGCCGAATATTCATTATTCTATTGAGATGGGAAAAAATAAGAAGTATTATTTTCCAAACCGCCTCCAACAAATTTTAACGAAGTTATTTTTGCAGTATCATTAAAATCAAGATACATTAATGATTCAGACGATGCTGTCAATCGTCCTACATCTCGTACAATTTTATTACTTCCCCCCATATTGTAATGGCTATGTCCTTCAAAAGATGTAGCTTGATCTAAACTATAACTAAGGAAAAGATTATACTATGAAAAATCTTTTCCTTGATCAGTTAAAGTATTTCTTAGGTTAAATAAGCAGCCACCATTTTCAATTAAATAAAGACGATAATTTTGATAATCTGTAGTAGCATTATTATAAAATTCATTAATATCATTAGAAAGACCATCAACAATAACAGGATATAATTCAATTTTACTATATTCAGCTTTAGATATATCAAAATTAAAAGAAATTTTATTTAAAGTTTCTTCAATTGGATCTAATACTATAATTGGCATTGTAGTTTTTTTACCTACAGCTTTAAATCCAGCAGAAGAGGTAAAAATTTTACCTTCGGCCACATCATCAACAGCTGCATCACCAAAGTCTTTTGGCCTAGCATAATTTACTTGAGTAAAATCTCCATAATCTAAATAACCTCTTGTTTGGTATCCACTATTAATAATATGAATAGTATCAGGTACTGTTTCTTTAGCATAAACTTCATAATAAGGATCTGTACCTAAAAGATCTTCATCATTTTGAGCTAACATTCCTTCATTCTTAACCATTTCATATTCGTAAGTATTATGAGATGATATATCTAAATTACCAGTAATTTTTTTATCATTTACATACGCGGTTTTACCTTTTATAATATCATTAACTGCCGCTGTTGCATCTGATGTATCTATACCATTCAAAGAAGGTACACTTATATTCTAAATTCTTGTTGTTCCCAAATATAAAGACATTTATTACGCCTCCATCCACGTTTTAATAATTGTTGTTGAAGAACTGCTTTCAATAAAATCTAAATCATTTACTTTAGTACTTCCATCACCAATTTTAATTTTCTTTAAATCATCATATACAATAATTTCACCCTTCAAAGGAATGAAATTAGTAGCTTTTTCCCAATTAGCTTTAGTATCATGCTTCTACACTAATCGGCCTTGAAATATTTGATTTGCCATTTAATTATTCCTCCTTCCAAGTTTTAATAAGAACATTCGCAGTACTACGCGCTTTAAGTGTACCATCAGCATCTATGGTAAGAGTTTGCCCATCTATTTTTGCCATACCTAACTAATTAGTTGATGCAATTGGAATATTTGCTAAATCTGAAAAGTTTCCGCTAAATGCAACATTAGCAAAATTAGCTTTAAAAGCATCGTCAACCGTAAAATCACTTAATTTATCAGGGCGATTTTGTATATTTACCCAATTCATAGAGGTAGTAGAAATAGCTTCACCTGTTACATTTAATACATCATTGATCATACGCAAACCGACGCCTATTTTGACAACGCCTAATGTCTCTTTTGAGGCTATTGGAAGCTTATTCATAAAATGTTCATCATTAATTAATTCACTTGTTTTACGAGGAATTTTTAACTACTTATCAAATTCTGTATAATCTTCTTCAGTTGCTTGTTCTCGTAATGGCGGAACTTCTTTTAAATCTTTAAATTCACCAGTTAATGCTATATTAGCTAAGTCTGGTTTTTTAGTTAAATCATTATAACTTCCGCTAATAGCAACATTAGCAAATTCTGGTTTATTTCTAATCAAAGACCAATCATATTCTTCACTATGTACCTCAAAATCACTTTTAGATACATAGCCATCAAGTTTCTTTTGTAGTCCTTCTTCATCATTAACCACATAAGTATTATCAAGTCCTGGCATTTGTATAGTTTTAAGATTAACTTTTTCAGCCATATTGTCCCTCCTTCTTAATAAAAATATGGGATAATATTTCTATACCTTGACAAAAATATTATCCCATATTTTTATATCTTTGTCAATCATCTACTTTCAAAAGACTAAAGACATTTAATAAACTATCAATTCCAAGTCTATTTTATTCTCTACATTTATATAAAAACTAAAACAGTCGCGCTAACTATTTTAGTCCAAAAAAAAATTAGGCTCTCAATTAAGAGAGCCTAAAATTTAAACATTTACAGTGCTTGTACCACAATCAAAAATAATATAATTTTCACTGGTATTAGCATTTATCTAATCAATGGTTGGCTTATTAACTAAATCGGCATAATCAGGTTTTTCCCTTTTTGCCCATTCATATACATCCGCCGCGAGACCAGAACCCCAAGGGAGTTTCGCCCAAGTTGTTTTACCATCGCCTACTTTAAATAACACAGTAGGTGCGGTAGTTGTGGTACCGGATGTAATCGCGGGAACAAAGCATAAGCCAATTTCGCCTTCAAGCAATATAACTGATTGATTGGTCAACCAATTAGCTAAAGTATCATATTTTAATTTAATGCGTGTATTAAATTCTTTTTGAGCCAACTCTTTATTCCCCTTTCTCTTTTACTTTTGGAAGGGAGAGATTTCTCTCTCCCTTATTAATTAGACAAGAGAACTGGCGTTGCCACCATTGAGAACAAGAGTATTGACGCCCTGTTTGAGAAGATCCGTAGAAACTTCTTTAATGCTTAAAGTGTGATTAGCATTATTCTCAATAGAAGTGCCATCACCCTTATAGCTTTCAAGAGCAATCGTCTTTTCAGCGGGAGTTTGTTCCTCACCATTAACAGTAATTTTCTCAATTACGTTAACTTGAGCGCCTTCAGCAATGCCATCAAGCTTAGTAATCTTAGCATCGGCAATTAAGCTCTTACCAGTTTCTTTCTTAACGACATCGGCATCCTTAGCATACTGACTAACGTTAAGACCATCGATGGCATCTTTAACAGTCTTAGCTACAGAGCCTTCGACAGTATTAGCACCTTCAAGGGTGTCAAGACGAGCAGTTAAGCCACTTTCAATACCCTTCGCGCGATCAGCTTCTTCTGTAATTGCCGTATTAAGCTTAGTTTCTTCGCCTTTGGCGCGAGTTTCTTCAGCTTTAATAGCCGTTTCATTTGCACCAATCTTAGTCGTCCAACCCGCTGCTTCAGTACCATGGTCAGTAATATATTGCTGTAATTCCTTTAAGGTATCAACAGCATCAGCGGTTATATCAGCATCAGCAAAGAAGGTATCAACACGAGATTTAACACCCGCGATAGCAGTAGCATTTTCTTGTTCCTTACCTTCTGCGCGTGCCTTTTCAGCAGCGACGGCATCTTTAACAGTCTTAGCTACAGAGCCTTCAACTGTATCTACGCCATTTAACTTAGTAATAGCATCAGTATTTGCTTTAATGCTTGCCTTAATAGTGCTATCATCATAAGTGGCAGCGGCTTGAGCATCGGCAATCATCTGAATAATTGTCTTTTCTGCTGGAACTGTGCCAACTTTATCACTTAATGCATTAACAGAAGTCTAAGCGTCGGTGCCGGCTTTCTTTGCTTCTGCAACAGCTGTATCAACCTCAGTCTTAACAGCATAACCTTTATCTTCGACTGCCTTCATAGTAGTCTTAGAAGCCGCAAGATCATAAGCTTCTTTAACGGTATGCGCATAGCTTTCTTCGCCAAGAATAGCGGTCTTAGCAGCTGCAACCTTAGTATCAGCATTAGTACCGGCGGCGGTAATAGCCTCGGTCTTGGCCGTACCAATTGCGCTACTTACACTATCAACATCAACTTTACCTTCAAGAGCAGCGACTTTCTTACCAATAGCGGAAGTATCACCAACTAAGCCATCAGCATAAGTCTTAGCCGAAGCAAGAGTGTTCTTACCAACCTCATCGGCATAAAGCTTTGCACCGTGAATAGTATTACTATCTTTGGTATCAATATCCTTCTTGCCATCTTCACCGCCAAGAGTATGAATTAAATTATCAACCGCAGTATTAACAGTGCTTTCAGTAGCAACTTTGTTAGTGCCAGCATTATAAGTACCCTCAAATGTTAAATTACCCTGTTTGCCATCAAGAGCATCTTGAAGACCATCAATCTTGGAAATACCAAGAGTAGGAATGTCATCAACTGCAAGATTTTCACCCTTAATCACAAGACCTTTAGCATCATAGGTAATCTTAGTAGCCGTAGCACCAACAATATCCTTATTAGCAACAACTGCCGCATCGGCTGTCTTTTTCACATTTGCAATAGCAGTTGTATTATCACTATCAGCCTTTTCAAGAGCCGCCATCTTGGTGTCATATGCAGATTGCTCAACATAGTCACCAGCATCTTGTTTTGCATTCCACTTAGCAATATCTTCGGCGGTAATATCTGCCGCAGGAAGCTTTTCAAGAGTTTCAACACGAGCCGCAAGAGCAGTTAAATCAGCGGCCTTAGCATAATCGCCAATCTTAAGTGCTTTAATTGCGCCATCAATATAAGCTTTTACTTCCGGAGATTCACCTTCGGCGGTGCCAAATCCTTTAAGAATAGCTTTTAATTTATTAATATCACCAGTTAAGCCATTGACAACTTCAGGATGAGCCGCAACCCATTCGACTAATTCCTTAAAGGTATCAATAGTACCATTATCAGTAGCCTTAGTAGCAAATTCATCAATAGCATCTTTAACAGCCTTATCGACTGAACCTTCACCAGTGCCATTTAAAGTAGTGATAGCATCTTCGTTAGCCTTGATACGCTTACGAAGACCAGTGGTATCATCAGCGCCAACAACTTCTTCAAGAGTATCAACATCAGTTTGAGCTGCGACAGCTTTATCATCAGCGGTCTTGGCATCGATGATGCCTTTATCTGCTTGCTTTTGGGCAGCTTCAATTAAAGCGTATAAACCAGTCGCTGCGGTTTCGCCTTCCTTGGCTGCACCAACCTTCTCAATAAGAGAAGTAACTTGACCTTGTAAAGTAGAAACATCAGAAGCAAGGTCGCCAGAAGCAGTAGTAGAAGCAAGTTTAACAAGAGTGCCAGCCTCATTGCTAATCATATAAGCTTCACATTTATTATCAGCAACTAAAGTTAAAACCTGACCAACATAAGCAGTAGCACCCGATTTGGCATAGGTTTCTAATTCTGTTTTATTATACCATACTGCAGTAGTATCAACAGGAGCTGGATTACCACGCTTAATAGAAAGTGGGAAACCCATATAAGCAGCATCATTCATAATAGTAGCCATATTATATTATTCCTCCTTCATAAATTAACCAATCGTAACAGTATATGTTTCACCGGCATCAATAGAAGCAGGCTGATAAACATAAATATCGTAAGCCGCAGCAGTATAACCATTAGCGCCTTCAACATTAACTGTAGCAGATTGTTTTACGAATAAAGCGGTAACATCCGCGTTAAGAGCACTAGGCATAATAACCTTAGTAATCTTACGACCTACTGGAACAGCAACAATAACTTTCTTTGCTCCCGCACCTGCACCGAAAGTAGCTAAATTTCCTGTGCCAGTTGCCTTATTATGAGCAAGAGCACGAATATTAGCAGAATTAAGTGCTGCATCAGAAGTTACAGGTCCCCAGAACATATAACGAACGCCTTGAAGAATGCTAGTATCTTTAGAAGCAGAACCCGCAGCAATCTTACCAGCAGGATAAGGATTACCAAGATTAGTCTTAGGAATAGCACCCTCATTATAAGTAGCCGTTACAGTAATCTTCTTTGCGGAACTTTCTGCAACAATACCTTCAAAAGAACCAGTTTGAGTAGTCTTAGCTTCTGTGACACCAGTGCATTTTGCACTCCAAGTCTATGCGGCAATACCAGTAGCAGGACCATAAGTATATGAACCAGCACTTAAAGAACCAGTATAAGTAAGGGTCTTAACTGTACCAATTTCAAATGTACCAAAGCCATTCATATTACTTAATGATAAAGCCGGAGCAACCTTGCCAGGGTTCTTTTCTTCGGCAAGAATAGAAGCAAGGACCTCTTTAACATTCTTACCTTCAGCGGCGATGGTACCTGAGCCAGAAGCAGGGACCGTCTTAACACCAATATTAGCAGTATAAGTTAAATCTTGATCAAAATAAACATTTTCAGCACTGTAATTGCCATCCATAGCTTTCCAAGCGCCATCATAAACATAAGCAGTATAAGAAATCTTATTACCAGCAATAGTGCGCTTTACAATTGCCGTATCACCTGCATGAAGCTCGGCAGAACCTACTGCTGCGGCGATAGCCTCAACATCGGATTGACCTTCTGTTGGAACCGCTTCAAAGTTCTGTGCTTCATCACCGCCGACAAATTTTAAATTGCCTAAAGCCGTTGCGCCATCACCAATCTTCATTTTGCGATTAGTTTGATCATAAACAATTTCGCCTTTAAGAGGGATAGCAGTCTTTTTCGCTTCAAGAGCTTCTGCGGTATCATTCAGCACTTGAATACGAGTATTAAGAATTTTATCAGCCATAAATCATTTTCCTCCTATAAAAATTAATTAAGAGTATTTGCGTTGCCGCCACTGAGAATATCATAATCATCTTCACCATATTGAATTGGTATAAGATTATTATTTACATCTACAATATAAGGCAACCATTTATTATTCTAAAAGATAGATATTATTTGACCTACATAATCGTGTGAATTTACATAGTTAATAGCATCTACTAAAGAATTAAAAGTAAGATGTTTATTAACATCTTCAGATGAAACGCCAATCCAATTTCCATTAGTGTAGATATATAATTTATTATTATATATACAAGTAGAACCTTCATCAGCAGTTTCAGGGAAAGAAGTAATCTTTCCTAAATAAGACATTATATTATCGGGCAATACAATAGGACCAGAGCCAGTAGTGCCGATATAAGGTAAATCATTCCATGCGGTTTTACCATCACCAATTTTTAATCGGTAAGTATCAACCTCAAAACCAGGTTCGCCCGCAAGTAATAAAAGATTTTTATTTTTCCAAGTTGTAGATTTACCACGTTTAAGTTGAATTATATCAGCCATAAATTATGCCTCCTTTTGGACAATATAGAAGCCATTTGATATGACCTAAGTATAGCCAGGAGCAAGCCAAGAAGCATCTAATTCTTTATTAAATTTACCGCCTGAAATTTCAATATGCGGATTACCTTCAACTTTAAAGTTTTTATTTTGAGCTGTAATAAAAGTACCACCAGTGATATAAGTATCTTGAATATTTATATCTTCACTTAATTTGCGCAAATATAAATTATACTCGCCAGGACTGGGTTTATTATTTTCAAAATAACCATCATTAATAGTTAAAGATTTACCATTAGACAAAATAGTATTATAGAAAGCACCGCCTTCAATATTTAATATACCATTGTCATCATTTTTAATAGCATATAAACCACCAGCAAATGAACCATCAGTAATAGTCATAGTTGGCATTGCTGAATTAGTGCCTTCTACATAGCCTTTAGCCGGATCGGCATCTTTGTAATCCCAATAGCCATTCTAAATCATACTGGAAAAAGTGCCACCACTCATAAACATACCACCATTAATAATCATATTATTGTGATTAACTACGGTATAATAGCCATTACCTTGTACATCAATGGTACGCTAAAATTTACCATTATTAACAATAACCGTACCATTATTCATTAATGCCGGTTTGCTATTTTTATTACATTCAATAGTACCTTGACCCTTAATAGTTAAATTACCACTACCAATCCCAACAGTAATAGGAGTAATCTCATTATTAATCATATTATTGCCGTTTAAATCAATAGTAAGCGCTTTATTTATGTCTACACTATTGGCAAAATTATTATTCAAACGAATGGTACTGCCTGATGGGGCTTGCGCGAATGCGACATCAGTAGATTGATACGGAACACCATCTACAACCGCAGGAGATGAAGAATATTTATTTTTATCAACTACCGCAGTATTACCAACATAAGGTAAATCATTCCACTTAGTTTTGCCATCGCCAACTTTAATCTAATGAGTGTCTAATTCAACACCAACTTCTCCTGGTTCTAAAATTATATTCTTTTTTATCCAAGAAGCTGATTTACCACGCTTTAATTTAATAACGTTAGCCATTTTGCTCTCCTTTCTTTAATCATCATCAATAGAGCCACCATCCCAGCTGGTTGTTGAGATAGAAGTATTATCATCATCATCAATAGACCCGCCGTCTTTGCCCTTATGAGAAAGAACAACATATTTTATCATTTTGCTCTCTTCCTTTCATATTTAAATTTGATTTATAATCGATTATTTATTTTAGCCCTAAAAATTTTTGGGCAATATCTCTTTAAAATACATAAAAAAAAAGATGGACTGATTAATTAAATCAGTCCATCTTTTTTCAATGAAAGGAGGTATCAATGAATGAAATCATAAAACAAAGGAACGAGTGGCGCGGAACTGAGGTGTCGATCCCCATCCCTTTCACAGGACCACTTGTTTTCAAGACAAGGCTTACCGCCGGGCAAGTTAATTCCGCATACCATAATTGGCTATAGACCCTTAACTGTCTATGATTTAAATACGCCACAATTATTATGAAGCTTAGCGATACCAATTATTTTTAAACCAAGACCTATTTGAGTATGGCATAAAAAAAATCAATAATGTAAATAAATTACATCATTTAGAAGGAAAATGCCATCTCGTCTCGTTTTCCTTAATAATGTCATATCTATTATAAAACATTTGATAGAACCCGGATAGGGCAAATGATTGCTGAACATAGGTCTTTATATTTTTTGAGGGGTGGAAAGGAATACCTTGTTGTCTTTGCCCTCGACAAGGTTTAACCGTATTATACGAAAGTAAAAATTTATGTTAGTGTAAGATTAGTTTAAACATCATCGCCACGAGAAGGCTCTTACTTGATGACGCATAGGAGCAAGGGATTCGAACCCTGGATGTGTAGATACAACCACTTTTGGAGAGTGGCTCCTTCAACCTCTCGGACACTCCTACATATAATGGCACCAACTGCAGGATTTGAACCTGCGGATCGATTACTCGATCAAGACATTAGCAGTGTCCCCCGTTCGACCTCTCCGGCAAGTTGGTAAATATAGAAAAATAGATAGTAAAAAACAAGCAATGCGCCAAGGCGTAAAAACTCTATCTATTGTATAGTTTTTGTTCCTTATATATTTAAATATATAAAGAAAGGATTTACTGATAGCCTATTGGGTAGGTTCTCCTATTATCAGTCTTTACGCATTGGCCTGTGCGTTCTTACGAATCTTAACAATTCGTTCACCCAAATTCTTTGGCATCCAAATCAAAGTACCATCATAAAAACGGAAAAGATAAGTCATAAAATTATCATTTTCATCAATTTTACGGCACTTGCCCTTACCATACTGCTTACAGTAGACCTTATCACCTGGATTAAACTTCATAAAATTTCCCCTTACTATTATTAACAAAGCCCATAAATACTTTATTGGATTTGAACCAACTCTAAAAAATTTTTGCAGAATTTCTTATTTAACCTTTTTAAAATTGCTGTATGGGCTTTTCATATTTTTTGTTTGGTTGCAATATATTTTTTTAAAAATTTACAACCTCCACAACCATTTCTATTTTTACAACGATAACAATTATCAGTATCAAAATGAAAATACCAAGGTGGCTGTGGTCGCATTTTTCTTCTTTTATTTTTCATATTTTAATCAATTAGCATTACCCGAGATATGCCACGTGGAGGCTTGATTAATGTATCTCTTGCGGAGGTGGGATTTGAACCCACGATAACAAATTTATGAGACTTGTGTCTTAAACCACTTGACGACCCCGCAATATTAAATGTGGCAGATATTTTCTTTCAGACGTCCCACCCTCTGCCCGGGCGCCTCTTTTCTGTTGAGGAAACCGTTTGCCTTTATCAGACCAAATTTTTAACAAGACGAATATATAAATTAACATCGTTTTATCCAACTAAACTATATCAGTCATCTGACTGATAGTAGGGCTCGAACCTACGGCTACGGCACCCAAAGCAAATATTTATAAAAAGAAATTGCTGTATTCGTCTTTCATAAATGGTGAAGCCAGAGGGAATCGCACCCTCGACTTTGAATTAAATTCAATGTTTTCCTACCATAAACTATGTCCCCATATATGATGGTTATAAAATTTAATCTAATGCGGGCATCAGACTAATAGAACGCTCCATCAAGTTCTATGCTTCAAGAAGTTTAAATAACCGCGAGTGCGGTGGCGGGACCTGATGTAGTCGAAACATCCTATCAAGATTAACAGTCTTGCGTTCTACCGATGAACTAAGGTCCCATTATTAATAATCAGTCATCAAAATCAAATTGATTATATCCTTCTTCATATAATCTTTGATGCTCTTCTGCATGACAATTAGCACATAATAAAATACATTTATCACTTTCTTCTACCAAAGAAGTAAAAGATTTAGTTAAAATTACGGATACTCCAAAATCTTTTTCATTAGGATCTAAATGATGAAATTCTAAAGCACGCTAACATTTATCATATCCACATTTTTCACATTTCCCACCATGCCTCATCACAAGAGCATTTTTAGTAGCTCTTCTTCTTATAGTAGTAATCTATGAATGAGACATATTTCCATTCTCTATAGGAGAACATTCATAACAATATTTTCTAATAGAATTATTAGGAATAAAATTTTTTCCACAAATTAAGCACTATTTTTCTTCGTTTTTAGAATAAATTACCGTATTTCCTTTGTGCTATCCACAGCTTATTACCTTACCACCAGTTAAATGTCCAGTCTAAATAATTTTATGAGTACCGCATAACAAACATTCACATTCCCAATATGTTTTACCATTTTTGCTTGGAGCTTTCTAAATACATTTTAAATTTCCAAATACTTTATTTGTTAAATCTAATGCTTTTGGCTTTTAATTACCTTTCTTTTTATTGTCTTAAAAAATAAAAATAATATTCATAGGGAAGGCTTCTAGAAAACCCGTGTGCTTACCACCCTACGTGTTTGGAATATATCACACTTAATGTTTATAATAATTGCGATTGTGCCTCGAAAAGGGCTGTTTAGAATCAATGTTTCGATATTTTGACAGTTTCAATTATTATGTGGTCGATGCTAAGGGAATCGAACCCTTAAATTCCACCTTTGGTGTTGAATATGAGATTTGAACTCATATACTAAGATTCTGCTTGAATTAATTCAACGAAAGGGTGGTGACTTTAGCCTATTTGTCTAAGCACCGATATAAATGCCAGTCTGAAAACTACTCACTGGCTGTTGGGCACAACTCCAAAGTTATTAGTATGTGCTATATAAAATCTCGAAAAGAGAACACCTAATTTATTCATCAGAAATCATTTTTTCAGATTTCTCTTTTTCCTTCGCTCTATCATATTCCATGCCCTTGCCTTTCTTGGCAGGAACAATTGATCTACGACGGCGAAACAGAAGATACTCATTCAACTCTTCATTATCCATCTTAATAGCGGGTTTCTTAGTAGTTGCCATTTCAAATATCTCCTTTATTATTATATATAAATTATAATATATTTTTTTAGTTTTGTCAAGTAGAGTGCCTAGAGTTCCTCATTTAAAATTGACTACCTTGCTCTTTATTAGCTAGGTCTATAGAGCTACAAAATCCAATTCCTTGACTATCGACATCTCAGCCGCCGGTTATATGGTAGGACACCGGAACCCTTTGGTGCAGGATATTGGATTCGAACCAATGACCTCTTGGGTGTAAACCAAACGCTCTAACCAGCTGAGCTAATCCCGCATATTAGTCTATTTAACTAAACTACCAAGAAAAATTAAATAGACCTTTATAAAAATTCCTCACTGGGTAATGGAGGGCATGTTAAACTGGCTTTTACAGTAGGTCCAATAAAATGGACCTGCTTGACTTTCACAATAATGGTACTATCGGTCCATCTGTCCGCCTGATTTTACAGGGAGTTTATAGGATTTATACCTTTTAACTCAAATGTTCTGCTCAACACAGAATGCACTACCTTTATTGGTATCTCATACGCACAGTCTCCCGCGATATGACCTTGCCATTACTCTTTAAGATTCTCTAATGGAATGAACTACGAGAATTTTGTTTCTTATACTAATTACGCGCTTTCATATAAGAACCATTTAACGTCAGCGATGCTCTATGAAATTTCTCAAACTTGACCTGGTGCGGTTGGGGAGACTCGAACTCCCGACCCTCTGCTTATGGTGAAATAAATAAGATTTGAACTTATATCTTTTCCTATTGGAAACGCATTGCTTATGCTATTAAATCAAAGGCAGATGCTAAAACTACCAACTGAGCTACAACCGCATATCGCATTTTAGAGGTTCCGGACCCTCCTGAGCAGCATCACTCAAATAGGATTTTGTCTCCATTTATTTTTAAAATCCTATCAAAAAACAAACCGGTTTTATAGCTAAACCTTTAACTCCCTTTTCATTTTTCATGTTCCTGTCGTGAAAGCCATCAAAGAGTAAGCATAAAAGTTGACCGTGAAGAATTTGTTTATAGACAAGCTTCGCACACTCGTCTTGCGGTCATGTTATTTTATAATCAAGTAAGTAATAACTTCAACCGCTTTCTCTAACTTAAATAACCTTTAATAATAGTCCTATATTAAATAATTAGTTATGGGCGACTATTATTTCCCAGATTTAATTACCTCATTTGGGGTCGAACCAAAATCTCCGCCCACGCCAGGCGACGCACTACCCTTGTGCTACAAGGCATATGGTGGAAAGAAGTATTTCACCTTTTATAGCGCGCTTCTCCCCGTTCCCGCACTACCCCTCTCCCAATTAGCTTGATTATAAGAGGATTTTACTATGAAGTTCATCATAGCTAACTATAAAACTTGTTATAGTTAAACATTAAAATCTGATTTCCCTTTGCCTCAGTTTATTTTTAATTGGTCTATTGCCACAAGAATAGTAATTAGCTATTTAGTTCAAATCAGAAACCCCATGTATAAGACCAATTGGTGGGACAGAGAGGTATCGAACCTCCATCCTTTGGTTTTTCAGACCAATGCTCCGACCTCGTAAGCTACTGTCCCATACTAAGTTATTTGGCAATTACCGACCCATCCCTGCCGTGCAATTTTTAAAGGATTTAAATTGGGAATATACCTACCAAATTTCTTTCTTTTATTTAACGGTACGCCACAAGTGAACTAACTCCCGTGCTTCCTCTTCAAGCTCCAACCAGAATTACTGATGCTCACTACGTTTATTATTCCTCCCGCGTAGTTTGGATGACAAAATAAATATTTTTATTTATTTTGTATATATATTATATTATATTTTTATTTATTTTTCAAGTTTTTTTAAATGGAAGTAAATGTTTGGGATTAATACGCCATCTATCACCATTTCGGCACACTACATATGCCCATCCATTTTCAACCTTTTCAAGCAAACCATCCATATATCTTTTGCCTACTGGAACATTGCCGGAATAAGTAGATGTAAATTTATAACGTTTACCAATTTCCAATTTCATTTTTAATACCTCAAGACTTGTAAACTTTTGGTCCGAAACGCGGACTCGAACCGCGGTCTTCAGAATTTTACTCTGATAGGCTAACCTCTACCCCATTTTGGAAAGCAATCTGCTGTAAAAGTCTTTTCTTTTTTATATAAATATTATATAATATTTTTTATTAAAAATCAAATTCCAGGATGGTCCATATAAAACTTAATAAACAAACCTTCATCTGCTTTATTGCTACAAAACAATTCAAGCTCATCACCATGTTCACTTAAAAGCTCACCCATAGCAATATACTTAGTAAATGCCGATTTAAGATTGTATTCATCTCCTCTTGGAGAAACAAGCCATACGTCATCTCTAGCTTTATCTACGGTTGCAAGAAAATCTTCAACCTGATGAATATTTTTTAATTTCATAATTATGTCCTTTCTAATGAAATTACATATGGTCCTCCGGGAGGCGAATTGCACCCTCATCAAGCGATTATTGGCCGACATAGCAAGTCCTGCCCTTGCATCTCCTTGTATATAAGGTATATTTCTTTTATACAACATATCGAAGTCGCCCGTTCTACTATTAAACTACCAGAGGATTTCTTTATCTCACTTTCTATATATATTATATCAAAAAATTTTTTATTTTTCAAATTAAGCCGAGAATTTATTTATTTCCCGGCTCATTTTGTATATATATTATATTATATTTTTATTTATTTCTCAAATAAAACTTTTTGATTATAATTATCATAAAGGTATATCTTAACTTTATTTAAATTAAATTGTGTAAATTCATCTTCACGCACAAATTCAAAATTATAATAAATTGTAATAACTCTTTCACGGCTTACTTTAATATTTTTTGCCCCTTTAGTTTGATTATCATACCATTCTAATAATTTTTCAATAGGAGGTCGTAATTGAATAACATAAAGGTTTAACTCCTGCCAAGAGAGTTGAGATAATAACCATTGTCGCAAATATCTACTATCAAAAGACATATCTGCATAAATAGTTTTTATTTTTTTATTGATACCTTTTTGAATTTGTCGGGCAAATTCTTGAAAATCATAATTAGGGATATCATCTAATCTAACATTTAAATCGCCATCTTTTATAATCTTACTTATAAAAGTGCTTTTGCCGATAGACCCTTGTCCACATACTAAAATTAAATTCACCATAAATTATATCGATATTTAACTACTTCATCTTCTTCAATTAAATGAATTAATTCATTTAATTTATCTTCATTTCCAAGTATTGCTTCTTCTTTAATGGCATAATTAAGAATTCCTAAAGCAAGAGCTTTTTTTTGATTAATATCATCAATTTTTAATACTTCATCAACTAAAAAAGTTAAATTTTTTTGAGATTTGGATAAAT
>ERZ1026876.1008-NODE-1008-length-15018-cov-3.870681_pt1 | contig 15018 bp, 16 predicted proteins | sample MGYA00380168_ERZ1026876 | MGnify/ENA primary metagenome ERZ1026876 (study PRJEB33269, sample SAMEA4719804) | human gut metagenome | biome: human-associated habitat; feature: organic feature; material: feces | place: Cameroon | collected 2013-10 ... | reverse complement strand
GGATGAGCAGGATCATATTCGCGGAAAGCTTCTGAAGCAGCGTCACGGTAATATGATGCTTGTGCAGAATCCGCCGATGTCTCCGTTAACAAGAGATGAGCTTGACTTCGTTTATTCTCTTCCTTATACTCGTGAGTATCACCCTATGTATGAAGAATTTGGCGGAGTTCCGGGGCTTGAAGAAGTTAAATTTTCAATAACACACAATCGCGGCTGTTTCGGTGCGTGTAATTTTTGCTCATTAGCATTTCACCAGGGGCGGTTTGTTACATCGAGAAGCAAAAAATCCGTTCTTGCCGAGGCTGAAAAACTGAAACAATTACCTGATTTTAAAGGGTATATACATGATGTAGGAGGCCCAACCGCAAACTTTAGGTATCCTTCGTGCGAAAAGCAGTTAAAAAACGGCTTGTGCAAAGGTAAAAAATGCTTGGCTCCGAGCGCTTGTCCAGCTCTTAAAGCGGATGAAACTGAATATTTAGATATTTTAAGAGAGCTGAGAAGGATTCCCGGCATCAAAAAAGTTTTTATTCGCTCCGGTATAAGATATGATTTTATGCTGAAGGATAAAAACGATGATTTTTTTAAGGAGCTTGTAAAATATCATATAAGCGGGCAGCTGAAGGTTGCACCGGAGCATTGCTCCGCTGCGGTTCTCGACAAAATGGGTAAACCGCATATAGACGCTTACATAGAATTTTCAAAAAAGTATTTTGATTATACCAAGCGTATAGGAAAAGAGCAGTACCTTGTTCCATATTTAATGTCTTCACATCCGGGAGCCACTCTAAAGGATGCGGTTAAGCTTGCGGAATTTATAAAAAAAGAACATTTACACCCGGAGCAGGTGCAGGATTATTATCCCACTCCGGGAACAATTTCAACTGCAATGTTTTATACGGAGCTCGACCCGTATACACTCGAACCGGTGTATGTGGCGAAAAATCCGCATGATAAGGCTATGCAAAGAGCACTAATGCAGTATTTTAATCCGAAAAATTATGATCTTGTTGAAGAGGCACTTAAACGCGCCGGGAGACAGGATTTAATCGGCTTCGGAAGCAATTGCCTGATAAAGCCGCGTCCAGGAACAAAACAAACCAAAGCAAAACAATCTTACGGTAAAAAGGGTAACAACAGATATGGCAAAAAGAAGAAAAACCAATAAAAAGCAGATATTGTTATCCGCAATTATCGCTGTTTTGCTTATGGCTTCCGTTGTAATTACATATTTTCCGGGAAAGGTATTTCCTACTTGGAGTTCGATTTACCGTTATGCCGGAGTGAATGAGACTGCGAGTACAGACACATATCCGTTTATGGTAAGCTATTTGGACGTCGGTCAAGCTGATTGTGAGCTTATAACCTGCGGCGGTCAAGCTGTCCTGATTGATTCCGGAGATACAGACGCATACGATAAAGTTGCCGCATATCTTAATGCTCTTGACATTAAAAAAATAGACTATTTTATTTTGACACACGCACATTCCGACCATATCGGCAGTGCCGCAAAAATTATTCAAAATTTTGAAATCACCAATATAATTATGTCGCGTTATACAGAGCAGAATATGCCCGATACAAACATTTATACAAATTTGCTTCAGACTATATCCGAGAGCGGTGCAACGGTTTATGCCGCAACTCCCGGAGACAGATATGATTTAAGCGGATTTTATTTTTATGTTTTGGCACCTAATGCCGATTATGAAGAACTGAATAATTCTTCGGTGGTTATTAAGGCGACTTACGGTAAAAATTCATTTTTGTTTATGGGCGACGCCGAGAAAAAATCCGAAAAAGATATTTTAAATGCCGGATTTGATGTTTCGGCGGATGTGATAAAGCTCGGGCATCACGGCAGTAAAACATCTTCTTCGGAAGCTTTTCTGAAATCCGTTAACCCTACGCTTGCAATTATATCTTGCGGTGTGAATAATCAATATAATCTGCCGTCGGAAAAAACTCTCGACACGCTCGACAAGCTCGGCGTTCAGTATAAGCGTACCGATGTGAGCGGCACGATTGTTGTCGGCAGCGACGGTGAAGACATTTATGTATCAACGGAGAAATAGCTATGGATGAGTTTTTTGTTGTAGACAGAGTTGAAAACAATATTGCGGTTTTAGAGTGCCCCGACGGTAAGTTTTTAAATGTTGAGGTTGATTCATTGCCTTTTAAAGTCAGAGAGGGCAATGTTTTATTAAAAAAATCGGACGGTACATTTACGTTGTCAAACGATGAAGAGAAAAAAAGAAAAGCCCAAGCCTATTCTCTTCAGGAAAAAATTTTCGGCAATAGGTGAAAAAGACTTGCATTTACATTTAAATAATGGTATAATGCTTCCGCAATTCGCACGCATGGTGATTATCGCAAAATTGCATTTTTATGTCTTGCGTTAAAGTGATCTGTGCGGAGGATAAAATAAGGAGGACAAAACAATGTCAGTAGTATCAATGAAACAGCTTCTTGAAGCCGGTGTGCATTTCGGTCACCAGACAAGAAGATGGAACCCGAAAATGGCTGAGTACATTTTCACAGAAAGAAACGGAATTTATATCATCGACCTTCAGAAAACGGTCAAAAAGCTTGAAGAAGCTTATATGTTTGTTCGTGATCTTGCAGCCAACGGTGAGGAAATCCTTTTCGTAGGTACCAAAAAGCAGGCTCAGGATTCTATTAAAGAAGAAGCCGCTCGTTGCGAAATGCCGTACGTTAACGCTCGTTGGCTCGGCGGTATGCTTACTAACTTCACAACAATTAAGCAGAGAATAAAGAGACTCGGTCAGCTTGAGGCAATGAAAGAGGACGGCACATTCGATATGCTTCCCAAGAAAGAAGTTGCTAAACTCGAACTTGAAATCGAAAAGCTTGAAAAGTTTATGGGCGGTATTACCGAAATGAAGAAACAGCCGGCTGCTATGTTTATAGTAGACCCGAGAAAAGAGAGAATAGCTGTTGCAGAGGCTAAGAAGCTTCACATTCCGATTATCGCTATTGTTGACACTAACTGTGATCCCGATGAAATCGATTATGTAATCCCCGGTAACGATGACGCTATCCGTGCCGTAAAGCTTATCGCAGGCGCTATGGCTGACGCGGTTATCGAGGGCAAGCAGGGTATGCAGGGCGCTGCAGAAGCTGAAGACAACGCCGATGCAGAAACCGAAGCTGCTGCGGAATAATCTTAAAAGAAAGCAAAGCCCGTGCTTTAGTGCGGGCTCTGTTTAAGTTTAATTAACTGGAGGAATAAATTATGGCATTTACTGCAAGTGATGTAAAAGCTCTTCGCGAGAAAACCGGCGTCGGCATGATGGATTGCAAAAAAGCACTCGTTGAGTCTGACGGCGATATGGATAAGGCAATAGATTTTCTCAGAGAAAAAGGTCTTGCCGCAGCTACCAAGAAGGCAGGCAGAATTGCTGCCGAGGGTGTAGTTATGGCTTACACCGATGAAGCAAAGCAAACAAGCGTTATTATCGAGGTTAATTCCGAGACCGATTTCGTTGCAAAGAACGATAAGTTCCAGAGCTTTGTTCTCAGCGTTGCTAAGACTGTTATAAATGAAGATCCCAAAGATGTTGACGAGCTTCTTACAAAGAAGCTTGACGGAAGCGACAGAACAGTTCAGGAAAATCTTCAGGATATGGTTCTTGCTATCGGTGAGAATATGAAGATTCGCCGTTTTGAAAGAGTTACCGGTATTGCCGCAACTTACATTCATGCGGGCGGTGCAGTAGGCGTTCTCGTATCCTTTGATACCGACGAAAAGACTGCCGCTGCTGCTGAATTTAAGGAGATGGGCAAGGATGTTGCAATGCAGATTGCCGCAATGTCTCCCGCTTATCTTGACAGAGCAAGCGTTCCCGCAAGCGTTATTGAGCACGAGAGCGAGATAATCAAGGCTCAGCTCGCTGAGGATCCTAAGATGGCAGGCAAGCCCGATCAGGTTCTTGCTAAGATTGCCGAGGGTAAAGTCGGCAAGTATTATAAAGAAAACTGCCTTCTTGAACAGGAGTTCGTTAAGGACGGTAGCATGAATGTTCAGAAGTATGTTGACTCCGTAGCTAAGAAGCTCGGCGCAGACATCAAGGTTACCGCTTTCATCCGCTATGCTAAGGGCGAAGGCCTTGAGAAGAAAGAAGAAAACTTTGCCGATGAAATTGCCAATATGGTTAAGGGCTGATTTTTTCTGAATTCATATTTAAAGAGCAAGTCTTTCGGCTTGCTCTTTTTTTTGTTGAAAAACAATGCTTATTATGATACAATTTGTAAAAACATTTAGCATGCGGCAGTTTAAATAACTTTTGCTAAAAAATAAAGGAGGTGGAGAAAAAATGAAGTACAACGGATATACGCTTACTGCAAAAGATGTACTAAAGATTTTTGCAGCCCTGTCATTTATGGGAATACTCACTTTTGTGGTGATGAAAGCAGCGTTTACTCCGATACCGTCAATAACAACCGAACAATTCGCAACTATATTGAACGAAGAAGGATACCCTGCTTATGACAGTATTGCTGAGTGGACTACAGAAAGTCCCGGGTGGAGTTACAAAGAATGTACATCGTATAAAGACAGTTCACTGCGTTTTGATTTTGTTGTATTTGACAGTGGTACAATAGCGGCTAACAAATTCTCCGGCATTGCGTCGTATCTAACGAGTATTCCTCACGGTGACGACTATGTTGAGGGCGTTAATGGTCGCGAGAGCAGAGCAAATTTTAATTTTTGGACTTTAGAGGCAAATGGAATGTATTATCATTTAATGAGAATCGATAACACATTATTCTATGCTATATCAACAGTAGACAGAGAAAGCGAAGTATTGAAAATGGCCTCAAAATTAGGCTATGTAGGAGATTAGTTTGGAGGAATAATTATGAATATTGAAAACAGAGTAATTTTTTATCTTGTATTTTTTATTGTTATGCAGGTGATAACTTCATTAAGCCGCAAAATATTGTGGAAATCGGTATGTAAAGCCGGTGGAACAACCCCAGAGGGTGTCAGAGAAAAAAGAGGCGAGCTTTTACAACAATCTACAGGCAGACAAAACTTGCAAAATAGTTTTCGTGCATGGATGAGGAGTAATGCTCCCGACCCCAAATTGTATGATAAATTAGACCGTATATATACTTTTTCTATGATACCGAATGTTATATTTTTAATCCTTTCTTTTGCAAGTTTGAGTATGCCGATGGCTTTTCAAAAGGTTTTGACAGTAGGCTTGTTTGTGTCACCTGTTGTTATTATAATTGTAATAATTCTCGGAATATATTATAAGAATTATCTTGATAAAAACTTTTAAGAGTTGTTCGGTAAATAAAATATGGATAACAAGCTTTTATTTAGCGGACACCAAAACAGCTATACGAAGTCTCGACCCAATTATGCGGAGAAATTCTTGGATGACTTGATACCGTCTATTCTTTTTCGGAAAATTCGATTATTGCCGATACCTGTTTGGGAACAGGTATTTTCTCAAGCAATTGCTTGAACGCGGCAGTACCGTGTATGGTGTAGAGCCGAATACGGATATGCGCCGTAAAGCCGAAAAAGAACTTTGCGGTTTTAAAAAATTCTTTTCGATAGCTGCTTCTGCGGAAAATACGGGACTTAAGTCCGGCTCTGTGGACATAATAACCTCCGCTCAGGCGTTTCATTGGTTTGACACTTTGAAATTCAAACAGGAATGCCGGCGAATTTTAAAGTCGAGAGATTTAGTGGTTTTGATTTGGAACACGAGAGACGAAAATGATTCGGTAACGATAAAATGCCGCGATGTTTTCTCTAAATATTGCCCCGAATTCAAAGGATTCAGTGACGGAATAGGTCAAGACGATAAAAGAATAGAAGAGTTTTTTGCCCTTGTATTTATGAAAAGAAAACATATGACAATGATCTTATGTTTACTAAAGAAAAATTTATCCAAAGGTGTTTGTCGAGTTCGTATGCGCTGCGTCAAGGAGATGCCGACTACAATGAATATCTGTCTGCGCTTACTCGCATATTTGATAATTTTAGCGATGGTGAACACCTTTGTGTAAAGAACAAACAATCGCATATATAGGACGTTTTAATTGAAAACGGCAAAAAATATGATATACTGATAGATATAATAATCGGCACTAAAAGCTCATAAAATTTAACGGGTGATGTTTTATGAGCAAAAGGGTATTTCCCATATGTATATTTATTTTATGCTTTTTTTGTGTAGGCTTTTATGTTTTTGAATTTCTGCGTGCTACAAGTAATGTTTCGACCGGAAAATTACCGGGAAAATGTGAATACACAATCGTGATTGACGCCGGGCACGGCGGTGCCGACGGCGGAGCCGTTGCGAGTGACGGTGTATCGGAAAAGGTAATCAATTTGGAAATCGCATATAAGCTGAATTTTATCCTAAGAGCATACGGGCTTAATACCGTTATGACAAGAACAGACGACGAGTCGATACACGACAGCAGCGCAAAGACCCTGCGTGAGCAGAAAGTTTCCGATATACATAAGCGTATGTCAATAATGGAATCGGACGAAAACAATATTTTTGTCAGCATTCATCAAAATAAGTTTTCAAACAGTTCGCTTTGGGGGACTCAGGTTTTTTATTCGCCTAACACTACCGACAGCGCAGTTTTGGCAAATTGCATACAAAATTCCGTATGCAGTCTTTTGCAAAAAGATAATAAGCGTGTTATTAAGAAATCAGGAAGTAATATTTATTTGTTGTATTACGCAAAAAGAACCGCCGTGCTCGTTGAGTGCGGATTTGTTTCAAATCCTCAAGAAAACAAATTGCTTGAAAATTCGGATTATCAAAGAAAAATGGCTTTTTCCATTGCTGTTGGAATAATGGAATACATAAATACAAAGGACGTGTAATAGTGGCATCAAAGGTTAAAACAGTTTTTGTGTGTTCAAAGTGCGGGTATGAGTCTGCAAAATGGTTCGGACAGTGCCCGGGATGCCATGAGTGGGACACAATGAACGAGGAAGTGAAGGCTTCGCAAACCGTTACGGCAAAAAGAGCCTATTCGGACAATTTCCACGGAAAAGTATACAAATTAAACGATATTGTTACCGATACCGAGCATAGATATGACACAGGACTGCACGAACTTAATCGCGTTCTCGGCGGTGGTTTGGTTAAAGGCTCGCTTATCCTTTTAAGCGGCGACCCCGGTATCGGCAAGTCCACAATGCTTTTGCAGATATGTCAGTATTTAGACAGTAATCTTAAAATCTTGTATGTTTCGGGAGAGGAATCAGCGCACCAGTTAAAGCTCCGTGCCTCAAGACTCGGAGTAACCGCCGATAATCTTTCGCTTCTTTGCGAGACGGACGCACAGTATATCTGTGAGCTTATTTCCGCGGAAAAACCTGATATTGTTATGATAGATTCTATACAGACAATGAACATTGCGGAACTCAGCTCTTCTTCGGGAAGTATAACTCAGGTAAGAGAAACCACAAATATGTTTATGCGTACCGCAAAGACTCTGAATATTCCAATAATAATAGTAGGTCACGTGAATAAAGACGGCAATATTGCAGGGCCTAAGGTTTTGGAGCATATAGTTGACGCGGTTTTATATTTTGAGGGTGACCGAAACTTTTCGTACCGTATTTTGCGTGCCGTGAAAAACAGATACGGTTCCACAAACGAAATAGGCGTTTTTGAAATGCTTGACAACGGACTTAACGAAGTAGAAAACCCGTCGATGATGCTGATTTCTGGGCGACCGAAAAACACTTCCGGCTCGTGCGTCGCTTGCATTATGGAGGGTTCAAGACCGATAATGGCTGAGGTGCAAAGCCTTGTAACGCCTACCGGCTTCGGCACTCCGAGAAGAATGGCAAACGGAGTCGACTATAACAGAATGTCAATGCTGATAGCCGTTCTTGAAAAGCGTGCCGGCTATTTTCTCGGCAATATGGATTGTTATATAAATATAATAGGCGGTCTTAAAGTCGATGAACCGGCGTCAGATCTCTCCATCGCATTAGCTATTGTTTCAAGTCTTAAGGATAAGCCTGTGCCGGAAGATGTTCTTGCATTCGGAGAAATCGGTCTCGGCGGCGAAATAAGAGCGGTAAATTCCTGTGAACAGCGCATTAAGGAAGCGGCAAAATTGGGCTTCGGAAAATGCATAGTTCCCAAATACAATCTAAAGAAAATTGCCGGAAGCTTAAAAGCCGATATTGAAGTAATAGGTGTAAGCAACATAAGACAGGCATTTGAAGCAATAATAAATTAACATGAAGCATTTTTTAAAAAATCCGTTTTTGTCTGACTCGAATTTAGAAGAGGTAATTGTAGGCGCCGCCGCAGAACCCTTAATAAACGATTTTAATGCATTAGGTATTAAAACTATTGTCGGAGACTCCGAAAAAGCTTTACAAGCTCCCGTGAGAGGGCATATCGATATGTCGGTTTCATCTTTTGGCAACGGTTTGTATTATTTAAGCAAGACACAGCGCAGAATAGGGGAATTGATTGATTCCGTCGGAGGTAAAGCTGTTATCGTCGATGATAATTTGGGGTACGGATACCCTTTGGATGTACCTTTTAACTGCGTTGTTATCGGAAACGATTTTATATGTAACAGAAAAACAGTTTCGCCGCAGATTTTGAGTGTTGCCATATCTCAAAATTTGCATATAATCGATGTTAAACAGGGTTATACAAAGTGTTCGTTGTGTCCCGTAAGAGATAATGCCGTGATAACCGATGACTCCGGCATCGAAAAAGCTCTGCTGAAATACGGATACGATGTTTTAAAAGTCAACAAAGGCAGCGTTAGGCTGCTTGGGTTTGATTACGGATTTATAGGCGGGTGTTCCGCGATGATTTCGCGAGATATTTTGCTTTTTTTCGGCAATTTTGAAATGCACAGCGATAAAGACCGAATAAAAGCATTTTTGCAAAACTACGGAATAACGCCGCAGTCGTTAAACGGCGACGACCTGACAGATATAGGAAGTATAATACCTCTATCGGAACAGCAGTTATAAAAAAGGAAGGACTAAGTGATTATAATGAGAAAAAACAGATGGTCAAATCTTTTCGGTGATATTTTGGCAATAGGCACCGTCTCTACCGTCGCACTTTCAGCAAAGCACGTTGCAAAGAAATACGGTCAGAAATATAAGGGTGTCAGCATTAACGGATTATATCTTCTTGACTATGCGGCAGGCAGGATTTTCGGCGACGGGTCAAAGGCTCAGGAAAAGCTGCTTGCGCTTCTCAGCAAAAATAAAAATGACTCCGAAAACGGTCCTGCGGCTGAATCGTGAATTACTTAAAAAACACTTCATACAGACATTTTACAATAATTTAACGTAAATTAGGTTGACAAATCAGCTTTTAACGTGGTACTATCTTATAGTACTTGAATATACAACGTCAAAGGGGACGCAATGAGTATGGCTTATACTCATCGTGTCCCTTTATTTTTATGTTTGTAGGAGAAATGTCTTATGAGAATGAACAAAGACGGGCTATTTAAAATTATGCAGATTACCGATATGCAGGAGATACCTAAAGTATCGCCTGACACTATGGCTCTGCTCGATGCGGCAATTGAAGATGAAAAGCCGGATCTTGTTGTATATACCGGTGACCAAATCAAAGGGTACGGGGTGTCGTACAAGGGAAAGGGAAAAGAACTTGAGAAAGCTGTTGCAAAAACAATTAACACCTTGCTTGAACCTGTTACAAAACGTAACATCCCTTTTGCCGTAACCTTCGGCAATCACGACAGGCAGGTGGGTATCTCCAATAAGGACCAGTTCAACGATATATATAAAGCCCTCCCAAATTGCATAGGAACTCAAGCCGAAGGCATAGACGGCGGCGGTACATATAATATACCGATAAAAGCCTCAGACGGTTCTGACAGAGATGCGTTTAATTTATATCTTTTTGACAGCGGTACCGACGCAAAGGGCGGCGGATATGAAGCATTTGATAAAAAAATAATTTCTTGGTATAAAGCAAAACGTGATGAGCTCAAAGAGAAAAACGGGAAATATGTACCTTCGATAGTTTTTCAGCATATACCGCTTCCGGAATACTATTGTATTCTCAGAAGAGTTAAAAAGAATGAAAGAAAAGCTGTTCAGGCATACAGGACGCATAAACACGAGTATTTCAGACTCGGAAAGACATGCAGAGTCGGCGGAACCTTTAAAGAGCCGCCGTCAATCCCCGATGTCAACAGCGGCGAATTCGATGCACTTTCCGAATGCGGTGATATAATGGCAGTTTATGTAGGTCACGACCATAAAAATAATTTTATCGGTACTTATAAAAACGTCGATCTCGGTTTTACCCCGTCATCAGGATTTAATGCTTACGGTAACAGAACTAAGCGCGGTGTCAGATGTTTTATACTTGACGAAAAGGAACCTGACAGCTATAAGACCTACTCGAGAACATATGAAGATTTAGTCGGCAAAAAAGTGTCAAGACCTGTTTTTGATTATCTTTCCAGTAAAGCTCCGACTACGGTCGATGCTGCCATACCCATGATTGTTAAAACAATCGGTATTATTGCTGCAATTATAATTCTAATCATTTTACTTGCAAAATTCTTATAATTACCGGAGGATAAAAATGAGCGAAACTAAAAAAGATAACGGATTTACGCGTTGGTCAAAAAAACACGCAGAGCTTTGGAAGTTTATTAAATTCTCGATTGCCGGAGGCAGTTCTTCTGCTGTTGAGTTGATTGTGCATATGGTTTTACTGAATACAGCATTTAAGGCTCTTACTTCGGTGCCTGTTGTGAATGATGCTCTTAATATGATCGGTATAACCTCAAAAGGCTATCTTTATACTTATCTCATATCTACAACAGTCGGATATGCAATTGCGTTTATTCTCAATCGGAAAATTACATTTAAAGCTGATGTGAATCCGACGCTTAGTATGATTTTATATGCAATTATGGTTGTGTTTACGATTTTTGCCAATGGTTGGATAGGGTCTGCAATGACAACCTTTGCACAATCTCACAACCTTACCGGCAACCTTTGGGATCTTGTTATAAAGCTTATCGGAATGGCGATTCCGACATTATGGACTTATCCGTGTAACAGATTTATTATTCATCGCAGAAAAAAATCAACAATAGAAGCAGAAATGGCGGCAGAATCATCATCTGCGGCCGAAGAGGCTTAATATGAAAACGGAAAGTATGCTGAGTGCCGGAATAGACATCGGCACTACAACCACCCATCTTGTTATAAGCCGAATCGGCATAGGTGTGACAGAGGGTTTCGGTACAGTTCCGAGCGTGCATATAACATCAAAAAAGGTTTTATATAAAAGTGATGTTGTTTTTACACCGCTTTTATCCGACGGTAAAATTGACGCTCATGCCGTTACAGCAATTATTAAAGAACAATATAAAAAAGCAGGCGTAACACCGAATGAGCTGAAATGTGGGGCTGTTATAGTTACAGGCGAGAGTGCCTGCAGAGAAAATGCCTCGGAGGTTATTTCTTCCGTATCCGAATTTGCAGGCGATTTTATTGCAGCCCAGGCAGGCAGCGAGCTTGAATCTTACCTTTCCGGCAAAGGCGCCGGGGCAGACGTTATCAGCGAAAACGAGGGGAAATGTACCGCCAATGTTGACATAGGCGGCGGCACTACCAACATCTCTGTATTTGTAAACGGAAGTTGTGTGGAAACCTGTTGCTTAAATATCGGCGGCAGACTCGTACGAAAAAATAGCGACGATGGTATTTTTATATCATCGTCGTTATTAAATTTATGCCGCGCAAATGACATAAACATAAAAAGCTTTGATGATGCGGATAGCATAAATTCGATTCGTAAGCTTTGCTCTATACTTGCCTCAAAAATTAAAGAGGCTTTGGGTTTTTGTAAAGAAAAAACTATTGAAGCCGAGTTGATAACCGATAGTTTGCTATCCGGGAAATATATCCCCGAAATCATTACTTTTTCAGGCGGTGTTTCTGAATGTATGCAGGAAAAAACGGATAATTCTTTTAAATACGGTGATATCGGCGTTATTCTTGCCGATGAAATTAAAAATGACACCGAAACTTATCCGTGCAAGGTTATAACCGAGCTTGATAATCCTATACGGGCGACAGTTATCGGAGCAGGCCAATTCAGTATGGATATTTCGGGAAGCACCATACAGTATGCCGATGTTGCATTACCGATTAAAAATCTGCCATGTATCGAATCGCTTGAGCGAGTATCCGATAAGGCGTGCGCCATATGCATAAGAGGAGAGAAATCCCCATCATTCGAATATGTCGATACTCTTTCTGAAAAGATAGTAACTGCTTGTAAAGAATTGATTAATAACAATACAACATTAGTTGTGATTCTTAAAGAAGATTTTTCAAAAGCCTTGGGGCAATGTCTTCGCAGACGGTTGCCTCCAAAGTATCCCTTTATTTGTCTTGACGGTATTGAGTGTAAGTCAGACGATTATATAGATATCGGTGAACCTATTGCAGGCAACAAAGCCGTACCGGTAGTTGTTAAAACCCTTGTTTTCGGAGGAAAAAAGAAATGAAGTTAGAAACTGTGCTTTTGGGCAACAGGTATAAATTCTCTTCAATTAAAGAGGTTTTGGCTAAAGCCAATGAGCAAAAAAGCGGTGATTCGCTTGCGGGGATTGCTGCGGCTAACGCTAAGGAACGTATAGCCGCAAAAGAAGTGTTGAGCGATTTAACGGTCGAAGAAATTACGGCAGAGCCTGCTGTTCCTGCAAATGAAGATGCGGTAACAAGGATAATTCTCGGCGATCTTGACACAAAAGAATATGACAAAATCAAATCACTTACAATAGGTGAATTACGAGAAGCTATACTCGACAATATGATTAGCGGAGATGAAATTCTAAAAAAAGCCCGTGGTATGACCTCCGAAGTTATAGCCGCTTTGGCTAAACTTATGGGGAATCTTGATCTAATGTACGTTTCACGCAAATTGCATATCGAGGCTACCTGTAATACGACGATAGGCAAAAAAGGAACATTTGCAGTACGTTTACAACCTAATCATCCTACCGATAATGTAAAAGGCGTAACAGCTTCGCTGCTTGAGGGCTTATCATACGGCGCAGGTGATGCGGTTTTGGGCCTTAACCCTGCCATTGATAATGTCAAGAGCACAACGGATATTCTCAATCTGTTTAACGATGTAAAGAGTCGTTTAAAAATACCCACTCAAATATGCGTCTTGAGCCATATCACGACACAATTAAAGGCTTTAAAAAGCGGAGCACCCATGGATCTCTGTTTTCAGTCAATTGCCGGAAGTGAAAAAGCTCTCGCTTCTTTCGGAACAGATGTTGACATGCTCGCGGAAGCGAACGAATTGATGGCAAGCAAGGCTACGTCAATCGGTCCTAATTATATGTATTTTGAAACAGGGCAGGGAAGTGAACTTTCGTCAAATTCTCACAACGGCGCAGACCAGCTTGTTATGGAGAGCAGATGCTATGGCCTTGCTCGTCATTACAATCCTTTTCTTGTCAACACAGTCGTAGGCTTTATAGGACCCGAATATATTTATGATACTAAGGAACTGATACGCGCCGCTCTTGAAGATAATTTTTGCGGACACATGCACGGCTTGCCTATGGGCTGTGATATTTGCTACACTAATCATATGAAGGCTGATCAAAATGACAGCGATTCACTATTGGTTATGTTGGCTTCTGCGGGATGTCATTATGTTATGGCGATTCCGCAGAGCGATGATGTAATGCTTATGTACCAATCAACCTCTTACCATGATATCGCGGCGATACGGGAAATGCTTGGTCTATCGCCGATAGAAGAGTTCAAGCAATGGCTTGAGGGTTACGGCATTTGGGAAAACGGCCATCTCGGCAAAAACGCGGGGAATCCGCGAATATTTCTGTAAACGGACGGTGTAAGGTATGGGCGATTATTTTGACAGTCTAAGAAGTGCAACGCCTGCGCGATTGGAAATAGGCAGGGCAGGCAGCAGATATAAAACAAAATCATATCTCGACTTCAGGGCAGCACACGCTGCGGCAAACGATGCAGTTATGAGTGAAGTCAGCAAAGAAACTTTAGATGATCTCGGTGTTTTTGAAGTAAGGACAAAATGTCACGATAAATATGAGATGTTAACACGTCCTGATTACGGAAGATTGTTTAGCGAAAAAACTAAAGACTTTCTTCTAAAAAATGCGACATACGGTGCTGATGTTCAAATTTATTGCGGTGATGGGTTGTCTGCACCATCAATAAAAGCAAATGTTCCAAATATGTTACCGATACTGCATCTCGGACTTGAAGAAGAAGGCATAAGTGTTGGAAAGCCGTTCTTTGTACGGTATTGCAGAGTAAATACAGCCCGTGAAATAGGCCCTTTGTTAAACGCAAAGGTTGTTTGCGTGCTTATAGGAGAAAGACCGGGACTTCTTACAGATGAAAGTATGAGCGCATATATTGCATACAAACCTCATCCGGAAATGAGCGAAAGCGATTATACGGTAATTTCAAATATAAGCAGATTCGGTATGCCGCCGGTAGAAGCTGCGGCTTATGCTGTAGATGTGATTAAAGCCATGTTAGAACAGAAATGCAGCGGATATAAGCTGAAGCTGTAATTAAAAAGATGAAGTAAATGGGATTAAATCGCAGTGTTTGACTTAATCCCATTTTTCAATTTATAGCAGTTGCTTTTAGTTCCTTCAACCGGAGCAGGTGCTAAAGTCCTTAGGCTTTTTTGAAATTAACAATTATACAAAATAAATGTTTTGTATAATATAGGGGAGTAAAAATACAAAAAAGTCCTCAAATTACGTGGTTTTATGGTTATTGAAAGTGTTTTTGTCATTAAAAGTAAAATATGGCTTTAACCGGCGTTGTTAATTTTATCCGCAATGCCATCTGCATTTTATTTAAATTGCAGCATTATTTTCTTGATTAGTTTTCTTTATATTTAATTCATTGCATTGCCTTAATGACTATTATATTTTCTATAAAAT
>ERZ1026876.1007-NODE-1007-length-15020-cov-6.511059_pt1 | contig 15020 bp, 15 predicted proteins | sample MGYA00380168_ERZ1026876 | MGnify/ENA primary metagenome ERZ1026876 (study PRJEB33269, sample SAMEA4719804) | human gut metagenome | biome: human-associated habitat; feature: organic feature; material: feces | place: Cameroon | collected 2013-10 ... | reverse complement strand
CAAATAATCTACTATATTGTTAAGATGCAACGATTTGTTTTTGATGAGATTTCCTTAAAATCTTATGAGATATAGCAAAAATAATCTATAAGTAAATTGCAACGAATAATGCAATTATCTAATGCATGTTCCGTCTGAGACAATGCCATATACGGCTGGGTGTGGCAATAAGCACAGCGTAAGTTTTTGCGGAGATAACGTGAATGGCACATGCCCGAAAACGTAAATAAAGCCATGTAAGTTTGTCTTATATGGTTAAGCAAGGCATTCTGATTACGCCGGTGCTTGGTGAGGTTCTTACGAACCTAGCACCGTTGCGTATGAAGCATAGCGCAAGCGTGCCTGCGTACCATAAAGGCAAACCAACATGGCTTTCTCTATATCTTTTTGCATGTGCCCTCACACATCGTCCGTCCCTCACGCTGTGCAAGGGAAAGTGTGTCTTAGATGGAGATCCATCCGAATGCATTTGCAATCGAACTGATCAGGATAATCGCCGCAAAGATCGGGCAGAGGTATTGGATCATAAAGCAGAAGATCTTTTTGCGACGGAACCTGCTTTCTCCCTTTAACACTTCGTCCTCGATCGCTTTGATACCTGCAACTCTTGATACAAGCAGACAGGTTGCGATAGCAGCAATTGGCATCATAACGGAATTGGTCAGGAAGTCAAAGAAATCCAAAAACTGCATACCGATCAACTTGATACCGGCAAGCGGACCATATCCCAAAGAAGATAAACTTCCTAAGAGGATAATAATGATACCGACAACGATCGTAGCTTTCTTACGGGTCCAGCCTAACTCATCTTCAAAAGTGGATACTGCACTTTCGGTAAGAGCAATGGAACTTGTCACTGCGGCGAATAACACCAATAAAAAGAACAGAATTCCGATTCCGGTGCTAAAGCCCATACTTGCAAACATCTTAGGGATGGTAATGAACATAAGGGATGGACCTGCCTGCAATGCTTCCGGATCGCCTCCGGAAAATGCAAATACAGCCGGAATGATCATAAGTCCTGCCATGATCGCAATCGCAGTATCAAATATTTCTACATTTTCGGTGGCATTTTCAATCGCCACATCATTTTTCATATAAGAGCCAAATGTGATCAAAATTCCCATCGCAATAGAAAGAGAATAGAACATTTGTCCCATAGCGGCAACAACCGTCATCCAGGAGAAATTCCTGACGTTTGGTACAAGGAAGTATTTCACACCGGCTAATGCACCCGGTCTGGTTACAGAGTATATGGTGATCACAACGGATAATACAACAAGTATCGGCATCATGAATTTGGAAACCCGCTCGATTCCGTTACGGACACCTGCGTATATAATGATGATCGTAAGCAGTGCAAATGCTAAGAAACAAAGTTCTGTTGACAGACCATTTGAGATAAAGTCGGTAAAATAACCGTCTTTTGCTAATAACTGGCTATTACCCTGTATGTAGCCGAGCAGATATTTGATTACCCAGCCGCCGATTACGGAGTAGTAAGGTACGATCAGTAATGGAATGATGGCATTGATCCATCCACCAAATGAAAGCCATTTGGAAGAACCAAACGTGTGAAAGGCGCCAACCGGACTTTTCTTGGTCGTACGTCCGATGGCTGTTTCGGCAACGATCATGGTATAACCGAAAGTCAGCGCCAATAGTATATAGATAAGCAGAAAAATTCCACCGCCATATTTTGCTGCAAGATATGGAAATCTCCATATATTTCCTAATCCGACAGAAGCACCGGCGGCGGATAATACAAATCCTATTTTTCCTGAAAATGAACTTCTTGTTTGTGAATGTTTCTTCATTGTAATTCCCCTTCTCCTTTATAAATACATTGCAATCATATGCAAAGTACAAGCATATCATAGGATGAAGAAAAACACAAGCTGACATTATTTTGTAAGCATGGAAAATGACATTACAACAATTCCTAAGATGACAAGGATGACACCGGTCACACGGTTTAATGTCTTTGGTGTTGCTTTGTTTGCAAATACAGCAGCGATCCTTGCCCAGAGTAATGTAAAGATCACGCAGAGAATCCATACCGTCCAATCCGGCATACCACCGATTGCAAAATGGGATACTGCACCGGTAAATGCAGTAAATGCCATAATGAAAACACTGGTTCCGACGGCGGTCTTTAATTCATATCCGAGGACAGAAGTTAAGATCAGCAACATCATCATGCCACCGCCTGCACCGACAAATCCGCAGATAAATCCGATCAGAACACCGCATACAATCGACTGGATTACCCGCTTTTTTGCCGAAACACTTTCCATTGCTTCTTTGGTGGTCATAACCGGTTTCACAATAAATTTGACACCTAACAGAAATGTCATAAAGACAGAAAAATTACCCATGGTGGAAGATGGTACCAGACTGGATACATAACTGCCAACAACGGTAAAGAGCAGGACGCTGATCATCATAATGATTCCGTTTTGGATGTCTAAGTTTTTATTTTTCCCATAGGTATAGGCTGAGATCGCACTTGCCAGTACATCAGATGACAGGGCAATTCCGACGGCCATGTATGGATCCATATGTAGAAAGGTAATGAGCATGGGACTGATCACCGCAGCGGCACTCATTCCGGCAAATCCGGTGCCAAGTCCGGCTCCCATTCCCGCAAAAAAAGTAACAATAATAATCATAAGTATATGCATATATATCCTCCTGTTTATTTGATAAAAGACAACTATTCCAAGAAACTATATTAACACGCAATTATCTAAATGGCAAATTTAAAATAGAAAGAATGAATTTCTTATGCAATATAGGGTATCCTATTGTTAGATGTGTTGTAGAAGGAGGAAAATGATATGTCAACAGTTCATCAGAATATAATCGACCGGATTCAGGAGTATTTGAAACGGTTAGGAACAGATGAGGATTTTGAAAAAGTCAGAGCAGATTTTGCAAAGGAGTTTGAAGAGGTTGACGCAGCAGACATTATGCAGGCAGAACAACAGCTTTTGCAAAATGGCACACCCTTAGAGGAAGTTCAGCGTCTTTGTGATGTACACGCAGCGTTGTTTCATGGAAAGACCAAAGAAGAACAGATTGCAAATGCAGAAAAACAGTCGGTTACGGCATTAAAAGAAAAACGCCAGAGATCCGTGGAGACATATGCCGGGATACCAGGACATCCTATCTGTACATTTGTGTTGGAAAACAAGGAATTAGAAAAGGTGATCGCGCAGTGTAGGGCAGCAATCGGGACAGGAAAGATAGAGGACGAATTATTTGAGCGGCTTCGGCAGGTATCTGTACATTATGCAAAAAAAGGAGATCTGTTATATCCGCATTTAAATGTCAAATACAAGATCAGTGGTCCGTCAGCGGTTATGTGGACAGTGGATGACGAGATCCGGGATGAACTGGCATCGTTAGCGAAGCAGAGAACAAATGATTCTGTATGGACGGAACGGTTGCAGGCAGTACTGGTTCGAATGGAGGAGATGATCTACAAGGAGCAGAATATTCTTTTTCCAAATTGTGCTTTGAATTTTACGGAAGAAGAATGGATGCAGATATATCGGGATTCCAAGGATTACCCGAGCTGTTTCGGCGTGGAGAATGGTGTCTGGGAACAGGCAGAAGCTTATTTGAAAGAGGGACAGCAAACAGCTGCTTCGAAGGATGAGATTGTAATGGCTGGGGGGCATATGACGATAGAACAATTTGAGGCAATGTTGAATACGATTCCTCTGGAGCTTACTTTTGTGGATGCGGACAATATTAACCGGTATTTCAATGAGGGACCAAAGGTGTTCAAACGACCGGGTATGGCGATTGATCGAGAAGTTTTTTCCTGCCATCCGCCAAAGATTGAACAGATGGTAAGGAAAATAATTGAAGATTTCCGAAATGGAACAAGAGATCAGGTTCCGGTCTGGATGAATAAGAATGGACGTGCCATGCTTGTAACGTACATGGCAGTCCGGGATCGTAACCAACAGTATATAGGTACGGTGGAAGTTGTGCAGGATATGGAATTTGCACGGGAGCATTTTGAGGGAAGAAGCAGATAAGATCTAGTTTGTGATACGATATAGAATTAACGGATGAGCTTCATGTCCTCAATAATCCAGTTATCCTGTTCCATATGATATTCTGTCTGACAGTATGGGCAGATGTGCTGTCTGACCGCATCGAAGCTGCCACCACAGTTGTGGCAGTTTACGGATGTGATGGAAAATCCAGGTATATCGGCGTGGGAGATATCTTTGCTGATTGTTACATCAATACAATCACCGGTCTTTGTAATCTTGCCGTCTGCCTCATTATAGTTGATCCACCATGTACGAAGTGTTATATGCAGGATATTGTTAGCCTGACGTACCTTTTGAATGACAAATGAAGATATATGTGTCATTTCCACAATATCATGAAAGCGAGGGTCTAAGGTTGTGCCTTTGTAAGAGGTCAGACTTGCAGGATCTTTAGCAAAGACAGCTATACGGATGAGAGAGATAATCTGGCCTTCAAACTTGTCTATTGAAAAATAGCGGTCATAACGTCCAATCAGTGATTTCAGTCTGCTACGGGCATTTAAACTCTTGAAGAATGGGATTCGTTTTCGCCCGTCGTGATCAAATAAGGATGCGATTAATAGAATATCACTTGCAAGAAAGCCAAGTATTCCACCACAGAAAAAGGCTTCAAAATAGCAGAGTAATAATGCAAGCGGAATGGGAGAAGTATCTCCGTTTTTTATATAAGAGATGCAAGAACAGATCAGAAGGAAAAGAAAACAACCAGCTATGCAGATCGTCATGGTATGTCTCATAATATTCTGACTCTTGAGGGTAGAATTCATCCGTACAAAGTACAAGTTCGTAACCCGTGGGTACAGATCGTGGATATGGAATTGTGTATTGCAGTAGCGGCATCCTTGTGTTAGTTCAGCGACCGGACTGACTGCTCCACAGTTTGGACAGGTGAGCAGCATATTGTCAAGCTGTTCTTCATTTGGTGAATGAATAACAGTTTCGTACATAGTTTCTTCTACATCTCTTTGATACAGCATTTCATCGTTTTTATGGAATGCAATATGGCGGCAGGCAGTTTCATACATGGTATCAGAAGTGTACCAGATTGATTTTCGGGGAAGTGTTGTTGTTCCGCAGTTGTCTCCCTTGACTGGAAGAATCTGTTGAGTCATGGTAAGTTTCTTCTCAGATAATCGTTCCCGTTGTAATTTTAGAAAATATGCAGTATCCCCATCACAGCTTTCCGGAAGCTCTTCGTGTGCGTACCAGTTATTTAGCTCAAATGCAAAGCGGTCAAAGATTCCGCGTTTGGTATCCCAATTTGGAGTATAGCTTTGAAAGGCTTTCTGTTTGGCGCAATATCGCAGGAATAAGCAAATTGCGACAGCACAGATAATACCGCCGATGATCAGACAAAGCAAACGGGCAAGTGCAGGTACATTGCATACACACACGGATGCAAAAGTGCTTCCAAAAGCAAATATGACCGCTGACTGTAGCAATTCGGAAGCCTTCGGCGGCTGAATACCGTTTGAACGGGCTTGGGTAGTTAGGTTAAATAAGCTATTCATTGTTCTCCTCCAAAGTAAATATATTGTACAAATTATATAAAAAGAGAGAGACGGAGTCAATGAAATCAAGGTAAAAGGCATTACATAATTTGTATTTTTTTAGTATAATAGAGTAGAAGATTTTGTAAGGTCATAAGATAAAGGCAGCATTCGGACTCGAATGTATGTATCAGAGAATAAGGAGACAGGATATATGTTTGAGAAGAAGGAGATTATATATAGTGAAACATTAGGTGTATGCCAGGTAGCGGAGCTTACCCGGTTAGGTGCGAAGAATGGAGAACAGGTTTTGTATTATGGGTTGAAGTCCATTGCGGATAAGAAAAAGGTTTCGTATATTCCGGTTGACCATCATCAGGTATTATTAAGACCATTGATTACATACGAGCAGGCAAAAGAATTAGCAGAGAATCCGCCGGAGAATATGACGGATCTGCAGCGGGAAGAAGTAGAATATGTCTTAGCAAGAGGACAGAAAGCGTGATTAATGACAGTAGAATTTTCTATTTTATGAGCCAATAAAGAAGGACAGATACCATACACATTCATTGTGAGGTATCTGTCCTTTTGATCTGTAGTAAAGGGATAAAACAGTTATTTGGTACCGGTAGAACCAAAACCGCCGGCTCCGCGAACAGTCTCGCTCAACTCGCTGGTTTCTTCAAAATGAGCGGTAAGATAAGGTGTGATGACTAACTGTGCGATGCGTTCCTGTGGATCGATCGTAACAGATGCGTTGCTATGGTTGTGAAGTGCTACCATAACTTCTCCGCGGTAATCCGCATCAATGACACCTACTTTGTTGGCTGGTGCCAATCCCTTTTTGGAAGCTAATCCACTTCTTGCATAGATAAGACCTGCATATCCGGCAGGAATCTCCATTGCAAGTCCGGTTGGGATCAGTTTGGTCTCGCCCGGAGCAAATGTAACGGATTCGGTAATACAGGCATATAGATCTGCACCTGCGGCATATTCGGAACCATATGTTGGTAATGTGGCATGTTCATTTAATCGTTTGATTGGTACATTTGCAGTTAACATAATAATATCCTTTCGCGTATCCATGAATCAAATAATTAACAAATTCATGGAAATGTAAATGTTGTATATAATTGTGGTATCTGAGCTGTTAATAAATGGAGAAATCCTTGGAATCATCCCATATAATAACTTTATTAGCAGCAAGGGAATCCTGTACTTTAATAATACGCTGGTTAGAAGAGCCACGGAAACGGAGTGCAAGATCCTTCTTCGCTTCGATGAATTCACCATCTACCAATATATCAATATAAGAAAGCATCTGTTTGGTTTCTTCCCATTTCGGGCACATGGTATCTAATAAATCCTTTTCAAAGTCATATCCGGTATAGCACCAGATGTCCTTTTGGGGAAATCGTGCTTTGACTTCTTTTAATAATGGAAGAAGAGCTATCTGGTTATTATATTCAAAAGGCTCGCCGCCTAATAAAGAGAGACCGTGAATATAACCGGGCTGAAGTGCTTCGACAATCTCATTGATAACTTCGCTGTCGAATGGTTTTCCAAAGTTAAAATCCCATGTTTCCGGGTTGAAACATCCCGGACAATGGTGTGTGCAGCCACTTACAAAGAGGCTGACACGGACACCGGGGCCATTTGCTATGTCATATTTTTTAATATCTGCGTAATTCATAATATCCGTCCTTCATATCAGAGGTGTAACACTCTTGCTTTGATCTCTTTTGTCTTGCCGACATTCCAGAAGTTCTCGCCTAAGTATCCGCATGTTCTACGGGTTACATTCATCTTGGCGTGATCCTTGTTGCCACACTGTGGACATTCCCATTCATTATCATCATTGATCATGATCTCTCCGTCATAACCACATACATGACAGTAATCGGATTTAGTGTTGAATTCCGCATATTGAATGTTGTCATAAATGAAACGGACTACTTCTGCAAGCGCATCCAAGTTATTCCGCATATTTGGAATCTCAACGTAAGAGATCGCACCGCCGGAAGATATCTTCTGGAACTGGCTCTCAAACCGGAATTTGCTGAATGCGTCAATGTGTTCTCTGACATCTACATGATAAGAGTTGGTATAGTATCCTTTGTCGGTTACATCCGGAATACTTCCGAAACGTTCTAAATCAATTCGTGCAAAACGGTAGCAAAGGGATTCAGCCGGACTGCCGTACAATCCAAAACCAATGCCGGTTTCGGCTTTCCATTTGTCGGTTGCGGCACGCAAACGGTTCATGACACGGAGAGCGAATTCCTGACCTTCCGATGTTGTGTGGCTGCATCCTTTCATTAACTTGGTTACTTCATATAAGCCAATATAACCGAGAGAAATGGTGGAATAACCATTTAATAATAATTTGTCAATCTTTTCTCCCTTTTCAAGACGCGCGATCGCACCGTATTGCCAGTGTACCGGACTGACATCAGAGGTTACACCCATCAGGGCGTTATGTCTGCACATCAATGCTTCGTAGCACAGATCCAGACGTTCTTCTAACAGGCTCCAGAACTTCTCTTCATCACCATTGGCAATAATACCGATCTGTGGAAGATTCAGACTTACAACACCCTGATTAAATCTTCCTTCGAACTTGTAGTTGCCGTTCTCGTCTTTCCATGGGGTCAGGAAACTTCTGCATCCCATACAGGAGAATACATTTCCTTCGTAGTTCTCACGCATCTTCTTTGCTGAAATGTAGTCCGGGTATAAACGTTTTGCAGAACATTTTACCGCTAATTCTGTGATATAGTCGTATTTTCCGCCTTTGAGGCAGTTATGTTCATCTAATACATAGATCAGTTTCGGGAAAGCAGGCGTGATGTAAACACCCTGTTCATTCTTGATTCCCTCCAAACGCTGACGTAAGATCTCTTCAATGATCAATGCGTTCTCCTCAATATATTCGTCATCCTTATCTAAGTTAAGGAAGAGTGTGACAAATGGAGACTGTCCATTGGTTGTCATCAGGGTATTGATCTGATATTGAATGGTCTGAACACCGGAACGCAGTTCGTCTTTGAGACGTTCCTGTACCATATCTTCAATAATGTCTTCGGATACCTTATCACCGAATTCTGCTGTGATCTTTGTCTTGAATTTGTGGTAAGATTTTCTTAAATACTTGCCTAAATGTCTGACATCAACAGACTGACCGCCGTACTGGCTGCTGGCAACGGCAGCAATTACCTGTGTCATAACGGTGCAGGCAACCTGAAAACTTTTGGGACTCTCGATCAGTTTGCCGTTCATAACAGTGCCATTGTCTAACATATCTCCGATGTTGATCAGGCAGCAGTTAAAGATTGGCTGTAGAAAATAATCTGCATCGTGGAAATGCAGGACACCTTCCTCATGTGCCTTGGAGATCTTCTCTGGGAGCAATACTCGTTTGGTAAGATCTTTGGATACCTCGCCTGCGATCAGATCACGCTGTGTGGAAGCGACTGTTGCATTCTTGTTCGAATTCTCTTCCATAACATCCTTGTTGCGATTCTGGATCAGGCTGAGAATGGAATCATCGGTTGTGTTAGCTTTGCGGACTAATTCTCTGGAGTAGCGGTAGATGATGTATGTCTTGGCAAGTACAAACTTCTTCTCATCCATCAACTTCTGCTCAATAATATCCTGAATATCCTCCACCAACATTCTGGAACGGTTTCTGTTCTCTATAGAAGAAATGATATCTTCAATTGTGTCGTCCGAAACCTTTTCGTTTGGTGCAACCTCCGAATTCGCTTTCTGAATGGCACGTTTGATCTTATTCCTGTCATAGGAAACAGTAGAGCCGTCTCTTTTAATAACCTTCATAATTCCTCTCCTTCTCCTTAATATATCGTTCTTATTATGAACACAATCAATGTGTATATACGTTAATTCAATATCCGATTCCCCAATATATGGGGTGGAAGCTGAAAACAAATCTATTATAACACTCTATATAGGGTTTGTAAACCTATAAAATACAATATCATGTGTCTGAAAGCAAATGGGAAAAGAGGAAAAAAGACAGACAAATAGGATGAAAATCGTGGTATTTTTGTGAACTTTTACAAATGCCCTTTATTTTTTTCGGTGTTTATGGTATAAATTAAACTATGTGTATATTTATATATAGTACAAATATAAGATACGATGTATAGAAGGGATTTTGATGATGAAGAAACAAAAAGTTGGTGCTATTGTATTAGCCGGAGTGATGATGCTTGGTATGACAGGTTGTGGGAACAGTAAGGCAAAGGCTTACAGCAAATATGTAACATTGGGAGATTACAAAGGAATTGAATATACAGAAACAGTTGCTGATGTTACGGAAGATGATATTCAGCAGAAATTAGATTCTTTTGTGGATGGTCTGGCAGAGACAAACGAGATAACGGACCGTGCAGTAAAAGATGGCGATATCGTTAATATTGATTATGTAGGAACTATGGACGGAAAAGAGTTTGATGGCGGAAGTGCTACCGGACAGGATCTGACAATTGGTTCAAAATCATTTATTGATGGATTTGAGACCGGTTTGATCGGTCATAATATTGGAGATGAAGTTTCCTTGGATTTGAAGTTCCCTGATCCATATCCGAATAATACGGATCTTGCCGGTAAGGATGTGAATTTCAAGGTAACGATCAATAAGATTTCTGTCAAGACCACACCGGAGTTGACGGATCAGCTTGTGAAGGATAACACAGATTACGATACAATTGACGCATATAAGGAATCTGTCAAGGAAGATTTGGAGAAATCAAACAAGGCAAGTGCTGAGAAACAGGCAGAGAGCGATATATTTGATAAGGTTGTAGCGAATTGCAAGATCACAGGTTATGATGAAGATGAAGTAAAGCAGTTAGTAGACGAGGAATTCACAAACTTTAAGAATACAGCTAAGAATTATGAGAGTTATGGATATTCATATGAAGATGTATTGTCTATGAATGGTTATGATTCAGAAGATGCGTTAAAGACCGGTATTACAGAATATGTTAAGAAATATCTGGATCAGAAGATGGTATTGTACTGTTTGGCTGCAAAAGAGGGAATTAAGGTCAGCAGTGAAGAGACAGATAAGAAGGTTCAGGAGTATATGGATACCTACAATGTGAAGACAAAGGATGAGGTATATGATTACTTCGGAGATGATTACTTTGAGGTTGCAGTTCTTTCTGAGAAGGTTATGGATTTCCTGAAAGAGAACGGAAAGCTGGTTGACAGTACGGAAGCAGATTCGGAAGATGCCCAAGCAGATGGCAAGGATACAACTGAGGCAGCCACAGAGGAAAAGAAAGCGGATAGCGAGGATACAACAACGGAAGCTGCAACTGAAGATACAGAAGCAACAACCGAAGCGGAATAAGGGATATCAAAAGATGAGCTACTGACTAATGATGCGTCAGCAGCTCATTTTTCGTTGACATCATTTGTGCGGTCATGTATAATAGTAGAACGAATGCGAATGCATTAATTTAATAGGATGGAAGGGCGAGTCAGATGGCAGAGAAGAAGAATCTTTTGACCGACAAAGGTCTTAAAAAGTTAGAGGATGAGTTACAGGATTTACGAGTAGTCAAACGTAAAGAAGTTGCACAGAAGATTAAGGAAGCAAGAGAACAGGGTGACTTATCAGAGAACGCAGAGTATGATGCTGCAAAGGACGAGCAGAAAGATATCGAAGCAAGAATTGAGGAATTAGAGTCAATTCTTAAGAATGTAGAAGTTGTATATACGGATAATGTAGATAGTGAGAAAGTTAACGTTGGTTGTGCAGTAACCGTTCGTGAGGTGAAGACAGGCAATGTTGAGATATTTAAGTTAGTAGGTTCTACTGAGGCAGACATTTTGAATAACAAGATTTCAAATGAGTCGCCGGTGGGAGCTGCATTGATGGGTGCCAAGGCAGGAGCAAAGGTTACGGTAGAGGCACCGAACGGATCATTCCAGTATGAGATCTTAGACATTAGTCTGGATGAAGAATAAGCAGATGAGAATGTTAGGGGATGGTGAATGCTATCCCCTCTTTATATGTGAATTAGGAAGGTGAGTAAGAAAAGTGGCAGAGAAGAATCAGGGTAACCAGCAGAAGGGAACACAGGATATTAACCAGTTATTGAAGGTAAGACGGGAGAAGCTTGCAAATTTACAGGAAGCAGGAAAAGATCCGTTTCAGATAACAAAGTATGATCAGACACATCATACATCTGATTGTAAGGAATTATATGAAGCACACGAAGCCGAGTTGTTAGCAGGCCGAGTTGCTCCGAATACAGAAGGATTGGATGAGAAAGAAGCAAGAGAAGTAATCACCGCAGATTATAACGAGAGACGCGAGATCATGGATGCACAGCCGATCAATGTATCGATCGCAGGCCGTATGATGTTCAAGCGTGTGATGGGTAAAGCTTCCTTTTGTAATATCAAAGATCTGAAGGGCGGTATTCAGGTATATGTTGCTAGAGATGCAATTGGCGAGGATGCTTATGCAGACTTTAAGAAGTCAGATATCGGCGATATCTATGGTGTGAAAGGATATGTGTTCCGTACCAAGACCGGAGAGATTTCCATTCATGCTGTTGAGATGACACTTCTTTCAAAGAGTTTGCAGGTACTTCCGGAGAAGTTCCACGGTCTGACTGATACAGATACCCGTTATCGTCAGAGATATGTTGACCTGATCATGAATGATGAGAGTAAGGAAGTATTCATTAAGCGTTCGAAGATCCTGAAAGAGATTCGTAATTTCTTAGCAGACAGAGATTTCATGGAAGTAGAGACACCAACTTTGGTATCCAATGCCGGTGGTGCTGCTGCAAGACCATTTGAGACACATTATAATGCATTAGATGAAGATGTGAAGCTGCGTATTTCTCTGGAGTTATATTTGAAGAGACTGATCGTTGGTGGATTAGAGCGTGTATATGAGATCGGTCGTGTATATCGTAACGAGGGTGTGGATACCCGTCATAATCCGGAGTTTACATTGATGGAGTTATATCAGGCATATACCGATTACGAAGGTATGATGGAGCTGACAGAGTCTATGTTCCGTTATCTTGCTGAGAAGGTATGTGGTTCTACGAAGATCTCTTATAACGGTGTAGAGATTGATCTTGGTAAGCCGTTTGAGCGTTTGACAATGAACGATGCGATCAAGAAATATGCAGGTGTTGACTTTGATAGTGTTGAGACAGACGAAGAGGCGAAGAAGCTTGCAGACGAACACAATATTGAGTATGAGGAGCGTCATACCAAGGGCGATATCGTGAACTTATTCTTTGAAGAGTTCTGCGAGAAGAATCTGGTACAGCCAACCTTTATTATGGATCATCCACTTGCTATCTCTCCACTTACAAAGAAGAAACCAAGCGACCCGACAAAGGTAGAGCGTTTCGAGTTGTTCTGTAATACATGGGAGATGTGTAATGCATATTCCGAGTTGAATGATCCAATCGATCAGAGAGAGCGTTTTGCACAGCAGGATGCCAATGCAGCCGCCGGCGATGACGAGGCAGAGCATACAGATGAGGATTTCTTAAATGCATTAGAGATCGGTATGCCTCCAACAGGTGGTATCGGATATGGTATCGACCGTCTGGTTATGCTGTTGACAGATTCACAGGCAATCAGAGATGTGTTGTTGTTCCCGACAATGAAGTCTATCGACAAGTAAAACCCCGAAAAATCAAGGTTTTTGGGCATGTGAGGTCTTAGAAATGACTAAAATTTTCTGAAAAAGACATCACAAAGACATCAAAATTCCAGTATTAGATGCAAAATCATGCAGTAATATGCAAGCTAAACAAGTTAAGGAAAGATTTTTTTCGACATTTAAGACACTTTCTATTTCGGAAAGTGTCTTTTTTTACGCCATAGTCAGAAAAAAATTGAAAAGGAGGATTTCGATGTCAATGCGAACAAGAGCAGGGAAGAAAATATCCCTGACGAATTATGAAGAATTACTGGCTGTGCCGATAATCGAAGGCGCAAGTGATATTCCGCTGGATCAGCTACATGAATTTAAGGGACATCCCTTTCATGTAGTGGATGATGAAGCAATGGATGAACTGGTGGAATCAATTAAAGCAAAAGGTGTATTGTCTCCGGCAATCGCGAGAAAACGACCGGATGGAGGATTTGAACTAATCTCCGGTCATCGGAGGACACATGCCGCAAGACGGGCAGGACTTGATAAGATCCCGGTCTTTATAAAAGATTATTCAGACGATGAGGCGGTATGCATTATGGTGGATTCTAATATCCAAAGAGAAAGAATACTGCCAAGTGAGAAAGCGTTTGCTCTAAAGATGAAAATGGATGCCATGAAACATCAGGGATTTAGAAGTGACTTGATTTCAGACCAAAATGATCTGAAGTCTACATTGGACCACAAAGGTCTGAAGCTAACAACTGATGTTATCGGCAAAGATTATGGAATGTCGAGTTCACAAGTTAAGAGGTATATCCGCTTAACCCATTTACTGCCGGAACTGTTATTACTGGTAGATCAAGAGAAGATTAAAGTGACCAATGCAGTAGAGATTTCCTTTTTATCTGTTGATGTGCAGAAACAGGTCTTAGACTATTCTGTCAAAGGATTTTCATGAAAATCTGCAGGGAAGAAGAATTGAACATGCCAAGAATGAAATGGTACGAAAGAAAGGACTTCGGCTTATCCGTATTTTAGAACCGGGTTTTCGTTCATTTGATGATTGTGCCTGTATATCCTGCACCGATGATACGCTGGAATCCTTTGATCAGGCGTTGGAGGTAGCTATGGAATGCTTGCAACAAAGCAGAAGTTTGGAAAGACAGATAAAAGGCAGGGGTATCACATCATCATTTCTTTTGAGGAAGAAGATGTGGAACCAGAGACTGCTTTCGAGATCATCCGAAAATTTGCGGAAGAATATCTTGGTCAAGGCTATGAAGCGATCTATACCATGCTTATTGTCATTATGAAAAAAACGAAAGTATGTATATTCATAGACCAAAAACAAAATTATGCAGCTTCGGAATTGCGATACTGATACCACCGATTCTGCCGAAGTTGACAAAATATTACATGGTCAGACAAAGCCGGTAGAGATAAGACAGATTGTTTTGACTAACAGAGAACTTGGAAAGTATTTTCCGAATCAAGTTACAGAGAAAGAAATCAAAAGACAGATCATTCACTTGCTGGATGAATGGAAGGCAAGGGGGTGAGAGTGTGAGAAGTGTTGAAGAGAACTCTCCAGAGCTTGCGAATGAATGGGGACCGGACAATGGAAGCTTTACACCACAAAATGTGTCCTATGGATCAAATAAGAGCATCCAGTGGATTGGAAAGTGCGGACATACTTGGATCACATCTCCAAAAGCAAGGGCACATGGAGAAGGGTGTCCCTACTGCGCCGGAAAGAAAGTTTTAACAGGTTTTAACGATCTGAAATCACAG
>ERZ1026876.995-NODE-995-length-15292-cov-16.581348_pt1 | contig 15292 bp, 18 predicted proteins | sample MGYA00380168_ERZ1026876 | MGnify/ENA primary metagenome ERZ1026876 (study PRJEB33269, sample SAMEA4719804) | human gut metagenome | biome: human-associated habitat; feature: organic feature; material: feces | place: Cameroon | collected 2013-10 ... | reverse complement strand
AATACTACTTGACATTTGCAAGGCGCTGTGGTACAATGGGGGCAGTTAAAGAAACTTATACAGAAAGGAAGTTACAAATGAAACAATACGCATTGTCTAATTGATAGAATTGAAGCAGGTTACATTTTGCATTATATTCAAGAGGTGAAATAAAATGATTAACAAAGAGCAACCAAATATGCAAAGTATAACGGCACTGGCCAAATTTTTAGTTGAATCATGGCGCGGCAGTAAATGCCCATACACTGACGCACCCGCGTATGCTTGTACAAAGTGTGAATATAATACACTTTGTTCAAAGATTGACGAACTATCAAAGGTGGTAAATAAATGAAACGTTTACAGATGCAAGAATTAGTACAAGAAATTCAAATGATTATTGATGATTGGCATAGAACAAAATGCCCCAGTGGTTATACTTCCTGTAATAAGAGTTGTCCGCATTATAAATTGTGTTCTGCACTTTTGGGTTTGTCGCAGATTAAAGTGCAGTATTATGATAGTAACGGAGAGTTGAGAAAATGAGCATTTATAACGTTTGGCACTTGTTAAGCCGTTTTAACAAGTTGTATGCAGTATCAACAAGAGATAATATCCCTAAACTAATGGAACAGAAAAATATCAATTATTATGGACGCAAAACAGTAACTTTTATGTGCATAAAGGATGGTGCATTACATTGCTATTATTAACAATTGTTGTTATTCTTTTTTTACTTTTTGAAATTGGTGTTTATCTCACGTCTGAAACATTTACAGATTTTATCTTTACTAATTTTACCGTTCTTTTTGGCGTTGTTTGTTTTATTATTGCAATTTTAGCTATATGGAGTGATACGCAACTATGATTAAGCATTGCAGACTATGTGGTTTACCGTTTGAAGCATTGAAAAGCAATCAGTTATATTGTGATTATTGCAGAGACTTTTTACACAATTCTACAAAGAAACCACATTCAGAAACAAGTATTGAAGAAATTAACCGTAAAGCAAAGGCGCTTGGCTTAAGTTATGGCCAAATGGTACAGAGGTATAATTTATAATGTATATTTTGATTATTAAATATAGAGAGCGCGGAACTTACCCAAATGAGCACGAGGAAACAAAAGTATTTAGCGCTAAATGTGAAGTATACCGTTATATTAGCGCTATTGACTTGCGTTACTATATTATAAGTTACTCTATCTATATTAAAGTAGAAGAAAACGGGCACACTTTTATTGACAATAGCAAATAAAGAGTTATAATAAAAGTGTAGAGGGCACGACAGCAAATGAACCGCGCGTTAATAGAAACTACTCTTTAATTAGAGCTATTGCGCATGAGTTAGTTACTCCCGTTCGGTTGTTGCGTGTTCCTCTATTTGTTTTATAATGAAAAGGGTGATTTACAGTGGCATGGTTTGACCCAACAGATATATTAAACAAGCAAAGACTATTTAATTTTGTAACAGGCCCAAAGGGTGACGGTAAAACCACAGGTTGCAGAAATTACGGCCTAAACCTATTTTTAAAAGATAATGTATCCGAATTTTGTGTTATTCGTCGTACCAAAACAGAAACGCAAAAAGCCTATAAAAAGTATTTTGACGATATTAATACAAAGTTTAATTATAATCTAGATATAAAATACCGTTCAAATATGGCAGGAATTGAAACAGATGACGGGTTTAAACCTATTTGTCATTTTTTCAGCCTGTCAACAGATGCAGGTATACAGGGCGTGAACCTACCAAATTTGCGTTATATGATTTTTGAAGAAATTTTCCTTGACCCGCGTAAAGGCAAACGTTATTTGAAAAATGAACCCGAAGAATTCGCCCGGTTATATGATACGTTGGCCCGCCCGTCTGACCCAAATAGAAAACGTGTACCAGTAATATTTATAGGTAACTCTTTTGCAAGCAGTAACCCATACTATAATTTTTTCCATGTACAGTTAAATAGTAAAGGCGAATTTAAAAATAAAAACATTTACGCATTGCACATTAACGATGCAGAATTTACTGCACAAGCAAAGTCAACAGAATTTGGGCAAATTATGGCTAATAGCGCATACGCAAAGCATGCTTTTGAAAATGATTTTTTACTAGATAATTTCGACTTTGTTGTGAAAGACTTTCCCAAAGGTGATTTAATCTATACATTTGTTTACGATGGTAAAACATACGGCGTATGGGTAAATTTCAAAAACGGCGGTTTATTTGTTAGTACAAAGTATAACCCGAATTGCCCATGCAGTTATACATTTACAACCGAGAACATGAAACCTAATTTATTAACGGGCAAAATGTTCTGCCGTGGCTATCATGGCGAATTAACAAAATTTGCATATAACACAGGTTGCCTATTCTATGAAAGTCTAGCAATAAAAGACATGTTTTACGACATTGCCAGAATTTGTAATTTTTAGCAAATAATTTTGAAAATCCTATTGACTTTCTACCTTATTTATATTATAATATATACAGAGGTTGAGAAAACCTTAAATACAAACGAAAGGAGGCATTTACAATGAAATTCAAGAAAGTTTGCACCAAGGTGGAATTTTTGGAGAAACAGGAAGATGGCAACTGGATTGAAAGTGTTGACATTATTGCCGGACGAATTGCAAAAAGCAAGTTGACTGGTTACGGTGTTATTCAGTCTGTAAGCTATCCCAAATGCGACGTTGAAATTCCCGATGCAATCGTGAACCAGTACGCAAACATTACCGAAATTGAACAGTAAAGAAAGGAAGAAACAATTATGTTTAATCAGAATCTTGTACCCAAAGAAACGCCCGCAACCATGATGGAATCTAGCATTTTTGGCGGTTGCTATTGCAGCCTTCCCATGAATACCGACGAGGAAAAGAAGAAGATTTTTAACGCAACTAACCGCGCCGACGCGTCGTTGCGTGAGTGCATTAACATGCCGATTGAAATGACGGGCTTGTACATTGAACCTGTCGAGTTTGAAGCAAAGGACGAGGACGGCAAGAGCATTGAGGGTAAAACTCAGTTGTCCCCGCGTATGATTATCTTTGATAAGGACGGCAAGAGTTACGGGTGTTGCTCGATGGGTGCATACAATAGCATTAAGCGTATTGTCAGTATGTACGGCCTGCCCGATACGTGGAATAAACCTATTACCATTGTACCGGGCCTTGTTACCAGTGGCAAGAATCAGGTATTGACCATTACTATTGTATAATGTGATATAAATAGAAAGGGCGGTAAACTTGTATTGAATGTGGGTAAGTTTACCGCCCTTTTAATTTTATTTTGGTGGTGATTGTAGTGCCGTGGATTAACGGAAAATATGTATATAAAAAAGGCCGTATTCGTAAATTTTCCCCGCAAGCAGAAAAAGACCTTGCAACAGCAGTTGCCAGATATAACCAAATGCGAACACGCTTTATTAAAACAGGCGGTGAAACAATCGCGCCAAAAGTAACAGTACAAGAATTAAAAGAAGCGGCAAAAAATACGCAAGAATTGCGGCAAGCGATTAAACGGCTAAACGATTATAAAAAAGTTACTGATTTTGAAACTAAAATAGTAAAAGGTTACAGAATCAAAACAACGCAAGGTGAACGGCGCACTATTAGCAGACTAGACAGGGCCGCGCGTCAACGTTACAAAAAAGCTATTGCAGAATTAGAAGCACAGAAAACAACAGCAAGCAACCAAGAATTGATAAATAAAATTATTCCAGATATTGAAGCCTTAAAACAAAAACCAACAGTAATAAAAAATATCAGAACCCGCGATATTTTGGAAAAAGTAAAGGCACGTTATGAGGGCGAAGAACGTTACTATAAAAAGACAGGGCGTGCATTAAACAATTACCCGGATTTACAGCATTACTTAAATGCGTTTGTAAAGGTTGGTTGCTGGAATGTGTCGAACGGGCCGCAAGTATTTGATATGCTTGCAAAGTTGACGCAAGAAGAATGGGAAAAATTATGCGATAGTTACCCCGAGATTTTTTCCATTGATTGGGTATATAGGCCCGGTATGGACGCGCAAGCAAAAGTCAATCAAATTGCAAACGGTTTAGGAATGATTATTTATTCTGATAATTTACCCGATGAGATTTAAACCATGCGTACAAGTAATATATGGTCGTGCGATTTTGAAACGACAACAGACCCGGAGGACTGCCGCGTTTGGGCATGGGTCGCTATAAACATATATGATAATGCAAAGCGCGTTTATGGAAATAGTATAAGCACCTTTATAGACTTTTTATGGGGACATAATAGAAAATGTTATTTTCATAACTTAAAGTTTGACGGCACATTCATTCTTGATTATCTTTTAAAAAATGGGTGGACGTTAAACAAAGAAAAGAAAGAATTACAAACATGCGAATTTAATACACTAATTAGTGATAAGGGCTTTTATTATACAATGTGTTTATGTTTTGGCCCTAAGTCAAAATGTGAAATAATCGATAGTTTAAAAATATTACCATATAGCGTTGATGCAATTGCAAAGGGCTGGAAATTACCAGTACAAAAACTACACATTGATTATAAAGTGTACAGAGAACCGGGCCACGAATTGACCAAAGAAGAAAAAGACTATATTACAAATGACGCGCTAATTGTTGCAATAGCTTTAAAATCCACATTCGATGACGGCTACAAGAAAATAACGGCAGGTAGTAACGCTTTTAATTTTTATGTTGAAAATTGCATGGGCGGTAAAAAGGGTTTTAGGAATACTTTTCCCATCCCCGAAAATGACACTTATTTGCGTAAAGCATACAGGGGCGGTTTTACCTATGTTGCCCCGCAATACAAAAATAAACTAGTTGGCGCGGGCCGTGTCTATGATGTAAACAGTCTATATCCTTTTGCACTACATTCACCACACGTTTATCCGTATGGAGAACCCGTTTATTTTACTGGCGATTATCAAAAGAATGATAAATACCCTTTATATTTTCAACGTTTTTATTGCGATTTTAAACTAAAGCCAGACCACTTACCCACGATACAAATGAAAAATACAGCGGGTTATATTCCTACTGAATATGTAACAGAAAGTCTAAATGACAGTGTACCGCTGACATTAACTAGTGTTGATTTGGCTTTATTTTTTAACCAGTACGACGTTTACAATTATCGTCCGATTGACGGTTACATGTATAAAGCAGGTGAAAAGCTATTTGACACTTACATAGATTACTTTTACAAACAGAAACAGCAAGCAAAGCAAGAGAAGAACTATGCACGATACCAGCTAGCAAAACTAATGCTAAATAGTTTTTACGGCAAGATGGCAACTAACCCTATTTGTGCAAGCCGTTGGCCCACGTTAAAAGACAACAGACTTGCATATTTACCGGGTGACATTGAAAACCGAGAACCCGTTTATATCCCCGTTGGTTGTTTCTGTACTGCTTATGCACGAGACGTTACTATTAGAGCCGCACAATCATGTTTTGACCGTTTCATGTATGCAGATACAGATAGCTTGCACGTTTTGGGCGATTATGACGTGCCGGGCCTTGACGTTGACGATTATAGACTAGGGGCATTTAAGCACGAGAACACATTCACGCAAGCTAAATATCTACGGCCAAAGCTATACATGGAAGAAATGATAACAGGGCTCGGTGACACATTTATATTAAACGATTGGACAGTTACAGGTGCAGGAATGACAAAAAGCGTAAAACAGAAAGTTACAATTGATTCGTTTGAATACGGTGCAATATTTGACGGAAAACTAACAACAAAGGTTGTACCGGGCGGCACTGTTTTGATGGACACAACATTTAAAATTCACGGCTAAATGTATTGACAAATATAATTCTATAATGTATAGTAAAGTAAAGAGGCGATTAAAATGAATATCAAAGTAGCGCAGTTAAGTTTAATTATGGTTGCAATTATTGCTGATTATTTGACAGGCATTATCAAAGCATGTTACAAGCATGAGTACAAAAGCGAGGTAATGCGACAGGGTCTTTATCATAAACTTGCAGAAATTGCCGCCGTTGCTGTTATGTTCTATTTGCAGTTGGGTTTGCCGATGATTGGAATTGCAATTGACTTTCCCTTTATTAGTTTTATTACACTGTATATTATTGTAATGGAGCTATCCAGTATTGTTGAAAATATCGGTGAAATTAACCCCGATTTAATCGGCCCTCTATCTGATGTATTTGAAAAGGTAAAGCAAGTAAAGGAAGATAGATATGGAAAAAATCATTGATATTAGCAAATGGCAAGGCAGAATTCATTTTGCAAAAGTTAAGAAAGCTGGATTTACAGGCGTGATGATTCGCGCGGGGTTTGGTAATAAAAACGGTTACTTGTACCCCGACGAATGGTTTGAGCGGTTCTATGCTGATGCCGTAAGCGCTGGCATGCACGTGGGCACTTACTTTTATACGTCTGGTTTGTTCCATCAAGCGGGCCGAGGCGCAAAAGAAGCGGCGTACTTTTTGGGCCTCATTAAGGGCAAAAAATTTGATTTGCCTATTGCGTGCGACATTGAACTAAGCCCCGACGGTTACAGAACGGAAACAACCAAAAACGCAATTGAGTTTTGCAAGTATCTTGAAAATTCTGGTTATTATGCGATGATTTACGCAAGTGACATTAGCGGCTTTAAGTCTAGGCTTGATGTAAACATGCTAAAAGCCTATGACAAATGGGTTGCACGCTATAACAAAAATGGCCCACAGTATGTAAAGGATTGGGGCATTTGGCAGTATGGCGGTGGTATTAATTATCTTGCACCCGTTCACGTTGACGGCGTTTACAGTAGCGCATGTGACCAAAATTACATGCGCCGTGACTACCCCGATATTATTAAGCGGGCAGGGCTGAACGGTTACAAGAAACAGGCAAGCGCGGCGAAACTTTATAGCTTTACCGTTGATAATATAAGCGCAGGGGATAAGGAAAAATTTGTTGCGCTTGCAAATGATTTACAGATTAAAAGCGAGGTGAACGAAAAATGACCCGTGAAGAAATGCAAGCAGTCTTGACAGAATATGCAGGTGCAGACGCGGAAACGCAAGGCCAGTTGGCCGCGCGTTTGCTTGATGAAAATGACGCAATCATTACAGAAAGTAACAACCGAGAAGCGGCCCGGGTTGCCGCCGTAGCAAATGAAAACGCATTGCGCAAGCAATATGTTGAACGCTTTTTAGGTGCAGTACCCGGCCAGCCAGACCCGCCAAAACCGCCCGAAAATAACCCGCCCGAACGTGTAACTTTTGATTCTTTATTTAAATAAAAGGAGTGTTTTATTATGCCGATTAAACCTACTGTGTCCCAGCTTGATGCAAATAGCGTTGGTATTCTTAACGCTATCCGCGATAATGCAAGTGCCGAATATTACCAGGCAGTTCCCCAGGCACAGGCCACGACCGAAAGTATCCGTGCTGTTGGTGAACAGATTCTTGCATTTCAGCCCCGCATGAATGAATTTGTTTCCGCACTGATTAATCGTATTGCGCGTGTTGTCGTTACTAGCAAACTGTATTCTAACCCGCTGGCATTTGCTAAAAAGGGTCTGCTGGAATATGGCGAAACTATCGAGGAAATTTTCGTTGACATTGCTAAAGCTAATGCCTATGACTGGAATAGCACGAATGAAACGGAACAGGCATTTAAACGTGAAAACCCCGATATTAAAACCGCGTTCCATGCACTGAACATGCAGACGTACTATAAAGCGACTGTTAGCGAGCAGAATTTGCGTCAGGCGTTCCTTTCCCTTGATGGCGTTACTGACCTTATCGCCCGTATTGTCAATAGCTTGTATTCTGGCGAGGCTTATGACGAATATATCATGATGAAATACATCATTGCACAGAGTCTCATTCCCGGCAATGTAAAAATGGCAACCATTGGCGCAGTAGACGATGAAGCAAGCGGCAAGGCGGCAGTAAAGAAAGTTAAAGCTATCACTGGTAAATTGCAGTTCATGTCCAAAGAATATAACATTGCTGGTGTGAATACGTTTATTCCGTCCCCGTCTGATATTTTCGTAGTTATGACGGCTGATTATGAAGCTAGCATTGACGTTGATGTGCTGGCGAGTGCCTTTAACATGGACAAGGTGCAGTTCATGGGTCAGCGCGTTCTTGTAGATTCGTTTAGTTTTAATGATGGCGAACTTGCCCGACTTGATGAATTGCTTGCAAACGACCCCACGTACACGAAGCCGAGCGAGGGTGACTTGACCGCACTAAATACCGTTGGTATTGTGGTTATGAGCCGTGACTGGTTCCAGGTGTACGACGTACTGAATCAGTTTACAGAACAGTATAACGCCGCGTTGCTGTACTGGAACGAATTCAATCATGTTTGGCGCATTTATTCCGCATCTCCGTTTGCCCCCATTGTTGGTTTTACTACCATGACCCCGACTATTACCGCCGTTACCGTCAATGTAGCAAGCACGGCAAAAGCGCAGGATAGACTCGCCGCCGTGGCCACGGTTAGCGGCACTGACTTTGCAAACAAGGGCGCTAAATTCTCTATCGCACCTACTACTAACGTAACAATCGACGAAAATACCGGCTTTATCGCATTTGGTGCAAACGCAAGCGGCAAATATACCGTTACCGCAACTAGCGTATTTGACCCGACTAAGAAGGGTACTGCCGATATTACGGTATCTTAATAACTGGCCCGGGCAACCGGGCCTTTATGAGAATAAAAGTATTATGCGGGTGCAATTCCCGCAATTCTCTATATAGAAAGGCGTTACGCATGGAAATTACAGATTATATGGTAAAACTGTTTATTGGGTTGACTAATTACAATGACCCCGAATTAAAAGCACTTTATTATATGGAATTTACCGCGCTATTAAAATTACTGACTGATACAGAACTAGGTGACTTACGTAGAAAAATATTTAATTACAAGGGGTGGTTCTAATGACACCAAATACAAGTTTATATATTTGCCGTGGTATTCCGTGGAATAGTGACTATTCTCATGTTAGATTGTTTGCAAGTGCAAACGCCGCTAACGCATATATTATAAGTAAAGCCGCCTATACTAAAACGCAATACAGTTATATTAGCAAATCAAAGCAAATCCGCGTTGATGGCATGGCCGACCAGTACCGCGACTGTAACTATATTGCGTGGAAGAATACAGGTTACTCTAATAAGTGGTTTTATGGGTTTATTACTGATGTAGTTTATTTAGCCGATAATACATGCTTGATTAGTTTTGAGTATGACATTTTTCAAACGTGGTTTTATGATACTACTGTAAATCCGTCGTATGTTGAACGGGAACACGTAAACGACGATACAATTGGTGTAAACACTGTACCCGAAAACGTCGTAATGGGTGACCCCGTAAACGTGGCCAGCAGTAACAATTATATACCTCATAAATGGTACATGTACGCAACGCAGGTTTTTGATAGGTTGGCAGATGTTACAACATGGACAGAACCGGGCGCGGCTGGTAATGAAGTTAGCGGCTATTATAAATTAAATTTGACAGGCCGAGAACAGGCGCAACAGATTGTAAAACTATACACACAAAAAGGCATGCTTGAAAGTTTAATTAGCATGTTTGCGCTAACAGATGTTGATACAAGTGGTATTGTCAACAAAACTTATACAATATCTAGCCCCGATGTATTTGGAGACTATACGCCAAAAAATAATAAATTGCTTTGCTATCCGTATAATTATTTAACTCTTGTAATGGCGGGTAGTGAAACAATTTATCGTTACGAATATTTTACAGACAGAACGCCTATTTTTAAATTATACCCGCCAAAATATGCGGGCGGCAGTAGCTTTATATACCCGGTTGGCTACGAAAAAGAGGGCGCGGGGACAGCTAGTTTTGCATTGGAACATAGTGTGCCTACTGGTGCATATCCAACAGCCAGTTTCGGTGCAAATGCGTTTCAAAATTATCTTGTACAATATGGGCCACAATTGGCCGTTGGGTTAATTGGGCAAGTGGTAAGCGTTGCAACGGCTGGACAAAATGCAAAAACACCCGCGCAATATTATCAAGCGCAAGCTGGTGCGGCTATCAATGCAGGGCTTGCTATTGCGGATAGCATTGCAGACTTGCGCACCCGTTCTCTAAATTCTCAAACAGTAGCAGGTACACAAAGCGTCGCACAGCTTGCATACGATACACAATTGATTATCCGTATTGTTTCTAAGCAGATTTTACCAGAGTATGCACAAATCATTGATGAATACTTTACCGCATTTGGATACAAGGTTTGCAGAATCAAAGCCCCGAATATTACCGGACGGCCGTCGTGGAACTATGTAAAAACAATTGGCGCACAGGTTAGCGGCAATATCCCCGAATATGCAGAAACGGCATTGAAGGCAATGCTAAATAATGGCGTTACATTCTGGCATACAAACGATGTTGGTAATTATAGCTTAAACAACAGTCTTTAAAAGAGGTGTTAAAAATGCAAAGACCGCCGTGGATTGAAAACGCAAAATATTTTACTGGTGTTACTTATAGTACATGGTTTAACCGTCTGTACAATATCGCAATTAGTCGTTTCGAGTGGTTGAATTTGCCAGAGACTTGCAACGAAAAGTTCATTGAACAGGTGCTTTTCTTTAATGGCTTTATGGTGGGTTATAAAGATACTGCACTAAACAGCTTTTTAATTATGCCTTGCACTAATAACAGTGTATTGGATATTTTCGGTTACCCTGCTAAAGTAAACGCTTATGGGTATAACGGCTACATGGCACAGAATTTGACCCCGTATACCATTACATTAGGACAGGAACAGACAAACGCGGACGCGGCTTTACTTTATGCAAATTACAGCCGTTGTCCAGACCTGCCCGCCGTGCTATATTTTGCCCGGAAACTTACAAAAATTGACCGTACAATTGATGTTAATATCAATGTACAGAAAACACCCTATATTATTAGCTGTGGTGAAAACCAGCGCTTGACCGTCGCTAATATGTTTAAACAGGTAGATAATTTTGAACCCGCAATTATTACTACTAAATTTTACGGGCTGAACGGTGAAAAACCTATCAACGTTATGGACTTGAAGCCGCCGTTTGTTGCTGATAAAATGCAGACCTTGAAACGGCAGGTATACCAAGAAGCCCTTACCTATTTAGGCATTGAAGCTAACACGAGTGAAAAGGCAGAACGGCAGGTGACGGAAGAACTTACCGCGAACATGGGCGAAACAGAAAGCATGCGTCAAAGCCCGTTGGCAAGTCGCAAACAGTTCTGCAAAGAGTTTAATAAAATCTATGGAACTAATATTGATGTTAAGTTCCGTAGTGATTTGCAACTTTCTCAAATTATGGAAAATGGGGGTTTGACAGATGGCGAACTTTACGACAACGACAAGAACGATTTGTGAAATGTTGACGGGCAAAACAACGCCCATTAGTGAAGTTATTACCGAAGCCGCGCCGTTATTTTTCAATTTTAATTTTCCATTTTATGATGAATCAAAACGGGCAGAATTTGAACAGAATTTTTTACGGCATTTCTACATGCGTGAAATTGGTCTTGAAACGGTTGATTATTTTATGTTGCGGCTAGAGGATAAACTTAATACGATTATGCCGTATTATAATAAATTGTTGACCGTTAATGCAAAAGATTATGACCCGTTCTATAATGAAATTATCGACGAAAGTATTATCAGACAAAGAACGGGAACGACTAACGGTACAGACACGACCGAAAGTAGCGGTAACAGCACTACTAAAGGCACAACCAGAAGCACGACACAGAGTAGCGCTGATGATAATAACCAACAAAGCGATTTGCCGCAAGGTGATTTAGCAAATTTCAATGATAATTCGTATATGTCAAGCGCTGGCAAGGGCCACACAGAAAGCAACAGCACGGTAAACGGCACTGACGAAACCACGGGCACAAATAGCGGAAAAAGTAGTGCAACCCGCGCCGAAACCAGTGAGGGCAACGAAACGGAAAAGCGCACCGCAAATAATACGCGCGGTAATAAATCCGAAATGCTAAGAATGTACTATGAAGCTCAACGCAATATTTTAGATAATATCTATAATGATTGTGAAGATTTGTTTATGGGAATTTGGTGTTGATTATGGCAAAAGAAATAAAAGTCACATTTGACAATGGTGGCGTATATGAGGGATTCGCTAACACATATACGCTAGATAATTTAATTACCTATTATTTTTCTTTCGACCGTGATTATAGAGTACAATTAACCAACAATGCAATAACGTTACAGGAATATAGAAACGCTGGCGCGTGGTATCCCATCGACATTATTACCAAGTTTGAACTAGCTGAAATTAGCGGTGGCGGCGGCACTGGCGATGCAACACAACAGTGGGTTATAGATAATTTTGTTACAAAAGATTATGCGGCTGAAAATTACGTTAAGAAAACTGGCGATACCATGACAGGGCCATTGGCTTTTGCAAGAAATAATATAACCAACGCTTTAATTGAAACGGATGGAAATATTCGCCTTTATAATAACGCTTCGTTATCTATTCATAAGAATAGCTTAGATTCTGACACAAACTATTACAGTGCATATAAATACAATGGAAGAAGCACCGTTTCTAATATTGGCGGTGAAGACCCACGTTATAGAATTGAAGGCTATAATAATTTTGCTAATAGCATTGAATGTTATGAGAAAATCACTGTTAAAACAGAAAACCAAAACACGGCAAGGATAATAATTTCTAAAGGTTATTTAAATACTTATGATGACTCTAACATTCGGAGAATGTATATTAGTGACCATGTTAGTGCATACGGCACTAATAAAAAAGCTAGGGTAGTTATTGGCGGCGGTGTTGCAGTATATGACGATAGCCAAACTTTACAGTTCAATATTGGCGGTAGCCGTTTTGATATTTTCCACGGAAACTCTATTATTTGCCATAATGGTGGTGGCGGTGGCGGTTCTGATGATATACAGGCGGCTTATAAATATAACGGTATTGATACATATAACTATAACGGCATTACATTTAACGTTAGTTTAGGAAACGGCTATTATAATAATGATAGTCAACGTTTTGAAGCGCGTGGAAACTACGTTAATATCCGTGCAATGACCTCTAGCGGTATGGATATTACAGCGCCCAGCGGCTATATTAAAATTAGTGATGCTAATGGCGTTATGGGGCGTAGTAGTAATACCGAAGTCAACACATATATCAGAAATGTATCCCACAATCTATATGTTCAAACGTCGCAAACAACCGCGGGCGATAGTAAGCGTGACGAATTGGAAGCATTGCTTGACCTATTCCGAATTGTGTATAATATTTTGGACAGCGCAGGTATACCCGGCGCGGGTCAGTTAGCGGAATATACCAGTGATATTGTACTTTGGATTTATGATAACCAAAATGGCGTACTAAAACCGTCAATCACAAAAATCCGCAATCTGATTCACAATTAAAAGAGAGGTGTAATAAATGTTTATTCATGATATTGCTGATTTTCTTGTGAATTTGACATGCAAAGATATTAAACCAGATATTTATAGTGTGTTTGATTCATCGTGTGAAAACAATTGTCCAAATAATGTAAACAGCGAAAAACTTACTATTTTGGAAATTCTAAACGCTATTGGGTGCAGGTTGAAAAACCTTTTCGGATTCGTTAAAATCAATACGACCACGGAAACCATTGATGAAGGTGAAGCGGTTGTAAATGTGAGCGGTGACGTTGACAATTTGAATTTTGATTTTAAAATTCCGAATATCGGCAAAACTGGCCCAGCAGGCCCAGCAGGCCCAGCAGGCCCAGCAGGTGAGCGAGGGCCAGCGGGTGACCCGGGCCCAGCAGGCCCAGCAGGCCCAGCAGGCCCAGCAGGTGAGCGAGGGCCAGCGGGTGACCCGGGCCCAGCAGGCCCGGCAGGTGAGCGAGGGCCGGCGGGTGAAGCCGGCCCAGCAGGCCCGGCAGGTGAGCGGGGCCCAGCAGGTCAGCCAGGCCCAGTAGGCCCGGCAGGTGAGCGAGGGCCAGCGGGTGAACCCGGCCCGGCAGGCCCTAAAGGTGACCCGGGTGCAGATGGTACAAGTTTTAAAGTGCTGGGCAGATATGACACATTGGCCGGACTTGAAGCGGCGCACCCGACAGGAACCGAGGGTGACGCTTACGCAGTAGGAAGTGCGGACAGTAATGTTATTTATTTGTGGGATACCGATAAAAACGCATGGGTTAGCGTGGGTAGTTTGCAAGGCCCAGCGGGTGAACCCGGCCCAGCAGGGCCCGCGGGTGAGCGAGGGCCACAGGGTGAACCCGGCCCGGAAAATTTGGTAATTATTACCGCATCAGCAAGTGCAACGGTGCAGGGTGAATATATTCCCGATACCACGTATACTAAAGCATTGGCAGACATTCAAGCAAATAAAGCAGTAATGATTAAATTGGAAAACGTTCCGGGCCGCTATTATATTCCGTATTCTTCAAGCAATGCGGAAATTCTTGCAAGCGCGGGAACGGTTAGCGGTTCTAAGCAATCTATTGAATTGTATTTAATTAAATGGACAGCGCAAACTAATATAATCACATTGGCAGGTACTAAAGAGGGTTGCATTGCTGATGGTGGCTCAACTGGGCAGGTGCTTGTTAAAAAATCTGATGATAGTTTTGACACGGAATGGGACACGCAATATAAGATAATTCAATCAAATCAAACATTCAGTACAGCAGAATTAGTTAAACTCTTTAATAATGGAACTTTAATTTATGTATATAACATAGAAACGGCCCATTTGTACAATATATATGCAGTTAGTGGCGGAATTTTATACGGTATTAGTGAATTAAATGTCAATTCTACAAAGAAGCTAATAACGCCATATAAATGTCAAATTACTGCTGGTAACAAAATTAATTTTATTTATGACGGGGTTTACGCCATAGCGAACGGCGGCACAACAGGTCAAATTCTAGCTAAAAAATCTAATACAGACGGTGATACAGAATGGATTGACCCGCCAAGCGGTAGTACAGTAAGCGTAAAAGTTGGTGAAACTACCACAGGCGAAGCAGGAACACCCGCAAGCGTTACAAATAGCGGTGATGAAACAAACGTTGTATTAAACTTTACTATTCCGCGTGGTGACACTGGCCCAGCAGGGCCCGCAGGTGAGCGAGGGCCAGCGGGTGACACTGGCCCAGCAGGGCCAGCAGGTGAGCGAGGGCCAATTGGTGAAACGGGCCCCGCAGGGCCCGCAGGTGAGCGAGGGCCCCAGGGTTTACAGGGTGCCCCAGGCCCAGCAGGTGAGCGAGGGCCAATTGGTGAAACGGGCCCCGCAGGGCCCGCAGGTG
>ERZ1026876.994-NODE-994-length-15301-cov-5.462351_pt1 | contig 15301 bp, 9 predicted proteins | sample MGYA00380168_ERZ1026876 | MGnify/ENA primary metagenome ERZ1026876 (study PRJEB33269, sample SAMEA4719804) | human gut metagenome | biome: human-associated habitat; feature: organic feature; material: feces | place: Cameroon | collected 2013-10 ... | reverse complement strand
ATGTAAAGGAATCCGATAGTGTTCCAGATCCTGAACAGGTGAAGAAAACGGATTCGAAACGTTCTGATGAGAAAAAATATAAGCTTAAGAAAAGATGACAAATAATTAGATTAATATAAATATTAGTTTTTTATTTGATAATGTGGAAGGAGGCGTACAAATTGGCTATAGATCAAACAGAAGCTATGATTGCTGCGATAAAGGCACAGCTTGAAAAAGAGAGAGCTGCTGAAGCTGCAAAGCAGAAAAGGCTCGAAGAAGAACAGGCTTTGAAGAATATGAGCAGCAATAAAAAGAAAACTTCAGATAGCGGAAGCAAGAGCCAATATAAGACTTTGTCTGCTGAAGAACTTGCACGTATTGAAGAGAAGAAACGTCGTAAGAGAGAAGAAGCATTAGGTATTGTCCATGAGGATAAACCTGAAGAGACAGAGAACAAAGAAGCTGAAGCTGAAAAGCCAGATACAAATAAAGAGGCAGAGGGTGAAGCTAAAACAGAGGAAAAGAACGAGAAGCAGGAAATGCCAAAGATCAGTCTTAACCTTGGTGGTATTGCCGATGAGGGACTCGGTGGTGGTCTTGGAGAAGGACCTGGTGGTCTCGGCAGTCTTGGTGGTGGCCTTGGCGGCGGTCTCGGAGAAGGACCTAGCGGACTTGGTGGCCTTGGCGGCGGTCTTGGAAGCGCACCTTCAGGAGAAGGACTTTCAGGAAAACCGGGTGCATCAGGAAACGGCCTTGGTTCTACCTTGAATATGAATGCTTCCCTTGAGCCGAATAAGGTAAAAGGTAAAGATAAGACAACATTATCTGATGATGCAGAGAGATTCGATGAAGATGATATGTCATCCGTTGTTTCAGATGATGCAGAATGGACACCAGGTAAGAATGTTAAGGTAAAAGAGGTTAAGACTCAAAAAGGAAATGACAAAAATGGTGATCTTTTCAGTATTTTACCTGATAGAAATAAAGATGGTGCAGATGTTTCATCTATGTATGATATAGATGATGACGATGAAGATGAAGACTTCCTTGGAGCCGGTATTGAGAATCTTTCCAATATCGATGAAACGAGTGAGGAAGAAGCTGCACGTATAAAGGCTGAAGAAGAAGCTAAGAAAAAGGCTGAGGAAGAGGCTAAGAAGAAAGCTGAGGAAGAAGCTAAGAAGAAGGCTGAGGAAGAAGCTAAACGTAAGGCGGCTGAAGAGGAAGCCAGAAAGAAAGCAGAAGAAGCTCGTAAGAAGGCTGCGGCAGAAAAGGCAAAGGTTGAAGCTGAAACAAAGAAGAAGCAGGCAATTGAACTTGCTGAACGTAAGGCTCAGGATGCAAAGAATGTCGTTGAAACAGCAAAGAAGACGATTGCAGATTCTGAAAAAGAAGAAAAAGAACTGAAATCACAGCTTGAAGAATGTGCAAAGAAAAAAGCCGCTTATGAAGATAAACTGAAGGCAGAATTCGATGCAAAGAAGCAGGCTGATGAGAAACTCTTAGCAAAAGAAAACGCAGAGCTTGAAACAAAAGTAAAAGCTATCAATAAAGAGATAGAAGATACAAACAAGAAAGCGAAGGATGATTCTGACAAGGTATTAAAGGAAAGTGATCCGGAGACCATTAAGACAAAGATCATCAATGATGCACAGGCTGCTGCTGATGAAGCAATCAAGAAGCTTGCAGATGCCAAGAAAGCTAATATTGAAAAGCATGAAGCAGAATATACAAAGGCATGCAAGGATGCAGAAACAGCTTCTGCAAAATTAGAAGAAGATAAGAAGAAGGCTATTGAAGCTGCTAAGAAGAAGAAAGAGGCACAGGATGGCAAGGCTAAGAAGCTGATCGATGAAGCAGAGCAGAACAAAGAGCGTGCCGGTGTTATCTTTACAGATTCAAAGAAAGCTGAAGAAGAAGCATCACTTAATCTTAAGAATACAACAGATTTGGAATCTGAGTCATTAAAGGCATTAGCCGGACTTGAAAGCAAGCTTGCTGAGAGTGAAGGCAAGTTAAAGACTGCAATGAACAATAATGATTCAGCAACCAAGGCGATTGATACTGCAAAGAAAGCATTAAAGGATGCGGAAGCAAAAGAGGCTGAAGCATTAAAGAAACTGGAAGAAGCAAGATCTGCAAAAGCAGCAGCAGAAACCAGAATTTCAAAGGGCGAAGCTGATAAGAAGAAGTTCCAGTCCGAAATTGATGCGATCAATGAGGAAAAGAAGACAACAAATGCTGATATTGCTGAAACAAAGAAAGATGTAGAATCTTTCAAGGCTGCAAAGGCAGAAGCACAGCAGGCGCTTGATGCAGCAAAGAAATCCGCAGTAGAAGCAGAAGATCTCCTTTCCAAGGCAGAAAATGCAGAGGAAGAAGCAGAGGAGATTCTGGAGAAAGCTAAGATTGAAGAAGAAGTAGAGATCCAGAATGCAGAAAAGGCTGCTACAGATGGAAAAGAGAAACTGGAGAAGGATAAGAAATCCAGAGATGATGCACATGAGAAGTTCCTTGCAGATGAGGAAGAAAAATATGCAACAGGTGAAGCTGCTGAGCTTGAAAAAGTTCAGTCTGCTGCAATGACAGCTGAAAAGGAAGCTTCTGATTCTAAGAAGAAGGCAGAAGAAGCTGCACAGAAGCTGCTTGATGATGCCAAGAAGAAAGAAGAAGAATTAAAACAAAAGATTGCCGGTTTGAAGACTGAACAGGAAGAACGTGTCGTTGCCAGAAAAGCTGCAAATGAAGAGGCAGTTAAGAAAGCAGAAGATAAAAAGAAGCATGATCTTGATTCTCTTCTGAAAGAAGAAATCAGTACAAAGAAGCAATTGGAAGAAGTAAGTGGCAGAGCTGCTGCTGCTGCAAAGGTTCTTGAAAAAGCTGTTAAGAAGGAAGAAGAAGCAAGAAAACAGGTTGAACTTTTAAACGCAGGAAAGGTAGAAGAAGCATCCAAGATAGATGTATCCTTAGAAGCAACGGATGAAGCCGCTGTAGAAGCTGGACAGAGTGAAGTTAATCAGGAAATGAAGAAAGCCCTGCCATCGGAAGCAAAGTATCTGTATAAGTATCTTTGTGTAAATCCTGCAGGCGCACAGATTGTGAATGTTCTTCAGACGATGAAAGTGGATCCGAAACGTTCAAAGAATCTCGTTATTCTCGGTCTGCATGGATTTGGTTCATCAAAGGTTGGAGAAGATTTTGCTGAGTGTTATTATGATCTTGGTTTCTGCACATCACCTGCAAAGGCAAAGGTTAGAGCAAAAGTAATCAATAGCGGTAAGCTTGCCGGTGCGGTTACAAAATTGAAAGGCGGATGCCTGATCGTTGAGAGTGCAGGACTTATAACGCCTGAGCGTTTCAAAGAAATGGTTGATCTTTGTTCTTCGGAGAAGAATGATGTAAAGATTATTCTTACCGGTGAAAAAGTTGCACTTAGCAAGATGCTTGCAGATAATATGACACAGGCAAGAAGCTTTAACAATCGTGTTTATTTTGATCAGATTAAAGAAGAGAATATGATTGTAATTGCCAAAGAATATATCATTGAAAAAGGTTATAAATATGAAGATGGTATTGAGGGTAATATCAAGAATGTACTCCTTGCGATGGAGACTGGTAATATTGACAGATTGTTAACTGCTATAGACGAAGCAATGGAACGAGCAGATGCAAGAAATCCTGAAGCAAAGAAAGTTATGAAGACAGATATAAAGTAATGAAAAGTGAATATCGTAGGATAACATTTTCCGGTTTATATTTTGGTTGAAAAAAACGGTGCCAATGTTTATAATATTTATTATTGTAAACTTGGCACTTTTTTTACGCAGATCGGTTATCAAAGCCTGTATTTGTGTGAGATTTTTACAACCGGTATGATAACGCAAGAAGCAAGCAGAAAGTTGTTTCTTATGGTTGTCAAACTTTAAGGAGATATAAGATAGTATGGATATAGGAATAGATTTGGGGACATCAAATGTGTTGGTATATGTAAAAGGTCGTGGGGTTGTGATCAACCAACCGTCTGTTGTTGCATATGAGAAAAGTTCGAAACGTATTATTGCGATTGGAAATAAAGCAAAAAAGATGATCGGAAAGACACCGGAATCAATCGAAGTTGTAAGACCGCTCGTAAAAGGAGTAGTTTCAGATTATACTGTTACAGAGCGGATGTTAAAGGCATTTATCCGCAGCGCTATGGAGAAACGAACCGGGGTTGGCAGACCGAAAATATGTGTCTGTGTTCCCAGCGGAGTCACAGAAGTGGAGCGGAGAGCTGTAGAAGAGGCTGTTTACAGAACAGGAGCTAAGAGCGTTTATGTTATGGAAGAACCCCTTGCGGCTGCAATCGGTGCAGCAGTTGATATAGAGGAAGCCAAAGGAAATATGGTTATTGATATCGGAGGAGGAACAACAGATATTGCAGTTATATCACTTGGAGGAGCTGTAGAGAGTCGTTCGATCAAAGCAGCGGGAGATGATTATAATGCATCGATGATCCGATACATCAGAAGAAAATATAATCTTCTGATCGGAGAACAGACTGCGGAGAAAGCAAAGATAGCGGTAGGATCGGTCTATGAGAGACCGGAGGACATCACCTATGTTGTAAAGGGAAGAGATCTGATCAAGGGACTTCCAAAGGCAATCACGATCACTGCAAATGAGACAATAGAAGCATTTGCAGATACAACGTCTCATATTTTGACGGCGATTCATGGTGTACTTGAGACAGCTCCGCCGGAATTGGTTGCGGATATATCGGTAAATGGAATTGTTCTGACCGGTGGTGGCAGCCTGATGTATGGAATGGATAAGCTGATCAAAGAAAAAACCGGAATTGATACATATGTTTCGGACAAAGCGTTAGAAGCAGTTGCACTTGGTGCCGGTATGTCGGTTGATATTGCAGCGAGAAAAGAAGAAGCATAGAAAGCAGAGAAAAGAGAATGACGAATATACATGATTTTCTGCCGGTTAACAAAAAAGAAATGAAAGAAAGAGGATGGGAACAGCCGGACTTCGTATTTATTACAGGAGATGCTTATGTGGACCATCCTTCTTTTGGTCCGGCAATTATCAGCAGAGTTTTAGAGGCACATGGATATAAGATTTGTATGATCCCGCAACCGGATTGGAAAGATGATAAGAGTATAGATGTATTTGGCAGACCAAGACTTGGTTTTCTGGTTTCCGGTGGTAATATGGATTCTATGGTCAATCATTATACTGTTTCAAAAAAACACAGGAGTATGGATTCCTATTCTCCGGGTGGAAAGATGGGGCTGAGACCTGATTATGCAACAGTGGTATATTGTAATTTGATCCGTAGAACATACAAGGATGTGCCGATCATTATTGGAGGAATAGAAGCAAGTCTCAGAAGACTGGCGCACTATGATTACTGGTCCAATAAATTAAAGCATTCGATCCTGATCGATTCACAGGCAGATCTTTTATCCTATGGCATGGGCGAACACAGCATGGTCGAGATTGCGGATGCGTTAGACAGTGGGCTTGATGTCGGAGATATTACATTTATACGTGGAACAGTTTATAAGACAAAAGATCTGTCCGGTGTAGAAGCTCCGGTGATCTTGCCTGATTATGCTGCACTTCAGGAAGATCATTTAAAATATGCGGAAAGCTTTTATACACAATATATAAATACGGATCCATATTCCGGAAGGGTGTTGGTTGAGGGATATGGCAACAGGGGATATGTTGTTCAGAATCCTGCGGCATATCCGCTCACGCAGATGGAGATGGATGACGTATATGGGTATGATTACATGAACACCTATCATCCGATGTATGAAAAGGATGGAGGAATTCCTGCCATAACAGAGGTGAAGTTCAGTCTTGCGAGCAATCGTGGCTGCTTTGGCGGATGCAGCTTCTGTGCACTAACTTTTCATCAGGGCAGGATTGTTCAGACCAGAAGCCATGAGTCGATCATTGAAGAAGCAAAGCGCATGACGAAAGATCCGGAGTTTAAAGGATATATTCATGATGTTGGAGGACCTACAGCGAATTTCAGACATCCGTCCTGTGAAAAACAGATGAAATATGGTGTGTGTCAGAATAAACAATGTCTGTTTCCAAAACCATGTCAGAACCTGAATGCCAGTCATAAAGATTATGTTGAACTGCTCCGTAAATTAAGACAGATACCCGGTGTGAAGAAGGTATTTGTAAGATCCGGTATACGATTTGATTATCTGCTTGCAGATCATGATGATACCTTTTTACGGGAGCTTTGCCGGTATCATGTCAGCGGACAGTTAAGAGTTGCACCGGAGCATATCTCAGATAATGTTCTGAAGTACATGGGGAAACCCTCCAACCAGGTATATGAGACATTTATAAAAAAATATGAGAAGATCAATGAACAGTATGGGCTGAAACAATATGCAGTACCATATCTGATGTCATCACATCCGGGCTCTACTTTAAAAGATGCAGTAGCGCTGGCAGAATACATCCGTGATATCGGATATATGCCGGAGCAGGTACAGGACTTTTATCCGACACCATCAACGATCTCGACCTGTATGTATTACACAGGGGTAGATCCGCGAACGATGGAACCGGTATATGTGGCGAGAGATCCACATGAAAAGGCAATGCAGCGTGCACTGATCCAGTACAGAAGACCGGAGAATTATGATCTGGTAAAGGAAGCCTTGATAAAGGCAGGGCGGACAGATCTGATCGGATTCGAAAAGCATTGTCTGATCACTCCAAGAAAAATGGATAGGAATACTTCGGGATATAAAGATGCCCATAAAAAGAATCCGTCAGGACAGGCAACACGGAATCAGAATAACAAGAACAGTAATTATAGAAAACAGGATAAATCCGGTAAAAATTCAGGAAGTTATAAATCCGGGCAGGATAACAGAAACAGCAGAAACGGGAAACCTGCAGGACAAAATGATAAAAAATATCAGAAACAGAAAACAGGAAAGAAAAAACACTGATATTTTATATAAAATTAAGAAAATAACCAGAAATGAAAAAATAATGATTTCTAATACGTGCATTTCATTTTTGGTTGCGTGGTACTTTCTTTTGTGCTAGAATGTAGCCAGAAAGTGTGCTGTTATGTCAATAATGGTCATTATTGTGCCGTTTACAGCATAAATGTACCATGATATAACACTTACATTATAAAAAATTACGGAGGATTTCATTATTATGGCAAAGAAAATTGTATTAGCAGGCGCATGCCGTACAGCTATCGGTACTATGGGCGGATCATTAAGCACAACACCAGCTCCGGTACTTGGTTCAATCGTTATCAAGGAAGCTTTAAACAGAGCAGGAGTTCCTGCAGATCAGGTAGATCATGTATATATGGGTTGTGTAATCCAGGCAGGTCTTGGACAGAATGTTGCACGTCAGGCATCAATCAAAGCTGGTCTTCCAATTGAGACAACTGCTGTTACAGTTAACGTTGTTTGTGGTTCAGGTCTGAACTGTGTAAATATGGCTGCTCAGATGATCGAAGCAGGAGATGCTGATATCGTTGTAGCAGGTGGTATGGAAAACATGTCAATGGCTCCATATGCTGTAATGCAGGGACGTTTCGGATACAGAATGAATGATGGTAAACTTGTAGATACAATGGTACATGATGCTCTTTGGGATGCATTCAATGATTACCATATGATCAAGACTGCTGATAACATCTGTGAGCAGTGGGGACTTACTCGTGAAGAACTTGATGAGTTTGCGGCAAAGAGCCAGCAGAAGGCTGTAGCAGCTCAGGAGTCAGGTGCATTTGACGCAGAGATCGTTCCAGTTATGGTTAAGAAGAAAAAAGAGATGGTTGAGTTCAAGAAGGATGAGGGACCAAGACCTGGTACAACAGTTGAGACACTTTCAAGACTCAGAACTATCAATCCAAATGGTTTCGTAACAGCAGGTAATGCTTCAGGTATCAATGATGGTGCAGCAGCTATCGTTGTTATGAGCGAAGAAAAGGCTAAAGAACTTGGTGTTAAGCCAATGGCTACATGGGTAGCAGGTGCTCTTGGTGGTGTTGATCCATCTATCATGGGTATCGGACCGGTTGCTTCAACAAAGAAGGTAATGGCTAAGACAGGTCTTAAGATCGAAGATTTCGATATCATCGAAGCAAACGAAGCATTTGCAGCTCAGTCAGTTGCAGTAGCTAAGGATCTTGGATTTGATGTTGACAAGCAGGTTAACCCAAATGGTGGTGCAATCGCACTTGGACATCCGGTAGGAGCTTCAGGATGCCGTATCCTTGTTACACTTCTTCATGAGATGCAGGCAAAGGGTGCTAAGACAGGTCTTGCTACACTTTGTATCGGCGGTGGTATGGGCTGCTCAACAGTTGTTAAGATCGAAGACTAATCCGGTCGGCTGAAAAACCATATTACATTTCTATATAAGGAGATAAACGATGGAATTCGTAACATATGAACAGGACGGATTTGTTGGTGTTATCACTATTAATCGTCCAAAGGCATTAAACGCATTAAACAGCACAGTTCTTGAAGAACTGGATGCAACATTCAAAGCTGTTGACCTGAATACAACAAGATGTCTTGTACTTACCGGTGCAGGAGAGAAATCATTTGTAGCAGGCGCAGATATCGGAGAGATGTCAACACTTACAAAGGCTGAAGGCGAAGCTTTCGGTAAAAAGGGTAATGACGTATTCCGTATGATCGAGACATTCCCAATTCCAGTGATCGCAGCCGTAAACGGATTTGCACTTGGTGGCGGATGTGAGATTTCCATGAGCTGTGATATCAGAATCTGTTCTGAGAATGCAGTATTTGGTCAGCCTGAAGTTGGTCTTGGAATTACACCTGGATTTGGTGGAACCCAGAGACTTGCCCGTCTTGTAGGTGCAGGAATGGCAAAGCAGCTGATCTACACAGCAAGAAATATCAAAGCTGATGAAGCATACAGAATCGGTCTTGTAAATGCTGTATATCCATTAGAGGAGTTATTACCGGCAGCTAAGAAGATGGCTTCTATCATCGCAGCAAATGCTCCGATCGCAGTTCGTAACTGCAAGAAAGCAATCAATGATGGATTACAGGTTGATATGGATCAGGCGATCGTTGTAGAAGAGAAATTATTCGGCGACTGCTTCGAGACAGAAGACCAGAAGGCAGGAATGGGCAACTTCCTTGAGAAAGACAAGGAAAAGAAATTAAAGGTTGTTCCTTTCCAGAATAAATAAATCAACAATCTTGATATTGACGTTTAGGGTGGTTATTTTGGAATCGAAATCAACCATCCTAAATGTTTGATATACCAAAGTAAGCATGTCAAACGAAACGTATATGAATTTCTCATGTTTGCTTAATAATAATTTTTAGGAGGATATTAAAATGAAAGTTGGCGTTATTGGTGCAGGAACCATGGGTCAGGGAATTGCTAAGGCATTCGCTCAGGTTGATGGATATGAAGTAGCACTTTGTGACATTAAGCAGGAATGGGCTGAAGGCGGTAAGGACAAGATCGCTAAAGGTTATGCCAGACTTGTTGAAAAAGGAAAGATGACACAGGAGAAGGTTGATGGTATTCTTGCCAGCATCACTCCGGGTCTTAAGGAAGACTTATGTGCAGATTGTGACCTTATCGTAGAGGCTGCTTTCGAGAACATGGAAGTTAAGAAGACAACATTTGCTGAGCTTGACAAGATCTGCAAGCCAGAATGTGTATTTGCTTCAAATACATCTTCACTTTCTATCACTGAGATTGGAAATGGTCTTACCCGTCCTATGATCGGTATGCATTTCTTCAATCCAGCCGACAGAATGAAGCTTATCGAAGTTATTGCAGGTGTTAACACACCGGCAGAAACTGTTGATACAATCGTTAAGATCTCAGAAGAGATCGGTAAGACACCTGTACAGGTAAATGAAGCTGCCGGATTCGTTGTAAACAGAATCCTGATCCCAATGATCAATGAAGCTGCATTTATCAAGATGGAAGGTGTATCAGATATCGCTGGTATCGATGCAGCAATGAAGCTTGGTGCAAATCATCCAATGGGACCTCTTGAGTTAGGTGATTTCGTTGGTCTTGATATCTGCCTTGCTATTATGGATGTACTCTATAACGAGACAGGCGACAGCAAGTATCGTGCATGTCCATTACTTCGTAAGATGGTACGTGGCGGCAACCTTGGTGTTAAGAGCGGTAAGGGATTCTATGTATACAATGCTGACCGTACAAAGACACCAGTTGATGCTCAGTAATTGACTGATAAATATATTTATGGAGGAAGAAATAGAATGGATTTCGCTTTAGACAAGAAGTATGAAATGGCGCAGAACTTATTCAGAGAATTTGCGCAGAATGAAGTAAAGCCTCTTGCTCAGGAAATTGATGAAAATCACAGATTCCCTAGAGAGACAGTAGAGAAGATGGCAAAGTATGGTTTCTTAGGAATACCTGTTTCTAAGGAAGATGGTGGACAGGGTTGTGATCCTTTAACATACGTTATGTGTGTTGAGGAACTTTCAAAGGTTTGTGGTACCACTGGTGTTATTGTTTCCGCACATACATCTCTGTGTGTAGATCCTATCCAGACATTTGGTACACCAGCTCAGAAAGCTAAGTATCTCCCAGATCTTGCTTCCGGTAGAAAGCTTGGCGCATTTGGTCTTACAGAGCCAGGTGCTGGTACAGATGCACAGGGTCAGCAGACAAAGGCTGTTCTTGATGGTGATGAGTGGGTTCTTAACGGATCTAAGTGTTTCATTACAAATGGTAAAGAAGCAGATGTATATATTATCATTGCAGTTACTGGTACAATCGAAAAACGTGGTAGAAAGCAGAAAGAGATTTCAGCATTTATCGTAGAAAAAGGTACTCCAGGATTTACATTCGGAACAAAAGAAAACAAGATGGGTATCTGTGGTTCATCCACATACGAACTTATCTTCACAGACTGCCGTATTCCTAAGGATGCACTTCTCGGACAGAAGGGTAAGGGATTTGGTATTGCAATGCATACACTTGATGGTGGTCGTATCGGTATCGCAGCTCAGGCTCTTGGTATTGCTGAGGGTGCTCTCGATATCACAATCGACTATGTTAAGGAAAGAAAGCAGTTCGGTCGTTCAATCGCTCAGTTCCAGAATACTCAGTTCGTACTTGCTGATCTTGCAACAAAGGTTGAAGCAGCTAAGTTACTGGTATACAAGGCAGCTAAGAAGAAAGAGCAGTACCAGGCTGATCACAAGACTTCATACTCTGTAGAAGCTGCTATGGCTAAGCTGTATGCTGCTGAAGTAGCTATGGAAGTAACAACAAAGTGTGTACAGTTACACGGTGGTTATGGTTATATCAAAGAGTATGATGTAGAACGTATGATGCGTGATGCTAAGATTACAGAAATCTACGAAGGAACTTCAGAAGTTCAGCGTATGGTTATTTCTGCAAACTTATTAAAATAATTAGGAGGTACTTAACGTGAAGGTTATAGTTTGTATAAAGCAGGTACCTGATACAAAGGGTGGCGTTCAGTTTAACCCAGATGGTACATTAAACAGAGGAGCAATGCTTACAATCATGAACCCTGATGATAAGGCAGGTCTTGAAGCTGCACTTAGATTAAAGGATCAGTATGGAGCAGAAGTTACAGTTCTTACAATGGGTCTTCCAAAGGCTGCAGATGTTCTTCAGGAAGCAATCGCTATGGGCGCTGACAAGGGCGTTCTTGTAACAGATCGTGTTCTTGGTGGAGCTGATACATGGGCTACATCAACAACAATCGCCGGAGCACTCAGAAAGCTTGATTATGATCTTATTATTACAGGTCGTCAGGCTATCGATGGAGATACAGCTCAGGTTGGACCACAGATCGCTGAGCATCTTGGAATTCCAGTTATTTCATATGCACAGGAGATCAAGGTTGACGGAGATTCCGTAATCGTTAAGCGTCAGTATGATGATGGATATCATATGTTAAAGGCTAAGATGCCTTGCCTTGTAACAGCACTTTCAGAGTTAAATGAGCCTAGATACATGACTCCGGGTGGAATCTTCGATGCAGTTAATGCAGAGATCACAACACTTGGCAGAGCAGACCTTGTAGATGTTGATGATTCTAACATCGGTCTGAAGGGCTCACCAACAAAGATCGCAAAGGCTTCTGATAAGGTAAGAAAGGGTGCAGGCGAGAAGGTTGTACCTGATTCTCCAGATGAAGCAGTTAGCTATATTGTTGGCAAGTTAAAAGATAAGCATGTAATCTAATATAGTAAAGGAAAAGTGGTGAATAAAATGGGCGCAATGAACGCAGAAGATATGAAGAACTACAAAGGCGTATTTGTCTTTGCACAGCAGGTAGATAATAAGTTAAGTGGTATTTCATTTGAATTGATCGGTGAAGGAAAGAGACTTGCAGATAAGCTTGATGAAAAGGTTACAGCAGTCCTGATCGGTTCCGACGTAAAGGGTCTTGTAGACGAACTCGCAGAGTACGGTGCAGACAGAGTTATCGTTGTTGATGATCCAGAATTAAAAGAATATAGAACTGAGCCATATGCACATGCACTTGCTTCAGTTATCAATGAGTACAAGCCGGAGATCGTTTTAGTTGGTGCTACAGCTATCGGTCGTGATCTTGGTCCTACAGTATCAGCAAGAGTAGCTACAGGTCTTACAGCAGACTGTACATTACTTGAAATCGGTGATTTCCCTCTTGTTGCACTTCCAAATCAGGAGCAGAAGCACAATCAGCTTCTTATGACACGTCCTGCATTCGGTGGTAATACAATCGCTACAATCGCATGTCCTGACAACCGTCCTCAGATGGCAACAGTACGTCCGGGCGTTATGCAGAAGCTTGACAGAGTAGCTGGCAAGAAGGCAGAAGTGATCGAGTACAATCCTGGATTTACTCCAAACAACAAGTATGTTGAGATCCTTGAAATCTCAAAGGCTGTTTCAGATATCAAAGATATCATGGATGCTAAGATCCTTGTTTCAGGTGGTCGTGGTGTTGGTTCAGCAGAGAACTTCAAGCTTCTTGATGATCTTGCAGAAGTACTTGGCGGACAGGTATCATGCTCACGTGCAGTTGTAGATTCAGGCTGGAAGCCAAAGGAGCTTCAGGTTGGTCAGACTGGTAAGACAGTTCGTCCACAGGTATACTTCGCAATTGGTATTTCAGGTGCTATCCAGCACGTAGCTGGTATGGAAGAGTCAGATATCATCATCGCTATCAACAAGGATGAGGATGCTCCTATCTTTGATGTAGCTGATTATGGTGTTGTTGGAGATCTGAACAAGATCGTTCCTGCTCTTACAGAAGCAATCAAGGCTGAGCTTGCTAACAAGTAATTCAGTTTATAATTGAAAATGAACATTTCGGACTGCCGGGTTTTATACCCGGCAGTTTGTGCGTAAATGAGCCAAGCACAGATATTCATGTAAGCACAGATATTATGCTTGCATGAATATCTGTGCTTACATGAATATCTGTATTTGGCGAATAAGCGACATCGAGCCGACAGGCGAGATGTCGCATGAAAGAACATTCTCATGTTCTTTCACGCACAAAAGAGAGTGTATTGCTGTGCGGTGGAAAAGATGTCGCATGAAAGAACATTCTCATGTTCTTTCACGCACAAAAGAGAGTGTTCTATTACATATTTTTCTGTTGAAACAATAAAAACAATGCTGTATGATAAATACTGTTGCGAAAAAGACAAATGACAGTTAGATAAAAGAAGAATAAGGTTGAAGAAAAAATGAGTAAGTATGAAACGCAGGAAGAATTAAAACGAGAAGAATTAAGTCAGGAAGGGCAGCTGTTAAAAACAGAAGTTGACAACACAAAATTGACAGGCGACAGTATGAATGTAAAAATGACAGATGCAAGTGAAGAAAGCAAAACTAACAATACTGCTGGAGAAAATAAGATGGGCACCATGCCGATGGGAAAGTTGTTGATATCAGTATCACTTCCAATGGTAATTTCAATGCTGGTACAGGCACTTTATAATGTAGTCGATAGTGTATTTGTATCGCATTTTGATCAGGATGCACTGACGGCAGTATCGACAATATTTCCGTTACAGAATCTTATGATCGGAGTTACCTCCGGTCTCGGTGTCGGTTTTAATGCATTGATCTCCAAATCCCTTGGTGAAAAAAATCAGAAAAAAGCAAATGATGCAGCCAGACAGGGAATCTTTCTGGAACTTATTGGATTTGCTATTTTCTTATTGATCGGTTTATTTGGTATCGAAGCATTTATGAAGAGTCAGACGGATGTTACAAAGATCATTGATTATGGAGTAGATTATGGACGTATCTGCTGTATCTGTTCCTTTGGTATCTTTGCACAGATGACATTTGAACGTATGTTGCAGTCGACAGGACGGACGCTTTACACAATGAAGACACAGGCACTTGGAGCCGTTATTAATATTATACTTGATCCGATTATGATCTTTGGATATTTCGGACTTCCGGCAATGGGTGCTGCAGGTGCGGCAATAGCAACAGTTATCGGACAGTGTATTGCGGCATCACTTGCAATCTATTATAATCTGAAAAAGAATCCGGATATCCAGTTATCATTGAAAGGCTTCCGTCCGGAAGGAGATGTGATCGGCAGAATTTTGTCCATTGCTGTTCCTTCAATCGCGATGGTTGCGGTAGGCTCAGTTATGACATATGGATTTAATCGTATTTTATTTACATTTACACCGATCGCAGTTTCAGTGTTTGGTATTTTCTATAAAGTACAGAGTATGGCATTTATGCCGGTTTTTGGTCTGAATAATGGTATGATCCCGATTGTATCATATAATTACGGAGCAAAACAGCCGGATCGTATGTTAAAAGCTGTCAAATATACAATGGTAGCAGCGGTCTGCTTCATGGTGTTATGTCTGACTGCGATGCAGGTGATTCCGGATCTGATCCTTAAGATATTTGATGCGCAGGAAGATATGATGGCGATCGGTATTCCGGCACTTCGTACGATGAGTATTTCATTCCTGTTTGCAGGAATTTGTATTGTATGCTCCGGTATGTTCCAGGCACTTGGTAAAGGTGTGTACAGTCTGATCGTATCACTTGCAAGACAGTTGATTGTTTTGCTTCCGGTTGCTTATGTATTTGCAAAATTAACTCAGAATCTGGAACTGGTATGGTTGTCTTTCCCGATTGCAGAGATTGTTAGTGTTATCCTTTCGATCGCCATGGCCTTACAGACAAAAAAGAAAATTATCGATCCTTTAAAGAATTCCGTGAAAGCAGTACAGGAATAAGCAGAACATTTGTCAGTAAAGAGCATATTCTATAAAAT
>ERZ1026876.989-NODE-989-length-15329-cov-3.944350_pt1 | contig 15329 bp, 12 predicted proteins | sample MGYA00380168_ERZ1026876 | MGnify/ENA primary metagenome ERZ1026876 (study PRJEB33269, sample SAMEA4719804) | human gut metagenome | biome: human-associated habitat; feature: organic feature; material: feces | place: Cameroon | collected 2013-10 ... | reverse complement strand
CGGCGGAAGAGGTCCGCCGCAAGCCCCGCGAACGGCACGCAGATGCCGTAGACGAACATGAAGACGGTGCCGATGAGGCCGATCTGCTCGTTGCTGAGCCCCAGTCCGTCCCGGATGAAGCTGTTCGTGCCGCTGTAGATCTGCCGTGTGCCCTGCTGGAGGAAGAACGCCACCCAGAGGAGGGCGAGGGCCACCCACTTGTAGTTCTTGCCGTTCGTTTCGTCTGCCGTCCGTTCCATGCCGCCGCTCCTTCCTCAGTTCTTCGCCTGTCCGTTGTCCGCCGCCGCCTTCGCGGGCAGGATCTTCGCGACGAGCTCCTTCACGCCCGCATGGTGCCAGGCGTCCAGCTTGATGCGCCGCCCGTCCTTCACGAGGAAGACGATGATGCCCTTCCGCGCCCACTGCGCGTCCTCGACGCCGACGATCTCAGAGAAGGGCGTCTCGACGTCCCCCGCGCCGGGGCCCCACAGCTTCTCGTCGTCCCATTCGACGACGCGCTTCCGGTTGGCCCACACGCGGAAGGCGATGCAGAACGCCGCGGTGGCGAGCAGCGCCGCGAAGCTGTACTGGAACTCGACGGTCGTATGGTGTGCACCGTCCGCCGGGAGGTACGGATAGACGAAGACGGCGTCGTAGAGGAACCAGCCGGCGAGGCCCGCGAAGAGCGCGGACACACCGAGGTGGCGGACGGCGTACTCGCGGTTGAGGGTCAGTTTCATATTTCGTTCTCCTTCTGGACAATACCCATGATTAGAGTTCGGAGATCGGCGTCTTGCGGTCCGCGTCGGGGAGGTCCGCGACGAAGCGCGGGAGGCCCAGACCGCCGATGCGCGCGGCGCACGCGCGTTCGATCTGCCGCGCCCGTTCAAGCGGCACGCGGAAGTGCGCGATGCCCGCGACGGGGTCGCACTGGAAGACGTAGTACGGGCGCACGCGCGCGCGCTGGAGCGCGCGGAAGAGGGCGAGCATCGCCTCCGCCGAGTCGTTCACCCCGGCGAGCAGCACGGTCTGGCACGAGACGGGGATGCCCGCGCGCACGAGGTTGCCGCACGCCTCCGCCGCCTCCGGCGTCACTTCGCCCGCGCAGTTGAACTGCGTGTTCACCCACACCTTGCCGCTGCGCCCGAGCATCGCGGCGAGTTCGCGCGTGACGCGCGCGGGATTCACGCACGGCGCGCGCGTGCAGAGGCGCACGACGTCGATCTGCGCGAGACCCGCGAACGCGCGCACGAAGCGCATGACCTCGTCGTCGGGGAGGACGAGCGGGTCGCCGCCCGAGATGAGGACGTCGCGCACGAGCGGATGGTCCTGCACGTAGGCGAGGCAGGTCTGCAGCTCCTCGTCCGTGCGCACGATCTCGGCGCGGTGGAGGAGGCCCTTGCGCGTGCAGTGGCGGCAGTTCATGAAGCAGCTGTCGCTCGCCATCACGAGCACGCGGTCGGGGAAGCGCTGCTTCAGTCCGTAGCAGCCCGCTGCGCGGTCCTCCTCGCCGAAGGGGTCCGCATCGTAGCCGTCGTCTTCGAGCTCGCGCGGATCTGGATTCACCTGCTTCGCGAACTCCGGGCAGCGCGCGGCGAGCGCGCGCGAATAGTCGCACGCGAAGGGCGGATATCGTTCGGTCACGTTCACAGGCCGTTCTGCTGGGCGACGAGGGAGGCCGCGCCGTACATCCGGCGCAGCTTCGGCTTCTCGATCTTGCCGGTGGGGTTGCGCGGCACGGGCGCAAAGATGATCCTGCGCGGGCGCTTGTAGCGCGGCAGGTCGAGGCAGAAGCGGTTCACCTCGTCCTCCGTGAGCGACATGCCCGCCTTGACCTCGATGATCGCCGCCGCGATCTCGCCGAGACGCGCGTCCGCGAGGCCGATGACGGCGACGTCCTTGATCGCCGGATGCGCCCGCAGGAAGTCCTCGATCTGGACGGGGTAGAGGTTCTCGCCGCCCGTGATGATCACGTCCTTCGCGCGGTCCACGAGGTAGATGAAGCCGTCGCGCACCTCGGCCATGTCGCCCGTCCGGAGCCAGCCGTCGTCCGAGAGGATCTCCGCCGTCGCCGCCGGGTTCTTGTAGTAGCACTTCATCACGCCGGGGCCCTTGAGCGCGAGCTCGCCGACCTCGCCGGGCGCAACCTCGCTGCCGTCCGGGCGGATGATCTTCGTCTGCCAGCCGTAGCCCGCGACGCCGATGGCGCCCACGTGGTCGATGTTCTCGACGCCGAGGTGGACGGCGCCCGGCCCCGTCGATTCGGAGAGACCGTAGTTCGTGTCGTAGGCGTGGTGCGGGAAGACCTTCCTCCAGCGCCGGATGAGCGCGGGCGGCACCGGCTGCGCGCCGATGTGCATGAGCCGCCACTGGTCGAGGCGGTAGTCCTCCAGCTTCACCTCGCCGCGCTCGATCGCATCGAGGATGTCCTGCGCCCACGGGACGAGCAGCCACACGATCGTACACTTCTCCTCGCTCACGCAGCGGATGATCCATTCGGGCTTCACGCCCTTGAGGAGAACGGCGCGCCCGCCGACGAGGAAGCTGCCGAACCAGTGCATCTTCGCGCCCGTGTGGTAGAGGGGCGGGATGCAGAGGAAGCAGTCGTCCTTCGTCTGGCCGTGGTGGTTCTGCTCCACGCGGCAGGCGTGCATGAGGCAGTGGTGCTGCAGCACGATGGCCTTGGGGAAGCCCGTCGTGCCGGAGCTGAAGTAGATGGCCGCGTCGTCGTCGTCCGCGAGGGGGATGGCGGGCGTGCGGGACGAGCAGTAGCACGCGAGGCCGCGATACGGCTCCGCGAAGGAGGGGCAGTCGTCGCCCACGTAGAAGCGCGTGCGCACGCGCGGCACGCGGTCGACGATCTGCTCGACGCGGCCCGTGAACTCCGGGCCGAAGACGAGGACGTCCGCGTCCGCGAGTTCGAGGCAGTACTTGATCTCGTCCGCCGTGTAGCGGAAGTTGAGCGGCACGGCCAGGCAGCCCGCCCGCAGCGCGCCGAAGTAGATCGGCAGCCACTCCAGGCAGTTCATCAGCAGGATGGCGACCTTGTCGCCCTTCTTGTAGCCGCGGCTCAGGAGGAGGTTCGCGAAGCGGTTCGCCTTCTCCTCGAACTCGGCCCAGGTGATCTCGCTGCGGAACGCCTCGATCGGACTCGATTCGATCAGCGAGTATTCCCGCCACGTCGTGTGGCGGTTCTCCAGTTCCTGCGGATTGATCTCCACCAACGCGACGTCGTTCGGCCATTCCCGTGCATTGCGCGCCAAGACTTCTGTGATTTGCATGGTTTGTATTTTATCACTTATTTTCGAATGCGTCACGCACGACGAGGAGTAGGGGAGGAGTAAGGGGGCTGCCCTCTCCGTTACGCCGCCCTCGGCAGAAGTTTCTCAAGCTCCATTATGACGTTCAGCAGAAGCGGCATCTTGTCGCCGAAGAGCTGAACGGGCTGCAGAAACTGGAACGGATAGGAGTTCACGAGATCGTTACGCGATATTTCACCGTTCTCGCGGACATAGTTAATGATCATCTTCACGAACTCCTGCTGCCTAGAGTTTAGGATGTTCCCCGTCAGGTACTGTCCGAACATCTCATTCACAGCCGCCTGGTCGAGTCCGACAAGGCTGCGGACGAATCCCGCGAGGCTGCCCTTGTATTTTTCGCCCTCGTAGTCAGTCTTGTTTCCGAGCTTATGCCAAAGGATGTCTTCAAGTTCATTCATGTCGGCATCGGTCAACGGCTGAAGCTTATGTATCCTCTCAATGACGGGGAGGCTCCAGTTCTCCCGCAGGAAATCGACGACCTTCTGCCTGTAGGTCCTGAACTCGATACCGGCATTGACCGGATCTCCGGGGCTTATCTTGTCCCCGATATCCACAAAGACAATCCTTTCGCCGTCACCACACGCATACTTCATGACGTCCCGTAACTTCCGACGCCACTTCTCAACCGCCTCCAGCGACGGAATCCTCCAGAACAGCTCATCGGCAAGCGCCTCGATGTCTTCGCTCTTCGCCTCGACTTCCGGGATGGAATACTTCGTCATGAGGATCCTCGCCATCGCCACGACCGCCTTGACGTCGTTCATGACCTCATTCGACAGCCCACCGCTCAGCAGGACGGTACGTTCGATGCGGAGCATTCGAAGGTCATATATCTTCGTGCGGATGTCGTCGCCCTCTCCACCATCGACCAGCGGCGCGATGTAGCGTCCGATTTCGGACGTCTGCACCTCAGATAGGCACTGCCAGGATTCGGGCATCGTGAAACGATCGATGTGCGGCATCATCTCACGCACCTGCAGTCGGCACGAATGGGTGGCGTCCTTCAACTTCAGAACCTGCGTCAGAAGCTCCTTCTGCAGTTCAGCGTGGTAGCCCTTGTTGAACTGGAACTGTCGGTTCTTCGCCTTCTGCAGTTCGAGAAGGATTCCGACACGCGCCAGAAACGCCTGCTGGGAAACGGACAGCGTCTTTGCCGATTCGTCTTCGTTTTTCCGCTGCCCGAAGAACTTGAAGTTGTCGCAGTAGTCAAAGATACGGAACTCCGTCTTGTCTTTGCCGGGCGTAAAAACGTTCTTACACGGCCTCGTGCCGCGCCCGATCATCTGAATGAACTTGATGCGCGACCGGACAGGTTTGAAGAACACGAGGTTCAGAATCTCCGGCACGTCAATCCCCGTGTCGAGCATATCGACCGAGACGGCGATGCGAAACTTCGGGTCATGCTTGAATTTTTCGACAAGCGTGTCGGCGTAGTTCACGTAGTTGTCCACCAGCTGACACCAGTCGTCATCATGCGGATAGCGTTCCTTGATGCGTTTGACGATCAAGTCTGCATGGCGATGGTTGTAGGCAAAGACAATCGTCTTCCCGATCGTTTCCCCGCCATCGACCTTGAGTCCCCGCTCCATCACCTCGTCAATGACCTTGTCGACGGTATCCTGGTTGTACACCGTGTTGAAGATGCGGCTCGACTCGATTCTGTCCGGCGGCTCGTCGTCGAACGCCGTGTCAAGCTGTTTCCTCTCCTCGTCGGAGCATTCCCTGTAGGTGATGCCACGACTCAGCACGTGGCTCGTCCTCGTCACGACCCTGTAGGGCTTGAGGACATCGTCCGTAAAGCCCTGTTCCATCGAATAGTCGAAGTCCGGCACGTCGCTCTCGCATTGGAAGAGCGAATAGGTGTTCTTGTCCACCTCACCACGCGGTGTGGCGGTAAGCCCCACGAGCAGCGCGTCGAAATACCTGAATATCGCACCGTACTTGTTGAAGATGGACCGGTGCGCCTCGTCAACCACGATGAGATCGAAGCGTCCGGCGGTGAACGCCTTTTCCTCGCCGTCAATCTTGTTGATCATCGTCTGGTAGGTTGAGAACGAGATACGGGCATTGGGGCTGCCCTTGAGCGCGGCATCCGATATGACGGAGCGCGTGTAGTCCGGCAAATGATCCTGAAACGAGTCATGCGCCTGTTTCACAAGCGACGTGCGGTCGGCGAGGAACAAGACGTTCGTGACCCAGTTCTGCCGCGCCAACACATCGACAAGCGAGATGACCGTCCTCGTCTTGCCCGTTCCCGTGGCCATGACGAGAAGCCCCGCCCGCTTCCTGTCGCTCAACTTCTCGCAGATCTTCGTGACGGCCGTGATCTGATAGTCGCGCCCCGCGATGTCGCGGTTGATCCGGAGGTCGCAGCCTTTGAGCGACTTGCGCCCTCGTTTCTGTATCAGCCGTTCCAGCTCTTCGAGCGTGTGGAACGCCCGGATCTGCCGCGATGGATAGAACCCGTCGATGCACCAGATCTGATAGCCGTTCGTGTAGTAGAGTATCGGCGTGTAGCCGTATTTCCGTTCGAGGCATTCTCCGTAGAGTTTCACCTGCTGACGCCCCTTCTCCGGCCCGACGGACGTCTTCTTCGCCTCGATGACGGCCAACGGCCTCAAGTCACGCCCGTAAAGTACATAGTCGCAGAATCCCTCGCCCGTATTGTTGGGCATCCCCTCGACCTTGATCTCGACACACGCCTTGCCGGGAAGCATCGTCCCCTCGGTTTCGAGGACATCCCATCCGGCCTCTTCGAGATAGACGTCGATATAGGCGCGTCTCGTCTCCGCCTCGGTGATGCCGCAGGGACGTCCCGGTGCGACCCGCCCTTCGAGTTTCGCGTCAACCGCCTCAAGGAACGATGTGCAGGTCTCGGCGGCAAGCTGCGCATGCGCACGCTTCACCTTGCGTCTGTGTTCGGCGTTCATGCCGAGGACGCGCACAAACTCAAGGTCGCGCAGGCAGTCGTCGTCGGCTATGAACTCGCGCACGGACGTGTCGGCGAGCAGTTCCAGAAGCGACGCCTTGGGTGGCAGTTCCGTGCCCTTGCTCTTGTAGATTGCGCCAACGCCGTCGCGGATGGCTCCTCGACACGCAACAGCCGTTGCCGCCGGGTCTTTCTTCCCGGCCACTTCGGCGATCTTCCGTATAAGGTCTTTGATTGTCACGTCGGCATTCCTTGTTTGAGGTTCTATGCGACAAATCGCTTGTGCGAGTTCTTGACGTTGCTCTGGTTGACAAGTGCATACTGCATGGTCGTGTCGATTTTCGAGTGGCCGAGCAGACGCTGGACTTGTTCGATCGGCATGCCCTTGTCTATGGCTCTCGTCGCCATCGTCCGCCGGAACTTGTGCGGATGCACCCTGTTGATGCCGAGCCGCCGTCCCAATCGCCGCAACCGGATCTCCACGCCGCTGATCTTCAGCCGCGCGTGCGGCGCGGCGAACGATACGAACAAGGCGGGATTGTCGTCACGCCGCATCCCCAGATAGTTCTTCAGGTGTATCTTTGTCCTCGCGTCGAAGTAGGCCGGACGCTCCTTGCCACCCTTGCCGAAGACGACGCACTCGCGGTTCTCGAAGTCGATGTCGGCGCGGTTCAGCCCCACCAACTCGCCCACGCGCATCCCTGTGGAGGAAAGAAGGTCAATGATGGCAAGGTCTCGGACGCTGCCGCAGCTGTCGCGCATCTGCTCCAGCGCCTCGTCCGTGTACGCCTCCTTGACGGGACTCTCCATGCGGATTTTGCGAATGCGGCGAACCGGGCTTTTCAGGATGTAGTTCTCGTCCTCCAGCCAGGAGAAGAAACTGGAGAGGATGCGCCTGATGTTGTCCATGTTCAGCTTGCTGCACTTGCGCTCCTCCTGATAGTCGGAAAGATAGGCGCGCAGATGCTCCGTCGTCATGTGGACAAGCGGCAGGGTGAGCGTTTCGAGCATCCTGCGGATGGTCAGGCGGTAGTAGCGGATCGTCCGTTCGCTGCAGCCCTCCAGCCGCTTCGCCTCGTAGAAGCGTTCGGCCACCGTGTCGTTCGGAACCTCCGGCACCGCGCCGGCGGACTCGTCCCGGGCAACAACGGCACCGAAGAGCGCGTGTTCCAGCACCCGGTGCAGCTGCGCTCTTTGCGCGTTATCAAGAACCTCCAACATTCCCTGTTCGATCTCTCGTATGATTTTCTCTTTCATTCTGCGTTTCCCCGTCGCCTTGTAAACGCACCGCGTTCCCGGCGGCGTAGGATTCGCCGTGCTTGGACTACCCGAAGAACTCCTGTATCTTCGCCCTGTACAATTGCTTCGCCGCGTCTCGCCTTTTTCGGGCGGCAAACGCCAATTTGTCGACCTTCGTAACAAACGCAGCGAACTCGCGCTGGAGAGGAAGGGGCGGAAACGGCAATCTGTATTTTGCCAATTGCCCAATTGTCATGTAGGCCACCGTTGTGCCGGACGACTTACCCTCATACTGCCGTTTGAATGTCTGAGATTGAACCACTTGCAAAAAGTATGGCAGAGCAATGCGCTCGCTTCTATCGGTAAGCCATGTTATCATGCCGTCTTGAAAATAAAACTCATCATGTGGCTTCACAACATAGCAGCGGCCAAGTGTTCCCCTTGCTGTCACAAGTACATCGCCAACCGCCGGAACTTGCCCATCAGCCTTAAGTTCCTCAAAGCGTGATCTTGAAATAAAACTGTCAGAAGTTGTTTCCCGTCCTTCCAACAAGTCTGAAAGGTTTGAGACTCTATAAAATGGCACTCCCTCACTTGTCCACTCTTCTTTGTGAATGCGCTTTGGCCCTTTTACTGTAAACACTTCTCCAACCATCACACTGGGAAATCTCTTACCATCTCCGAACATCTCCACAAACCGCGATTTGTGCGGGCGTCTATATGAACGACGGTATCTCATCATGCCGCCTCCACAAACCGCGATTTGACAAGTTGCTGAAGCTGCGAAAGCTGCTGCGTGCGCTTGGCTACGATATCACAAATCCAATCAAGTTTCGCCGCAACCCGTCGCTGAACGGCAAGCGGCGGTAAAAAGATTCTAACATTTGCAATATCTCCACGCCGCAACGATGGATAGGCCGAGTTCTGCAATAGACTTTTTGCGTCAATCGTTGACAGGCAATGCAAGAGATAGTTTGCATCAATAGTTCCATGCGGTTCAATTACCGCAAGATGCGAAGACACAAAAGCATCAATCCCAAGCATGACCCGATGATTGAGAAAAACGGAAGCCCCACTCTTCGGGAAAAGGACGCTGCCCTTCTTGAATAAGCGCAGACCTTTGATGCCCATATCGTTAAGTGCGTCTCGTGAACAATTCAATATGCCAAAATGGATATTGCCCACATCGGAGGTCCGCACAAAGGGGTATGAGCCGCCTTCAAAGCATTTTGCATCCTGTGGCGCAGAATTGCCAATCAAGATTTCGCACACGTCCCCCAGTCTCACTTGCGCGGACCCGCTCACCGTCCACCTCCTTTGGCGTTCTCGGACAGAACGCGCTTCACGCCCTCGATCACCGGAGTAAGCATCCTATACGGTTTGGGTATCGAGCGGAGCGTCCGATATGTGGCGATGCCAAGCGGCTTCGACTTGTCGCGGACGGCGAACTCGACAAACCCCTTGTTCATCTTCTCGCAGAGAAGAAGTCCGATGGACGGGTTCTCGTCGGGATGCCTCATTGTCGCGTCAAGCGCGGAAAGATACAGTTCGAGCTGCCCGAGATAGGCCGCCCGGAACTTGCCCATCTTAAGCTCGACGGCAACCATCGCCCGTAATGAACGGTGGTAGAACAGAAGGTCGATGAACACCTCCTCTTCCTCGACAATCAGGCGCTTCTCGCGCCCCATGAAGCAGAAGTCGTCACCGCCAAGCGCCTGTATGGTTTTCTCCACGTCGGCTACAAGCGCCTTTGAGAGAACACGCTCGTCAATGTCCTGATCGTGTACGACGTCTGCATTGTCGAGGTTGATGAGTTCCAGCAAGTATTCGTCTCGGAACGAACGCACCGCCCTCGTCGCCTGCGCTATCGGCGAAAGCGTTTTCGCGAAGTTGTTCGGCAGCACGCCAATGTGGTGGTAGTCGTCGGCACGAAGGTGCTGAAGAAGCTGCTCGACCGTCCAAGTGGCCTTCGCGCAGGCATGAATGTAGTAAAGACGCTCGTCAAGGTCTTTGCAAAAGCGGATGATCTCGCGGTGGTGGGTGAATCCGATGGAAAAGAAAGCGGCGACATCATCCGCGTCCAATTCACCCGTTGACAATGACCGGATTTCGTCAGACGGCATCTGACGATTTTCACCCTCGCACAATTCGTTACTTGGCAAGTAATGGAAATCAACACTTGCCAAGTGTTGAATTTCAGCGCATGGCAACCATGCCTCATAAAACAGCCGCATGAATATCATGCTGCTTGCCGAGAACCCTCGCAACCCCGGCAGTTCAACCTGTAACTGATTCGACAATGCCTCTATCGCACCCGACCCCCACTTGGCGCTACGCGTCTTCCTCGAGATATACCCGCCCACGAAGAAGTAGAGTTTCAGCGCCTCGGCGTTTGCAAGACGGGCGGCCTTTGCCCGCGCCTGGAGAATTGCAAGTTTGATGTCCTTCACCGTCGTCGCGAAGTCGTGCGGCACAAGTTGGCTGTCGTTCTTCATCACAGCATCTCCCTCAGCTCCGCGAAGGTTGCCTGGATCTCGCGCTCGGCCTTCTCGAAGTCGGCCAGTATCTCGCTCACGGGAGGGAACTTCTCGGCGACATATTCGACCGTCTTGTACTTGTTGATCGAGAGGTCGTAGTCGTTCCCGGCGATCTCGCCCTTCGGCACGAAGAAACACTTTGCCTTGCGGTCGCTCGGCTTTTTCGGATCACGGGCGTGGAACTTCTCGATGACATCGGGGATGTCGTTCTCCGCGATCGGTGCACGCTTGTCGTCGAGCGAGAAGCCATCCGCCTTCATGTCATAGAACCAGACGTCATCCGTTCCGCCGTGATTCGTCTTCGTGAAGACGAGAATGGCGGTCGAAACGCCGGCATAGGGCTTGAACACGCCGCTCGGCATGGAAATGACGGCTTCCAGCCGCTGGTTCTCGACAAGTTCCTTTCTGAGTGACTTGTGCGCCGTGGAACTGCCGAAGAGAACGCCATCCGGCACGATGCTCGCGCACCTTCCACCAACCTGAAGCATCTTTGTGAAGAGCGTAACGAACAGGAGTTCCGTCTTGCCGGTCTGCGTGAGCGCCAGCAAGTCGCCGCTCACCTGGTTCTTGAAGAGCTTTCCCGTGAACGGCGGATTGGCCATGATAAGCGTGTACTTGTCGCGCTCAACGTTGTTCTGGCTCAAGGAGTCCTGATAGACGATGTGCGGGTTGTCCACCCCGTGCAGCATCATGTTCATCGCGCCGATTCGGAGCATCGACTGGTCGGTGTCAAAGCCGGAGAAGAGCGTCGTCTTGAACTTGTCGCGGTTTTGAGGCCTGTACAGCTCCTGGTCGAACGTGCGGACGATGTATTGCGCGGCGGAGACAAGGAAGCCAGCAGACCCCATCGCAGGGTCGGCAATCAAGTCGTTCAGCGTCGGGCGCATCAGGGCGACAATCATGTCAACGATGTGCTTGGGCGTACGGAACTGTCCGTTCGCACCCGCCGCCGCCATCTTCTTGAGGAGTTCTTCATAAACGTCCCCCATTGTGTCCTTGTCGGTGAGCTGCATCGAACTCATGTCGGAAACGACGCTCACAAGCACCTGCGGCGTGGGAATCAGGAACACGGCGTTCTTCATGTAGCGACCGAATGCCGTATCGTCCTCGCCGCCGCCAAGCCGCTTGATGAACTCAAAGACATAGTTCCGCACCGTCTCGAACATCTCTGGCGGGTTCGCGTTCGAGAAACGGCTCCATCTGAGCCGCTCGTAGTCGCACGCGATAAGCGGCTGTTCAGAGATGACGCACTTGCCCTCCTTGAACACCGGGTCCTGCACGGCGGTTCCGAAAGCGTTTGCATTCGACTCACGCGCAAGCTGGTTGTCGTCCAGAAGTTTCATGAACAGCAGATACGTGATCTGCTCCATCACCGTGACAGGACTTGTGATGCCCGCCGTCCAGAGGGTATCCCAAATCTTGTCGACTTGCCTTTTTAGTTCGCCCGTTATCATCTGACACGTTTCCAAAGTTTCGTATAGCACAATGCCACATCAGTTCCAACGTCTTTCAAGCGTGATTGGTGGCCAATATAACATTTATACTGCTAAAAGCCAATGCTGAACTGATACGGAAATGAAATGTTGGGCGTTTTTCGCGTGTCAGTCAGAGAGACGAGAAAGGGGAGAAGCGGACTTCTCCCTTTCAGCACCCGTCAATGGTGGACGATGAGGGACTCGGACCCCCGACCTTGACCGTGTAAAGGTCCTGCTCTAACCAACTGAGCTAATCGTCCAAAGAGATGGTAAGTATATCAAAAACGGGGCGAGGACGCCGTCACGAATCGTAGAAGACCGCGCCCTTGTCCGTCACGATGCGTTCGGCGACGGGGTAGGCGAAGCAGGGGGCCTGTTCAAGGCGCGAGACAAACTGCGCCGCCTCCCACTTCGCCATCGCGAGGTCGTGGAGGCGGAAGTTCCCGCAGTTGACCGCAGACGCGCCGGGAATCTCCCCCTCATCGTCGCGCAGATGGCGGAACGCCGCGAGCATGAGCGGCAGAAGGTCTTCCTCCGGACGCGGCGCGCCCTTCATGATGAGATAGCACCCCGTGAGGCACCCCATCGGCCCCCAGTAGACCACCCGGTCCTTCCACTGCGGATCATTGCGCAGAAACGTCGCCACCACGTGCTCAATGGTGTGCATCGCGTTCGGATGGATCGCCGGCTCGGTGTTCGGGAACTTCATACGAATGTCGTACGTCGTCACCGTCTCGGCCCCCAGCACGTCCGTACGGGACACATAAATGCCGGGCTTGATGCGCGTGTGGTCAACCTGAAAGGAGGGAATGAGGTCCATGAGTGATTAAGTGATTAAGTGATTAAGTAGTTAAGTAGTTAAGTAGTTAAGTGGTTGAGTGGTTGAGTAGTTAAGTGGTTAAGTGGTTAAGTGATTAAGTGATTAAGTAGTTAAGTGGTTAAGTGGTTTAGCGGTTAAGTAGTTAAGTAATTAGATTCTTACCTGGTTAAGAGGTTTAACGGTTTAGTTTGCAAATGGATGGGCGAACATGTGACCGTCTAATAAGTAGTTGGGCCGTGACAATGAAGGACAGTAACGAGTACAGACTTAACGACTTAGTCACTTAACCACTTAATTACCTAAAGCCGAAGGCGACTTAATCCCGAAGAAGGCGGGGATTGCATCGGAGAGGGCCTTGAGGGCATGGGTGAGGTTGGCGTGGTACTGGTCGGCCGTGGAACCCGAACCGGCCACGTCCGAAACGGCCTTGAGGGCACGAAGGGGCACGTTGGCGCGGCGGGCGACGTGCGCGATCGCGGCGCCCTCCATGTCGCGGAGGTCGGCCTGGACGTCCTCGACGAGGAAGTGGTAGTCCACCAACGAATCGTTGAAGCGGTCGCCCGTCGCGAGCAGGGCCTCGGGGAAGGCGTTGCCCGCGCGGTCCAACGGCAGCTCGCGTGCCGTGTACTCGTTGAGCGTGCCGACGGACGTGCCGTTGATCGCGGCTAGGTCGAAGTCGTACTGCACGGCCGCACGCACGCGGTAGACCTCCGCGACCTGCATCGGCGCGTGGAGGGCCCCCGCGACGCCGACGTTCAGCAGGACTTCGGGGTTGAAGCGCGCGAGCGCAAGCTGCGCGGCGGCGGCGGCGTTCACCTTGCCGACGCCGGAGACGACGACGGCGGTCGGTTCGCCCGCGAGCGTACCCGTCACGATGCGGCGCCCGAACACAGACTCCTCCGCGACGGCGGCGAAGTGCGCCGTGACGGCGGCCGCCTCGTTGTCCATCGCGACAACGAAGACCTTGCGCAGGTTCACGTGAACAGGACCTCTTGGCCGTGGAACATGAAGTTTCCGCCCACGACATACTGCATCGCGGTGGGCGAGAAGCGGTCCTGCACCGTGATGTGCAGATGTCCGGCGAGAATGGCCTTCAGAAGCGGTTCGCGCCTGAGGGAGGCGATGAAATCGCGCGTCACGACATCGGTCCGCTGCTTGCGGTAGTCGCCGCGCGCGTCCGGCAGGACGGCGGACGCGAACTTGCGTCCGGCGCGCCAGAACTTCTCGTGCGCCCGCCAGATGTGCGCCGAGAAGAAGGGAACGTGCATGCAGAGGACGATCGGCAACCCCTTCTTCACCTCGGCGGCGAAGCGTTCGACCTGGTGCGCGGTCACGTAGCCGTACACGTCGTCGAGCGTGACGAAGTTGACGCCGTTCACGACGGTGGACGCGAGTTCGATGTCGAAGGGGTAGGCGGCCGCAACCGGCGCGCGCGTCTTCGCCTTGTGCGCCTCGCTGTTCTCGTCCTTTCCGAGCCACATGTCCGGCGAGAACTCGTGGTTGCCGACCGCGCCGCACAGGCCCGCGCCGAAGTGTTTCTTCACGAGGTCGAAGTTCGCGCGGCTCTGCCAGTCGATGAGGTCGCCGGTGTGGACGACATAGTCGACGTTCTCCTTCGCCCAGGCAAGCGAATCGCACAACGCCTCCTCCTGGCGCCCGCCGAAGGTCTTCGTGCGGACCTCGCGCAGCTTCTGCTTCTTCGCATCCTCGTCCGGATACGCGGCCGTGAAGTGCGTGTCGGAGATGTGCAGCACGGAAAACGGCTTCTCCAGGCCGATGTGGACGTGCTGGTAGGCAAGGACAAGACGTTCGAACTTGCCGCGCGCGGGAAAGACGGTCGGATCGTCCTTGCCGATCGCCGGCAGCGCCGAGACGGCGACAAGCCCGCCGAGAAAGCCTCTTCGTGTGAACTTCATGGACCCTCCAGTCTCTTTATTAAGTCGCTTCGCTTTAAGTGGTTAAGTGGTTAAGTAGTTAAGTTGGCTCGCGCAAGCACATGACGACTCCGTTGTCGGGGATTAAGTCGCTTCGCTTTAAGTGGTTAAGTAGTTAAGTTGGAATCATTCTATGGCTCAACTACTTAACCACTCAACTACTTAACCACTTAACCACTTAATCATCCAGCTTCCGCCGGATAACGCGCTTGGCCTTGCCCTCGGTGCGGGGGAGCGAGCCGACGGGGTAGACCTCGCCCTTCGGGAGGAAGCCGAGGCGCTCCTTCAGGTGCTTCGCGACCGTGTGCCCGGAGACGCCGGGCTCGGCCTCGACGTTGACCGTGACGTCCGTCATGCCGTGGCGTTCTTCGAGGATGATCTGGAACTCGTCCTTGACGCCGGGGATCTCCATGAGGGCCTGTTCGACCTGGCGGGGGTAGAAGTTGACGCCCTTGACGATGAGCATGTCGTCCGTGCGGCCCGTGATGCGGTCGATCCGGAGCGAGGTACGCCCGCACGCGCACTTTTCGCGCGTGAGGATGCGGCAGATGTCGTGCGTGCGGTAGCGGATGATCGGCATCGCCTCGCGCGTGAGGGACGTGAAGACGAGCTCGCCGTACTGGCCGTCGGGCAGGACGTCGCCCGTCACGGGATCGATGACCTCCGTGATGTACTGGTCCTCGAACACGTGGAGGCCGCAGTGGCAGCGGCAGTCCTGGCCCGTCGTGCCGATGCCGCCCGTCTCGGTCATGCCGTAGATGTCGAAGCACTCGATGTGGAGGCGCTTCTCGATCTTGCTGCGCATCTCGTCCGAGAAGGTTTCCGAGCCGAAGATGCCCACGCGCAGGGAGGGGATGTCGTGGTCGCCCGCCGGTTCCGCGTCCAGCTTCTCGATGATGCGCGGCACGTAGGAGACGACGGAGCAGAAGCCCTTCACGCGGAAGTCGCGCATGAGCTTGATCTGCCGTTCCGTGTTGCCGCTGGAGGCGGGCACGCAGAAGAGCCCGGCCTTGCGGCAGCCGTGGTAACAGCCGAAGCCGCCATTGAAGAGGCCGAACGTTGGCATGATCTGGAAGGCGTCGCCCGCCTCCAGACC
>ERZ1026876.986-NODE-986-length-15375-cov-31.101175_pt1 | contig 15375 bp, 19 predicted proteins | sample MGYA00380168_ERZ1026876 | MGnify/ENA primary metagenome ERZ1026876 (study PRJEB33269, sample SAMEA4719804) | human gut metagenome | biome: human-associated habitat; feature: organic feature; material: feces | place: Cameroon | collected 2013-10 ... | reverse complement strand
GCCCTTATTTTTAAGGGTTTTGAGAGAAAATTACAAAACAAAAATTTTATTACTGAAAATTTATTTTTGAAAAACAGTTAGAATTGATTGATTAATTAACAAAAAAGTATAATTAATACCCATTTTTGATACTTTTTCGACTGTGTAGGTTGTAGAGTTAAAAAAATGTTTTGAAGGAGTGAGAAAATGGGTATTATTTATAAAAATTGTAGAATTTATAAAAATAATTCTCAAAAACAAATCCAAAAACTATTTAAAATAAATAAAACTCATCTCCTTATAAAGGAGGTGGTAAAATGAGTATTTATGGAACTCCCGTTACAGCGAGTAAAAATAATACTTATTTCCCTGGGGAAAATATTTCTATTGTTAATAATAAAATTTCTGCCGTTTTGTATAGTATTACAACAACTCTGACGGCTTCAGGCTGGTAGGGGACGGCAAGCCCCTACACGCAGAGTGTAACTGTCACTGGTGGTAAGGTAACCAGTCAAGTTGATGTACAGGGAGATGCGACTGCGATTCAGTAGATGCTAGATGATGGTACTAATGCTATTTATATCGCTAACAACAACGGAACATTCACTGCTTATGCTGTGGGTGAGAAACCATCCGCCGACCTTAATGTACATCTAACAGTGTACGACGTAAAGGAGGTGTCGTGATGGGTACCGTTTTGGGCAAGCCTTTAAGCCCTGGTGGAGGCGGGGCAAAGATTGGTGTCACTCTAAATGAAGATGATACGCAAAATCTTTTCATTACAGATAACAATACTGTTCTTAATCTATTGGTTGGGACTGAGGATGCCACAGCTACTTCTTCTGATGTGGTAAGTGGCAAAACGTTTTACGCACAGGGATAGAAAAAGACTGGTACGGGAATTAACCCGGTTCTTTTGTGGACAAATGAAAACCCAACAAGTGATTATTCCGGGGGAGAAATTAGTGTAGACATTTACCCTGCTTACATTGTTGAAGTCAAACCCTCCCCTAGTATAACAGATTCTTAGCAAAATGGCAAAACCTTGATTCCAAATGGTGCCGATAATTTTAGAGTTTGTAGCGGGAGAAGAATCATAAATGACCTAAAAGACCCTTCTGTATGCACTCGTATTATTTCTATTCAAAATGGAGTGGTCACTTTTGGGGAAGTGGGAGCGGCTTGGGGTAATTCCAGTTATTCTATAAATGGTAGTACCTAGTATGCTATTCCTCTCAACATCTGGGGCGTAAAAATCACACTGTAAGGAGGTGCAGAACATGAAGTTAGATACAAGCAAAGCGCTAAAGAGTGTGAAGTACAATAATGTGGATGTGCCTCTGATGGGTGGGCTAAATGTGTTTGTGCAGGAAACGCAGCCTACGACCTAGAATGGCTTATGGATTAAACGAGCAAAGGATGATGTAAGCAAAGTTCTTATTAAGAGTGATTATTACCTGTCTGATGGCGTAGGAGCAAACCTTCCGGGAGATGCTGAAGGGATAATTGGTACTAACCTTTCTTCATATGCAGGTGTAAAAATTGACAATAAAATATACATCCTTCCCCTTGGGGCTACGTTTTCTACTGAGTTGATATATGACATTGATACGGGCGTTTTTACGAGACAATCAAACAATGTTCAGTTTGCAAATAATATATTTGCATGGTGTGCACATAATAACAAAATATATGTCTCTTCACGCAATGCTTCAAACAATTATATATTCGTACAAATATATGACCCGGTATTAAACCATGTAAGCACTGAGGCTCAAATAATTACGAGCCCTTATCAAGCAGAAATATACGGCATGTGGGTCTCTGATGAGTATATATTCTTAGCAGGAGGAACGGTTTATGATTCGCATTGGTATGATAGACCGATTCTTTATGATAGAAGCACAAAAGTTTCGACAGTTATTACTAATACACAACACGTTGCAACAGCAAGAGGTAACGGGTATGTATTCAAACATGATACTAAGTTGTACTTTGTTGGATATTGTATATTATCATATTCTTATGATTTGCAGACTGGACAATTTGAATACATTGACAAACAGCTTAATTCACTGTATACCCCGAGTCTCGGCTCTTTTTCACCAAATACTTTCTTCTATGCTCTTGGAAAATTGTACCTCATAGGCGTTCACTTCGACACCTCTACTTATAATTTTTACGGTAAAAAAAGAGACGTACTTGTTTATGACCTCGTATCGGAACAAATTACTATGTTAGAAAATGCCATAAGCGAAGATGCAGCAAGGTCGTTTCAATATTTCGGAGGTATTGATTTTCAAGGAACTCTACAGGCTGGATTTTATGGGGGGTTTGTTCAAGATAGCTCATCAGCCTCAAAAGTATATCAGTATAAAATAATGATGTTCAATATCCAAACAAACGAATTTTCGAACGGAACCGTAGTTTGTCAACCCTCTGCAAAAGAAAACGTAACAGAAATGTATTCCGATAAACTGTCTACGTTAGATTTCGGTGTAACTGAAGTGTACTATCAGTCTGCTAGTGGGTTTTCAAAACAATCCGCAGCTATTATCAAAAACGGTGTGGTTACAAATATTGAAGGTGGAGGGGTAACACCTGAAACCCCACCTACACCAACCCTTGAGGGGACATGGGTGCTGAATGAAAGGTTGTATGCGCCGGAGAGTGATGTTTATTTCAACAATCAGGATTTCAAAATTGGTGACGCCTCTAATCCTAACCGAGGTACTGGACGAAACCTAAGTTGCACGACCTCAAAAATTTGGTACACCTCTTACCCGTCCGGGTATAACGTCACGGTATATACATTCTCAAGTAATTCGTGGGGGAGTGACAAGCTCAACTATATAACATTCCCCGCAGGTGCAACCGCTTCCGACGAGTTCCGCGCATGGTTGGCGAATAATGCGACCAAACAATAAAATAAGGAGAAAATAAATATGTATACTGGTTACATTGTAAATGCAGGAGAACCCTGTAAAGATGAAAGAGTAGCGAAAGCTATCAAGAACTTCAAGTATGAAAACGAGACGGTCATTTGTGTAGGTGATGATGGCTATATTACCGAAATCAACACCCTTTGGATAGCAAAAAGCGTTGTGGGGGAGCAATCCAACCCGGAGGCATATCTGGCGGCGTATCTAGAGAAACTGAACAACCCGGCGAAAGAGAATGACGGGGGAGCGGAGTAAGGAGGAGCATATGAGTACAATTATTGGTAGAGCAATGGTTGCGGGGGGGGGTAATACCAGCACTATTGAACGATTAGAATTTACATATACTGGATAGTACAATGAACGTCTGGATGATAGAGTTGTAGAATTATATACAGGCGGCGTATTTACTGTCCCAAAGGATGTCTTAGTTGATTTATTCCTCGTAGGAGGAGGAGGAGCTGGAGGTCGAGGAAATTCAGCAGCGGGCTCTAATGTGTGGCCTGGTGGTGGTGGTGGCGGTGGTTATACAAAAACCGTCAATAGTTTTTCACTTCATGCAGGAACAAAATATACTGTAGTAATAGGAAACGGAGGGTCCAGTCACGGCGCAGACGGTGAAAGTACATCATTCGGAGTAAACTCGGTTCTCGGCGGAAAAGGTGGATACGAATCAACAGATATTAATAACCCCCACGCCGGTGCTGGTGGCGCTGGAGGGTCTGGCGGAGGTGGTGCAGTAAATGGTAGTTCTGTAATTGGTTCCGGGGGAAGTGATGGAAGTGATGGTTCTACTGGGTACCCTGTCGCAACAGTATATGGAATTGGTGGAAAAGGCCAAGGCACTACTACTCGTGAATTCGGTGAACCCACAGGTAAACTTTATGCTGGCGGAGGGGGTGGCGGTAGACACAGTACTTCCGATAATAATCAATCCCCTGGCGGCACTGGCGGCGGTGGTACTGGGTCTTGGTCTGGTTCAAATAGAAGAACTGACTGGGTAGCTGGAACACCGGGCGAGCCAAGAACTGGTGGTGGCGGCGGAGGCGGAGTAATGCATCAAACTTCAACAAGTTCTGGATGGCAAGATTCGTCTGCTGCTGGTGGCTCTGGTATTGTGTGTGTAAGGCTACACAAAGAAGAAAAGTTAGATTTCACCTACACGGGCGACTACACTGAACGTGAGGACGGTGTTGTGGAACTGAAAAGTAGTGGTACGCTGGCATTCCAGAATCCGGCTGTGATTGACGTGTTTATGGTTGGTGGCGGCGGCAGCGGAATAGTGCGTAGTGGCTCTGCTAATTCAGGATATGGTGGAGGGGGGGGTGGTTATACGCGAACAATTAAAAGAATAGCGGTATCTAAAAATAACGCTTATTCTGTTATTATTGGTGCTGGCGGTGTTGACGGAAACTCTGGCGGCAGTTCGGCTTTTAGTAATTACGCAGTCAATGGTGGCGTTAATGGTCAAATTCCGGGCGGCGGCAAAGGCGGTTCTGGCGGCGGCAGCGGTGTGACGTCTAACTCTAATTATGGTACCGGTGGTAGTGACGGTAATGATGGCGAAAATGGCGGGAGCGACTCTGCCTCAAAACCCGGTGGCCATGGCCAAGGTTTTACTACAAGAGAATTCGGAGAAATTACAGGAAAGCTGTACGCTGGTGGCGGTGGTGGTGGAAGATACATGGTATCAAGCACTCCTATTGTATCTATGGGAGGAAGTGGGGGTGGTGGCTCTGGTGCATGGGCTGGCACAAGTGACTCCCAAGCGGCGGCAGCTGGCGTGGCCAATACTGGCGGCGGTGGTGGCGGTGGTGCTAACCATTTAACAGACATAATTGTTAATGGTGCGTCTGGTGGTTCTGGTATCGTGTGTTTCCGTGACGCTGCGGAGTTGCCGGAGTTGGCTGGGACGTGGATGCTGAATAATCGTGTATATCCTGTAAACAATTTTAACCAATCAATAGGTTGCACAGTATTCATCAACAACACTGTTACACAGCACGATATTACCACAATCACTGATGATGGAACAACTTTGCGGTTTTTCAAAGGTGGAGGTATCGAGTATAGCTGTACCTATTCCTCCCAGATTTGGAACGTCAATTCGCAAGTGACATCTATTCGTTTCCCCGCAGGTGCAACCGCTTCCGACGAGTTCCGCGCATGGCTGGCGAGTAATGCGACAAAACAGTAAGGAGGTGCCCTAAATGAGATATGCAATGGTAATAGAGGGCAAAGTCACCAACATAATTGAAATGGATAAACGAAACGAACAATATTTTTCTTCTGCTGTTTATACCGGGGACAGACCAGTCGGTATAGGCGATACCTATACTAATGGAAAGTTCTATCGGAATGGCGTTGAAGTCCTTACGGAGTTGGAGGAAGCAAACAACGAAATAGATAGTTTAACACAACAACTCGGAGAGGCTGTTGAACAAATCTATCAAGCAGACATGAATACTATCGGTTAAGAAAGGAGTGGGCTATGTACAATATTATGACTAAGCTCATTAACAAGCGCTTTTATAAAACTAAGGAAGAGGCACAACAGAAGTGCGATGTGTTTTATGCCGTTGGCAGAATTACAACAGACGAGCAGTATACGGACCTCTGTGCCCTAATTGAAAAAGTATACGGTTAAAAAACAAAAAACAAAAAACAAAAAACAAAAGAGTTACTATAGAAAAGTTAATTTAATCAGTCAAAAATTTTAATATTCTATTTATATTAAAATACATTCTAACTGCTAACAAAATTAAAGAATCCCAATCTAATAAAAGCAAAATTTTATTTCATATTTTTTTAGATTTTTCAAATTTTTTGTTAGCAGCATAGAGTGTATTTGCTCTGTTTTTATTTTTTAAGAAAGGTGGTTTTATAAGTTTTATGACTGATTCTGATTTAAAAAATGACCCAATGTTTAATAGGGAAATTAACGACGAGCAAGCGAATACGCAATCACCCTCTGAAAGCAATGATGGTGTTTTTAGTAATTTAAATCCAGCCGAGATTCCAACTGAAACTCGTGAATATAAATATGAAAGAAGTAAAAAAGATATTAAATAGAGTGATAATAAATCTAAGAAAAAATTTGAATTTAGCAAAATAGTGTTAGTTCTCGTTCTGCTATTAAACTTCGCAGTAGTGGGTTGTGCAATTGCTCACATGATGATGACCGGAGATGGAAGTGTTCTTGGATACATCGGAGTAGCGGATGGCGCTGGACTTGGTGCGGCCACTGCTTTTTATTCTAAGAAGGCTATGCAAGAGAATAAGAGAAAGATTGGTAAGGGTATTCTTGATGATATGGAAGGAAAGTATACCTTTGATGAGACGGTTCGCTTATTAGAAATTATTTGTAGAGATTGATTTTTTCTAAAAGTAAAAAAATATATTAATTAAATTTAAGAGAGGTGAATGAAAGAATGAGTATTTATATTGATAGAGTTTTAAACTGGTGTTCCAAATGGAATCTATACAGTGAAAAACGCGACAATAATTTAAATTATCTATACACAATTGACTAGAATATTGGAGATAACAATTTTAACTGTTTCGCATACGATGTTGACACTAAGTACAGAGGATTTTTTAATGGCCCTAAAAATGGTTATGCTTGGTGTACTAGCTACACTGCCGATGCTTTTTGCGAGACTTTTGGAAAGAGTACCACACAAAAAATGATGGGTATTCCAGAAAATAGCTTGGCAGCTGTTGTTCCTTATTGGACTGAATACATGGATGCAATTATGAGAGTTTATAGTCATCCCGCAGTTGGAGATTTAGTATTCTTCTCTACTAAGCACATTGGAATTGTTGCTAAGGTTGATAATTATGGAAGATTCTATACTTGGGAAGGCAATACTGTAGCTGGCAATCAAATGGCTAACTCTGGTGGGCAGGTTCACTATAAAGGGCCCTACACGAGAAACTCTACTCATAGATTTGGTAGACCTTTGTGGAATATTGTTGACCCAAATTATATTGACCCAATTACTATCTTGCAAAAAGGTGATAAGAATATTTCTGTAAAAGATATGCAGTAGAGACTGGTAAAGCTTGGATATAATACTTACGGTGTTGATGGTATTTATGGAAACGGTAGCTATACCGCTGTGAAGTCTTTCCAGAAAAAATATGGACTAGAAGTAGATGGAGTTGCTGGTCCCGCAACTTTAGGAAAGCTTTTTGAACTAACCGATGCTCCTGCTCCTACTCCTAAGCCACAACCCATAATTGGTCCTGACACCATTCTAAAAAAAGGTATGGTAAGTCCTTATGTAAAACAGTTGAAACAGGATTTAACTACTGTACATTATTATAATGGTGTTATTAATGAGACTTTTGATGATGCGTGCTATAATGCTCTAAAGAATTATCAGAAAAATGCAAAGTTAGAGGTTGATGGAGAGTATGGTCCTGCTTCTAAACAGGCTATGCAGACTTCTATCAAAGTTTTATCTGGTGGTAAATATGGTATTGATATTTCTGTTTTCCAAGAAGATATTAATCTAAGCACTGCAAAAGCTAATGGTGCTAAATTTGCTATGATTCGCGCTGGTTATTCTTCTATTGCAAATGGAATTCCAAATGTAGATAGAGTATTCAACAATCTATACAGTAAAGCAAAAGCGGCTGGCTTAGAAGTTGGTGTGTATTATTATAGTATGGCTAAGACTGTAGCAGAAGCAGAAAAAGAAGCAAAGTTCTTATATGAAAATTGCTTAAAGGGTAAACAGTTTGAGCTACCAATTTTCTTAGATGTTGAACATAAGAATCAGCTAAGTATTGGCAAAACCAATCTAACCAATGTAGTAAATGCTTGGCTAAAAATTATGAAAGAGTATAACTATGTTTGCGGAGTTTATAGTAGCACCTCTATGCTAAATAATTATTTAGATGTAAATAAACTAGATTGCGAGTTCTGGGTTGCTCAGTGGTCTACAAAGTGTACGTTCTCTAAGTCTTATGGTTTATGGCAGTTTGGTGGAGAGACTAATATTGTTTGTAATCCTAATTTCTGTGGTATGATTTGTGACCAAGACTTACTATATAAAGATTATACATATATTAAGACACAAAAGAAGAATGGATATGGTACGACTGGACCTCAGCAAAAATATTACTTCGATTCTGTTGAAATGCCTCAGCTAACGGAAGGCATGAAAAATATTTATGTTGGAATGATGCAGTATGCGCTAAGAGACCTTGGCGCTAAGATAGACGTTGATGGAGAATTTGGACCAAAGTCTTATAATGCTGTGGTAGCTTATCAGACTAAATATGGCCTATCTAGAGATGGAATTTGGGGTTCTCAGTGTTGGAACGCTCTGAAGAGAACCCTTGATGTAAAATAATATTTTCTTACTGCCCACAATATTATTATTGTGGGTAGACTAGAGCATATTATTCAAAAACTAAATGAAGGAGTGATTTTAATACATGGTATACAGAGTTATTGGTAATTTTACAAATGATAATTTTGAAAAATTATTAACTAAGCTATGCTCTAAATTTAAAACTCTATATTTAAATAATGTTTTATATTTGGCTTTAATAAATTTCAATGATAAAGATATTTGTGATGATACTTTAAAAAAAGTTTTTAAGCCAGCTAGAGATTTTTTTATTACAAAAATTGAAGAAGGAAACATTATGGATTTGGAACCAGACGCTTTAGTTTGGTGCAGAGACAATTTAGTAGAGTTAGATAAACAAAGATACGAAAAAGAAAATCAAGAGCAACTTGTGTTGACTTGGGAAGCTATGGACAGGCTTGAAGATGACCTCAAACAAAAGCTAATTGAAAAAAGGTCTAAAGAGAAGCCTGATGATAGGGAATAGGGAAACTGATATTTTCATTTTTCGAGAAAGGAGGAAAATTCTTGGCTAAAAACGAAGTTAAAAAGCGTGGAAGACCACCAAAGGAGAAAATAGAGCCAGAGGTTATTAATGAAGAAGCAAAGCAAGTAACCATGGCTGAAAAGGGAAAACAAGCAGCGGTCATTTCTAATGGAGTGGGTGCAGTAAGAGAACCTTCTAATAACAAAGTAACAATTACAGATTTACAAACAAGATGGAAACAAATTTTTAGTAATTATTCTAGCCTTGGTGTAGAGGGTATTTACGGAAGTTGGAATAAAGCTAGCGGTTTTATTCGTAACAATCCTTTTCTACAAAATGAGAGAATTAAAAATGTAAACTCTCAACCTTCAAAGAAGTCTAAAGAAGAAATTGAAGAGCTAATGTCTGACCCAGCGAACAATGAAGAAGCTTTAAGACGAGTGAGTTGGGGTCTTTATTATTCTAATTATGTGTATTACACTTTAATTCAGCTAAATAGAAACGTGCCTAAGTATTGTTGCTATTATAATCCACTATATATTAATGAGAACGATACGAAAACTGAAGACTTTAAAAAAGAAAGCAAAAAGGTAGACCAAATAATTAAAAAATTTGACCCTTAGCTCACTTTTAAAACAATCGCAACTCAGGTAGCTGTAGAGGGGAAGTGTTCTTATTTACCTAGAATTTCTTATGATAAAGACAAAGTAAACTTCTTTGTAATGCAGAAGTTAAATAGTGACATGGTTAAACTTACATCTTTTAAGAGTAAACAGCATTTTGGAATTAGCTTTAATATGGCAATTTTCTTACAGCCAGCCTATGATATTATGCAATATCCTAAGTTTATTCAAGATACTTGGGAAGAAATGATTACGCTTGGAATTGTTAAAACCGATAAAAACGGTAGAAAAACTATTAATCCTAAAGCAAAACTTCCATCCGGTCATATGTTAGAAACTATGAATGATGGTAGATTCCTGTACTGGGCTCAATTGCCTCAAGGCTTAGCGTGGACTTTTTATTCCGATGGTGGGCATCCTTTAGCTGAGCCAGATACTTGTGGTCTATTTATGGATATGGTTACTTTAGACGACTATAGGTGGCTACAAGGAAACTTATTAAGCAAGGGAGTGACATCAGTTTTAACTGGTAAAATTCCTTTGGTGAAGGACCCCAAAGCTGGTAATGACGACACCGCAATCTCTACTGATGTAGTTCTTGGTTATACAGATTTGTTTAATGATTGCGTGAGCGCCAATATCTTCCCGTTCTTCTCTCCTTTTGAAGACATGGAAATGCATTCAGTAAATTCTCAACCAGAAGCATTAGATGTGGTTTACGACAGGCTGCGTGATGTAATTGCTGGAACTGGTAATAGCGCATTAATTTCTTTAACTGAGAAGCCAACGGTTGCAAGTACTCTCGCAGCTGAAAAGATTCAGGCTTCTAAAAATGATTATCTAACTAGACAGTTTCAAGATTTCTTGAACGCTATGTTAGAAGAAAATTTTGGATTAAAATATTTGTGGTATGCAAATTTGCATGGAGATATTTTTACTTGGGATTCAGAAGCAAAAACCATTAAAGAAATGGTTGGAAGCGGAATGACTGGACTGACCAATAAATTATTGAGTTTTTACGGTTATTCATTGGAAGATTACAGAGGAAGTCAATTGTATTTTGATTCTTTAGATGTACAAATTTCTAAAGATGATACTACTTTAATTGAAGGTTCTTCTAGTGGTGGAACCACAAAGAGTGGAACTACTAACTCTACTTCTAAAAATACAACCACTACAACCACAAAATCTACTACTTCAGAAACAAAAACAGTAGGTAGACCAAAATTAGATGACGGAGAAATTCAAAATGACAATACAGACACTAGCCGCTCTCAAGGCGGTAATGTAAGTGATGTTAAGGTTTAAAAGGTAAAAATTATGATAAAAGATGGACTTGAAAATAATTTAGAATGCAACCATGACTTAAACGATGAGCAAAATACTTTAGTAAAGCTAAAGAAAAGATATATGGTAGTACCAGATACTATTATATGTTCTTGCAAACAGTGTAAAAAAGTATTTAAGTTTATTAAAAACGAAAAAGAGGGAGGGTATGCTCTTGTTGACCAACAATAAGTGCATTCCTTTAGATAAAAAAACAAAGTAAGGGCATACTCTAATAGATTTTAAAAAGGAGGATGTTGCTTATGGACCCGGCATTACTAGGCTTAATAGGTACAATTTTTACTGCGTCTCTTACTTTAATAGGAGTTTTAGTTAGTAATAATTCTACTAGAAAAAAGATGGAAGTAAGAAATGAGGCTAAAATTGAAGAGATTCAAAAGATTTCTCAATAGAAAATTGATGAGCTTCATAATATTACAAACCAAAAAATTGACCAATTTCAAAAATTAAATGAACAAAAAATAAATCAAATCCAACAGATTGATTAGCAAAGAATGGACTTCATTAAAGGTTCCATTGATAATTTAGCTAAAAAACAAGATAAGCATAATAATGTGATAGAAAGAACTTTTATCTTGGAGAGGGACATGAAAACCGCTTATAATAATATAGCCGAAATAAAGGCAAATGTAAGAGATGTTGAAAATAAGGTCGACAAAACTTCTCAAGAGTTAAGAGATAAGTGGGATTTGGTTAATGAAAATATTAATGCTTTGAAAGAAGAGGAAATTAAGCTTCAAAGCAAAGTAGAAAAAAATACTGATTATATCAATGAGGGAAAAGGGAAAGGCTAAAATCTAACATGGAAATTGCAAATGTGAAAGAGCAAAATTTAAGAGACAAAACTAACTTAGCTACTGACTCTAAAAAGGTTTCAGAGACTAATAAATTCGACTATGAAAATGACAATAGAGAATTATTCTATTGCTATTCAGAGAGATTAGAGAAATTTTTATATATTTTTGGAAAAAATTATCTTGCTAGAGGTTTAAACCCCAAGGGCAATAATACTTTTTATGTATATAAAAGAGATAAAGAATTGAATTATTTGCTTAAGCAGTGGACTGAAATTAAAAAAGTAATAGAAAGTCCGTTTGCTGAGAAGCGCTAATAATGCTGCTGAGATGCACAAGTTTAGGGAAATGAACCACTTGCTTATATTATTAAATAAAACTTTTATATAAGGCGTAATTTTTGAAGAAAGGAGGAAGTGAGTTTGGATAAAAACAAAATCTTAAAATTTGATTTAAGCAACAAGAATATTAAAATCAAAGAATTGCTTTCTGGTGATTTCTTAGCTTTAGATGTTTGGGCCATCAATAATGATTATCCTAATAATAATGGCTCTACTTTTACCGTAGAAGGTATGAGAGAAGCTATTCCAACTGTTTTTAACAAGCCAGTAATGGGTCACTTTAATTATGAAGATGACAAAGAGGGCGACTTTAGAGCGCACGATGATAATGGCATTCATTATGATGATGAGCTTCAAGAATATTATTTAGATTATACTAAAAACTCTGAGGTTGCTTTAGGAGTAATTAGAGAAAGCGATAATGTTACCGTCGAGCACGATAAGAAGACTGATAAATATTGGATGAGAATTAGTTGTGTACTTTGGACTAAATATCATTTTAAAGAGATTAAGTCTTTGCTCAAAAAGCGTAATGGTTCTTCTAAAGTAAGTGTTGAAATTGAAGTTCTTGATTCTTATTATGATGATAATAATATTGAAGTAATTAAAAAGTTTAATTTCTTAGGTTTTACTATTCTAGGGTCTCAGAGAGCTCCAGGAGGTATCTTAACCGATGTAAAAGAAGGTATTGAAGGCGCTCATATGCTTATAACAGATTGGTTTAACAACGCTCCTCGTTTTGAAAGAAATTGCAAAGCTTTGGCGTTTGCTTATAATGCTTACGATAAAGCTACTAATGACAATGTTGAAAATCCTGAGTCTATTGATAAGGATTCAAATAATTTTTCTAAAAAGGAAGAAGATACAGAAGTCGAAAACGAAAAAACTGAAACTATTTCCTTAGAAGATGATAATACAAAGAGAGGAGGAGAAGGTATGGAAACAAAGTTCGAAGAGAAAATCGACGTCAATTCAGAACCTAATCCTATTGATACCGACGATAAAAGCATGGCTGAGATTGTAGATGAGGCTACTAAGTCTATTTCTGCTCCAGAGTCTAAATTGCCCGAAGGTGCTTCTGAAGATAACGAGAATATCGCTCTAACTGAGGAAGTTAGTAAGGGTCCTGATGGGCAAGAAGCTGAAGTTGTTGGTAAGGAAGACAGCGAAAAGAAAGAAGATATTGTTGAACAACCAGATGATGAAGCAAAGCTAGACGTTGGTAGAGAATCTGCCTTTGAATCAGAAAAAGAGGAAGACATGAATTTAGAGAATAATAATTTTACTGAAGAGATTAAAGAGACTGAGGCTTGTGAGAATATCGAGCATGAGGGCTGCGAGAACATGGAGCAAGAGGCTTGTGAGAGCATGAAACAAGAAGCTTGTGAGAATATGGAGCAGGAATCCTGTGGTGATAATGAAGCCTTTGAGGCCGAAGAGACTTCTGAGGAGTCTAAGGAAGAGTTTGCCACTGGAGATGTCCGTCTGGCCGCAGAGATTCAAAATGTTCTACATAGTCTAGTAATTAGTGAACAGGAAGCAATTCAGGAGTACAATCAGGCTGCTAGCTTTATTAGAGAGTATTTCCCCAAGATTGCTGATATTCTAATGAATATTGCTCAGGACGAAACTACCCATGTTGGTGAGCTTGAGGTTGCACTTAACACCATTAATGACAAGACCCTAGAGAATATTGAGGACGGTCATAATGAGGCCGAAGAGGTTATTTCTGAAGCTGAAAATGGTGATGAGAAAGACGATGTAAGTGGTTTCTCTGAGAAGAAATTCGATGACGATGATGACGACCACCACGATGATGATATTCATGATGATGACAATGACGATGACGACCATGATGACGATGACCACGATGACGATGATGACAATCGTGAGGAGTTTTCTGAGAATGGCGACGCAAAGTTAGAGGTTGCTGGTCAATTTTTTACTGTAAAGGAACTACTTGAGAGCTATGCTAGCCTAAAAGATAAGTTTGAAACTCTATCCAATTCCATTAAGCAAAAAGAAGCTGAAGCTTTAATTGCTTTTGGCGAGGAGTTTGTTAATGCTGATGAGTATGTTGATGCAGACTCTAAGGCTAAATATATTGCTGAGATTAAAGATAAGTGCGAGAAGTTCGAACTAAATTCTAAAGAGGAAGTTCAGAATTACGCCGAGTCTGTGTTAGCAATGTATTACTATAAGAATAAAATTGTTGTTAAAGAGAATAAAGAAGAAGCAGATTTTAGTTTAAATATCTCTAGTACCAATAATGGTTTTGTTGGTAATAATCGTGAATCCGCTTCTAAACTAAAAGAAGCTATTAATAAGCTTAATCATGTTAAATAATTATTTAGGAGGAAAAAAATATGAAAATGTTCAATAAGAGTGCGACTTGTTCTACTATAAGCTGACAAGCGAAAAGTAGGTAGTTAATTTATTAACTATAACTGATAATTTGAAAAGTGGAATGATGGGGTAACGCCCTGAAACGCTTTCCCTAAACTCCTACATGCGTTAATGCGTATGAAGCTAGGTAAAGTCGGCAGAAGATTGTCCTAACATTAAGTTGAGGAAAGTTGCTTAGAGGTAAGCGATGCAATTGATATGCCGGGGGTCTATAAAATAATCATGGTGAGAATGTGTTTTTACACTGACGAATTTGCGAATGTACAAGTCTTTAGAACAAACAGTAGAAATGCTGTAAGTTAGTGAGGTAGAGTAAAAGTTCTTGTTATGAAATACCTTAGTATATTATAGGTATACTCAAGCTAACAGGCTTAAAGCAAACACCTAAAATTATATATGCACAGATAGAATTATCGGAACAAGGAAAGGCGTTAAGTATTTATTATTTATATAATAGATATAGATAGACGAAGAAAATAAGCTATTGAATTAACGCTGAAAAGTAGAGGTCGAACTGTTGATGGCTCTTGTAATGAGAGAAGTAGGAATGGCCTCAAGTCAAAAAATAGTTATATTTTAAAGAAGGGAGGAAAGTAATTTGGGTTTAATATATTGTGCCACTTTTAAAAATAATAAGAAATATGTTGGTCAAACTACTCAAACCTTGGAGAATAGGATAGCACAACACAAATATTGGGCTTATAATAATAGAGACAATTTTTTATTCCATAAAGCTATTAGAAAATACGGGATGGAAGAAATTGTTTGGGAAATTTTAGAGGATAATTTAAAAGAAGAAGAACTTAATGAAAAAGAAATTTATTGGATAAGAACAAAAGAATCATATTATATCCATAATAAAGGATCATTGTCCCGATGCTGAATTTCTCTATGCAGGCACACCAAACGGAATGGAATCCCGCCTTGTGCCTATGGAGAATATCCCCTTTGCACCAATAAAGGTCAGCGGATTTCAGCGAAAGCTCACCCCCAAGAACATCGTCAGGAACATAAAGGCAGCCGCATATCTTACCACCGCAGGTCATACTGCACGCAAGATAATCAAGGATTTCGGCCCCGATATCGTCATCGGAAC
>ERZ1026876.977-NODE-977-length-15426-cov-10.187301_pt1 | contig 15426 bp, 9 predicted proteins | sample MGYA00380168_ERZ1026876 | MGnify/ENA primary metagenome ERZ1026876 (study PRJEB33269, sample SAMEA4719804) | human gut metagenome | biome: human-associated habitat; feature: organic feature; material: feces | place: Cameroon | collected 2013-10 ... | reverse complement strand
AGGATAGCATAGCTATCAAACTTCTTTAGAATTACTCTAATGAGTAATTACGAAGTTCCCACCTCTTTAGGTGGTGAGTAGTTCACTTTGGTACCGTTTGGATTATCCTATTTACATATGATAAAGCCGGACACAGGTTTGTTTTGAATCTGCCCATCCCTTATAGGAGCATAGTTTAATGAAATTCGTTGATGAAGCGGTAGTAAGAGTAGAAGCTGGTGACGGCGGTAACGGCTGTGTAAGTTTCAGACGTGAAAAGTTTATTCCGAAAGGTGGTCCTGACGGTGGGGATGGTGGTAACGGCGGTGACGTCTATTTAATGGCTGATTCAAACTTAAACACCTTGGTGGATTACCAATTTCAAAAGTTTTTTGTAGCTGGCCGTGGTGAAAATGGCGGTGGGGCTAATTGTACAGGGGCCCGTGGTTATGACGTAGTTTTGGCTGTACCTGTCGGGACTCGCGCTATCGACCATGAAACTGGTGAAGTTATCGGTGACTTATTAAAAGAAGGCCAGCGGTTGATGGTGGCTAAAGGTGGTTTCCATGGTTTGGGTAACACTAGATTCAAGAGCTCTGTAAACCGGGCCCCCCGCCAAAAGACTGATGGGACCCAGGGCGATAAGCGTTTCATTAGACTTGAATTGTTATTGTTAGCTGACGTGGGGATGCTAGGTTTTCCTAATGCTGGTAAATCAACTTTCATTAGCCACGTAAGTGCTGCTAGACCAAAAATCGCAGATTATCCGTTCACAACTTTAGTGCCATCTTTAGGGGTAGTTCGCCTTGGGGTTGGTAAGAGTTTCGTGGTGGCTGATATTCCTGGTCTTATCGAAGGGGCTTCAGAAGGGGCTGGTTTAGGCCATCGCTTCTTACGTCACCTTGAACGTTGTCGTGTGTTGTTGCACTTAGTAGATCTTAAGCCTGTTGATGGCTCAGATCCGGCAGAAAATATTAAGATTATCGAACAGGAACTCCAAAACTACAGCGCAGAGTTGTATAAAAAGCCACGTTGGTTAGTATTTAACAAGTGCGATGCTTTAACTCAAGAAGAATGTGCGGAAATTGTAGCCGATACTCTTAAGAAGTTAGATCGTCCAGATGCTGAATATCGTGTTATTTCAGCTCGTGCTGGTACTAACGTCAGCGAACTTTGTTACGACGTAATGAGTGAAGTTGCCAAGATTCAGGAAGAAGAAACTGAACGTTTAGCAGAGGAAGAAGCTCAAGCTAAGAACGCTTCCTTTGTTTGGACAAAGAAGGAAAAAGAACAACCTGCTTATGTCGACGAAGATGAATTTGATGAAAATGACATTGAATTTGAAGATGATGAAGATATTGAGTTTGAAGATGACAAAGATCTAGACGAAACTGCTGCTTCTCAGGATGATGATGCTCAGTTTGATGCTGAAGATATCGACTTTGGGGACGATGACTTAGTAGATGACGAAGACGAAGCTAGTCATAAGGATAAGTAAAGTTAGTTATGATCTCACTTATTGTAGCGCACGCACGTAATTTGGTGATTGGAGCTAATGGCACCATGCCTTGGCATCTGCCGGCTGATTTACGTCACTTTAAAGATTCAACGATGGGATGCCCGGTTATCATGGGGCGTAGAACCTTTGCGAGCATTGGTCGCGCGTTACCTGGTAGACGCAACGTAGTTATTTCATCTAATCCAAATTTGGCTTTGCCAGCTGGCGTAGAGTTGGTCAATAGCCTTAAGGCTGCGATTGCTCTTTTAAAAGACGCTCCAGAAATTTTTGTGATTGGCGGGGGCATGCTCTACAAAGAGGCTCTACCTTTGGCTGATAGATTGTATCTTACCATCATTCAAGCTGAGATCGAAGGGGATACAAGTTTCCCCGCTTACGATTTAAATGCTTATCGCGTGATTGCCGAAAGTTTTTATCCAAAGGATGAAAAAAATGCCTACGACTTACGTTTTGTAACTTTAGAAAAAAAGTAAGTTTTAGCTGAGAAAAGCTAAAAGGAAAAGAAAGAAAAGAAGAGTCAAAAGTTCCAGATGCTCTAACCTCTTTTCCGTTATTTTCCTTTTAACTATCCTAAATTAAAGGCCTGTGAATTTAAAGTTTAGGTTGTTCATAGGCCTTTGTTCTATTTAGATTAGAGCTTTTAATATTAAGCAACAAGTTGGCTTGTGACATCCTCCCCCGCCTATAGAGGTGGGGGACTTCTTGCTGAGTTCAGTTAAAACCAAGAGTTAGATTCTTGAGGAATTTATTGGGAGTAACCACGTTAGGTTTTAACTTTTTATAAGGTCAATGCCATTACGGCTTGGTACGCTAAAGAAAGTTTTTGTTTCGGCGCACCAAGCGGTAAGAGAACCGCCCCAGATACAACCTGTGTCTAGGGCAATGATGTGTGGCAGGCGACATTGTCCCATTAGAGCCGCCCAGTGACCGAATAATAAAGTTTGTTTTTCTTCTGGATCTAACTCGAGTTTGCGGGCTTCAAACCAGGTATTGAGGTTTAAGCGACATGCTTCTGCCGGGCTAGATTTATTTTCAAAATCGAGTGAACCGTCTGGGCGGCAAAAACGAATACGGGTAAAAATATTTACAATGGTACGCCACCGAGTGATTCCTGAGAGTTGATCATCCCAAAGATCTGGTTTATCTGAATACATGTGTGATAAAAAAGTATTGAGAGTCAACGGATCTCTTAGAATGTGTTCAACTTCTTGAGCATGGTTTGTAGCTTGCGCGAGATTCCAACTAGGATCAATGCCAGCGTGAACCATTGAGATTGGCGTAGTTGGGTGGCTATACATAAGTGGAGTGTTAGCAAACCACTTAATGATATCAGGTAGTTCAGAAGAATTTAAAAGTGAATCTAGTTGATCGCGTTTTTTAGCGACTCTTTTGCCTTGGGCTACAGCCAAAAAGTTTAGATCATGGTTGCCAAGTACGGTATGGGCTCTATCGCCTAAATCCCAAATAAGATGTAAAACATCTAGTGGTTTAGGTCCGCGACCGATAATATCCCCTGTGAATATAAGCTCATCTGTGTGTTTATTGAATTTGATAAGTTGTAAAAGGGCGGTAAGTTCATCAAAACAACCGTGAACATCACCAATACAGTAAATGGACATTTAATCACCTCCGAACCTTGAAATTTTACCATTAATTGCTTCATTACGGACTGAAATCTCCCTGAAAATTACCAACCATAAACCAAAAATACAAAGTAAATTGAAACGTTTAAAAGTCAAAATTATGATTAAAAACACCTAAATCTTTACGGGGACTATTTTATTAATGAAAATAAATCATATACGTGATAAAATATCTTTAATACGTTAATTGTGTCCTGAGCTCTTCTGAAAAAATTAAAGCCCTCTAAAGGTAAAAAACTTAAATGTTATGAAGATTTAGCTGTGCATAAAGTTTTTACTTGGGGATTGGGACAATCATGCTTATTCAGGGCTTGGTGTGCTATATTAGTTTTGGGAAAGCACTCAGTAATAAAACACCAATTTAGTGATACGGAGAAAAGAATGCCTTATATTAAGAAAGACTTTGTGGATAAGTTATTAACCAGAGTTGATATTGTTGATGTAATAAATTCACGAGTGAGACTTAAAAAGGCAGGTAATAGCTATACATGCTGTTGTCCTTTTCATGATGAAAAGACTCCAAGCTTTAGCGTAAACCAAAAGAAACAATTCTTTAATTGCTTTGGTTGTCACGAAGCTGGTAACGCCATTAAATTTATCATGAATTACGACAATGTGTCGTTTGCAGAGGCGGTGGAAGAAATTGCTTCTATGGCGGGTATGGAAGTTGAGTATGATGAGAGCAATACCAATGGCAAAGGGGGCTTTCAAGCTAACAAACCAGAAGTAGACTATTATCAATTATTAGAGCAAGCAGTTTCATGTTTTCATGAAGAATTAAAACGAGCGCCACAAGCAGTAGCATATTTGTCAAGTCGTGGCATTACCGCGGAAACCATTGAAAAATATAAAATTGGGTTTGCCCCTGATAGTTGGGATTTTATTTTAAAGCAAGTCGGCCAAAACAATCCAACGCGCGTGAAAGCATTATTTGAAGTGGGTTTGGTTAATGAAAAGACTGGTAATGGTAAAACTAGTTACTACGATAATTTCCGTAATCGTGTCATCATTCCTATTAGAGATCGCCGTGGGCGCACCGTTGCTTTTGGGGGGCGTGTTTTAACTGACATTAAACCCAAATACATCAACTCTAAAGAAAGCCCAGTCTATAGCAAGGGACACGAGTTATTTAATTTAGATTATGTGCGTGATCTCAAACAAGAAGAACGTCGTTTCGTCATGATTACTGAAGGGTATATGGATGTTATTGCCCTCGATCAGTTCGGCGTGCATAACGCTGTAGCCTCTTTAGGGACCGCTACCACCACAATGCAACTTGATTTGCTTTTTAAGCAAGCTGACCGCATTGTATTTTGTTATGACGGGGACGAAGCAGGTCGGCACGCGGCTTGGCGAGCACTAGAAAATTCAGTTCCGACCATGCGTGACGACAAAGAATTGTGTTTTTGTTTTTTACCGCCAGAACATGACCCAGACACCATGGTGCGGGCGGTAGGAGCGTCAGGCTTTTTATCATACCTAGACAAAGCTGATTCATTTTCAGATTATGTGGGCGATATGATGAAGGTTAAATACAATTTGAACTCTGATGGCGGGCGCATTGCGATGCTAAATGAAACAGGGAATATGGCAGCGCAAATGGTAAATGCTCCTATTACTCGTTCCACTCTTGCGACCAAAATGGCGCGTTTGGCCAATTGGGATGTAGCTCGAGTTGAAGCTGTATGGCGCAATTTAGCTCGAAGTATGTTGCACAATGAGGGGGCTAAGCATTTTGGTCACCAGGAATGGGGCTCTGATAACGGGGCTCGACGTAGTCTCTCATCAAATACGCCACAAGACGTAAGAATGACAGCAGTTAGATCCTTGGTAGCTCATTTGCTGCAGTATCCATATTTAAAAAATGAAATTCCAGACTTACCAGTTTTTCAGAAGCTACTTAAAGATTATGCTGATAAGAAGATGGAAATCATCAATGATTTATTAAGCCACATTGCTACAGGAAGTGAACATACCGGGCTTTTAGTTGAAAAGTATCGTAATAGTCCATGTTATGAATTTATGAATTACTTAGCAGGGGTTGATTTAGAAAAGTCAGATGACAATATCGAAATTAAAGTAGCTGATCTGTTAACTTTAATAAAAGCCTTGCTAGTTGAGGTCTTAGTAGCTAGAAATGTGGAACTACAGTCAAAGCTAAATCTCACAAAAGAGGAGCTTTTAGAAAGCCAAACCTTAGAGCGACGAATTCGTAATTTACGTGTTGTTTAAGTGAGAGGATGTGATAGCCAACTAGATGGTTATAAAGGAATTTTTTCTGTAAATGTGAGGCAAATATTAGAAAAGCGGAGTTACAAGAAAAATTATAAGCAAGAAATCACGTTTTGGTTGTTAGATTAGTGTTAAATATTGTATAATCCCGGGGCTCATTGACTTGGGTAGGCTTTTTATTCTTTAAATAAACTGGTGAGACCTCCTGATGGCCACCACATACAGAAAATCGCACGACCGGAATAAAGTCGCTTAACCCACTGAGTAACAGATTACACAGAGTGCATGTTGGATCTATAAAAAAGGTTTTTATAATGGAAAATACTTCGAACGGCAATCCGATTATCAGCCAGCTGATTGCGGACGGTAAGGCCAAAGGTTATCTGACTCGTACGGAAATCATGGAGTATCTCCCTTCAGGGTATGATGACTCTGAACAGATTGGTGAACTTCAGCAGCAATTAGAAGAAAACGATATCCTTGTTTGTGATAAGGCCCCTGAAGCTGACGATATCAATTTTACTCAAAATGCAAACGAAGCAGATAACGTTATTTCCATCACTCCGGATATTGGGAAGACTACTGATCCGGTGAGAATGTACATGCGTGAAATGGGCACTGTTGGCCTTCTTGATAGAAAGAAGGAAGTCGACATTGCTAAGCGCATCGAAGAAGGTATCAACCAAGTTCAGGAATGTGTGGCTGAATACCCTAAAGCAATTGAATGCGTACTTAAGCAGTACGAAAAATTCCAATTAGGCGATATTCATCTTACTGACATTATTTCAAGCTTTGCTGATGATAAACAAGATGCTGAAGCTGAACAAGCAGCTGCTTCTGCTGAATCAAATGGTCAAGATGATCAAGAAGATGCAGAAAAGTTCGATCCAGAAAGTTTCAATGTTGACGACCTTAATGGTGATGAAGACGCTGAAATGGATGAAGGCGAAGAAAGCGGTGACGACGAAAATGTAGATGATGAAGATGAAGAATCAGAAGATGGAACAGAAGACGGTCAGGGTGACTTCTCTAATTCAAATGATGATCAGATCGATATTGAATTAGCAGAAAAGATGTTCGATACTCTTCGTGAACGTTATGACGAAGCTATGTTGTGCATTGAAAAGCATGGTCGTGGTGGTAAGAAGACCAAGCAAGCTATTGGAAACTTAGCTGAACATTTTAAGAAATTCCGTTTAGTACCAAAGCTTTTTGAAGAACTCATTGCTAACATTCATGAAGTGATGAATAAAGTTAAAGCTCAAGATGCTACTTTGCGTAACATCATGGTTAACCAGTGCCGTATGAAAGCTGAAGACTTTAGAAAGTATTACACTGAACCAAAGAAAGAAGCTAGTATCGATTGGTACGAAAAAGCATGTAGCTTGAAGAAGCCTTTTGCCGAAAAACTTAAAACTTTTGAAGCTGAAGTTCGTGAAGTGGTAGCTAAACTTCATGATATCGAAACTGAAACTGGTCTTTCTATTGCTGAAATTCGTAAGATTAATGCAGATATTACCCAAGGTAATGAAACTGCTAAGCGCGCAAAGAAGGAAATGGTTGAAGCTAACCTTCGTTTGGTTATTTCTATCGCGAAGAAATATACCAACAGAGGCTTGTTGTTCCTTGATCTTATCCAGGAAGGTAACATCGGCTTGATGAAGGCGGTAGAAAAGTTTGAATACCGTCGTGGCTTTAAGTTCTCAACCTATGCTACTTGGTGGATTAGACAGGCGATTACTCGTTCTATTGCGGATCAGGCTCGTACTATTCGTATCCCTGTGCATATGATAGAAACTATCAACAAGCTCAATCGTATTTCTCGCGCTATGTTGCAGGAAAAAGGGCGTGAGCCAACTCCAGAAGAACTTTCTAAAAAGTTGGGGATGCCAGAAGATAAGATTCGTAAGGTTTTGAAGATTTCAAAGGAACCTATTTCTATGGAATCTCCGGTAGGTGACGATGATGATTCTCATATTGGGGACTTCCTTGAAGATAAGTCATTGCCATTACCAGCAGATGAAGCTACTTCTGAAAACCTTAAGGCTGTAACCGAACAGGTTTTAGCTGGCCTTTCTCCACGTGAATCTAAAGTATTACGTATGCGTTTTGGTATCGGTATGAATACCGACCATACTTTAGAAGAAGTTGGGCGTCAGTTCGACGTAACGCGTGAACGTATTCGTCAGATTGAAGCTAAGGCTTTACGTAAACTTCGTCACCCAAGTCGCTCTGAACCATTAAAGAGCTTCTTGGACGAATAAGTGTAAGCTGTTAGAAGATTTGATCTAGTTAATATAACCACCGTAATTCTAAAAATTTCGGTGGTTTTTTATTGACATCAACTTAAAGATAGATATAATTATCCACTGTGCATATGGCCCATTGGCGCAGTCGGTTAGCGCAGACGACTCATAATCGTTTGGTCCCCCGTTCAAGTCGGGGATGGGCCACCACCTATTATCTATGATCTAGATATTATCTTTTTTTCTTCCTTAATATATTTCATTTAGTCTTTGTTTTGGCGCTCCCCTTTGTATAATACGCTGTAAGAAAAACGGTAAACAAAACAACCTTAAAATTCATAACGTAGGTATTAGTTGCTCAATGCATGTTTAAGCTGCGTTGTGAGAAGTTCCCGCTTGGAGATTCTTTATCTTCATAACGAGAACAGGTATATTGTGTTTGTAGCGAATCGAAAAGATTTAAAAGTTTGGTATCAAGAATTGTAAATTTAAGGAAGAGCATTATGACCACCTCGGCTCCTGAATTTGTATTAACCATGTTAGACCATGCCCAAGGTGGAGATGCTTTTGCCTATTATGAAGGTAAAAAGATTTTTGTTGCTGGTGCTTTGCCGCAAGAAGAAGTAAAAGTTCGTTTAGGGGCTGAACATCCAACTTTTTTTACTGGGGAATTACTTGAGATTCTCAAACCATCTCCCGATCGCGCACCTAACTTTTGTGCTCACGGTTGTGGGAGCTGTAGCTATACCTGCGTGCGTTATGAAGCTGAACTTCAGGATAAACGTAGACGTTTAGCAGCTTTGTACGCTTCAACTAAAGAAGCTAACATAGTAATGCAGGCCCCAATTCATGCGATGTCAGATCCTTTTGCTTACCGTAATAAATCGGTGTGCGCATGTTCCACCCAAGGTGGAAAACTTACTATTGGGCTTTATGCTCGTGGTAGTCACGACATTATTCCATTAGCCTCTTGCGCGTTAGAAGCGCGTTGGATGACTGATGCTCGTGAAAAAATCAGTTCTTTTTTTGCAGCGCAAGACCAAAACATAGCGCCTAATCTTCGTTACATCTTTTTACGAGGGGCTGATGAAGGTGAACGTATGTGTGTATTGGTATTCTACGCTGAACCTTCTGCTGATTTTATTGCAAAAGTCGCTTCCCTCTACAGTGAACTTAAGCTTTCCTCTTTAAAAATCAACATTAACAATTTACCGGGTAATAGAATCTTAGGCCCTAAATTTATCCAAGTTGCTGGTAAGGAAACGATTGAAACTTCTATTTTAGGGAATAAATTTGCCATCAATGCGGAGTCATTTTTGCAGATAAACCCAACTCAAGCGGAAGTTATGTATAAGCGGGCGTTAGAGCTTTTAGCGCCAAAGGCTACTGATGTGGTAGCGGATTTATACTCAGGGGCGGGGACTATTAGCTTATATGTGGCGAAGAAGGTTGCTCAGGTAATTGGTGTTGAGTGCGTCGATTCGGCTGTTAATGATGCAAAATCTAATGCTAAGCTAAATGGTATTACTAATGTCGAATTTAAATGTGGATTAGTTGAAAAAATTTTTCCGCAGCTTGCAGCTCAGGGAATAAAGATTGATAGCGCAATTTTAGATCCGGCGCGCAAAGGGGCGGCTCCTGAAGTTTTTCAAACGTTAGCGGCCTTTGAAGTGCAACGTTTTGTTTATATTTCTTGTAACCCAATAAGCCAAAAACGTGATTTAGAAGTGGCGGCTAAATATGGTTATGAATTAAAAGCTTTTGAAGCAGTTGATATGTTCCCACATACCGATCACGTTGAGACGGTAGTATTGATGTCAAGGGTTAACGGGCAATAGGCTCGGAAGCCCTTGAAATAAGGCGTTTTTCGGGTTTCCACTGCTTTGAGCAGGTGGAAGTGGCAAACACTCCGTGAGAACTTATCCACGGTGACTTGGAGAAAAAATGGGCCAATCCAAAAAACTGTGGGTTAGCCTAATCGTAAGCAGAATTCCTGTTTAGATCAAATAACTTCAAAAAGAGAGATTGAAATAGAATCTGTGTAAACACAATTTTATTTGATAAAATAATTTATAGAACCCCTTTAAGATCAAAGATATTTATCGAGTTTTAATTTATAGAACCCCTCTAAAATTATTTCGGATCTTCTTCGTGATAACGAACAGTGAAGGAAGAATTGTTGGAGCTGTGCTCAAGGGAAATACCTGGCTGATCCCGTCAGATGTCCAAAAGCCTGAGGACCAGAGACGGCTTAAGCGTGGCAGGGTGCAGAAGGAGCAGATTACCAATTGTGTTTTCAGAAAATGAACTGTTGCAGATTTTACAACAGTTCAAATAGTTACCCGCAATACACGCATTCCGAACCGGCAAAGACCATGGCATAGGCCTTGACCTGTTTATCATTGAACTCAAGTGCGGTCTTGTAGGTTTGTACCTGCTCGGTTGCTTCCTTTTTCAGACTTTCAATCTTTGCTTCTGTTGCATCTTTTTTAGCGGCGTACCTCAGTTCGATGAGGTAGGTACATTCGTCCTCAGTTCCGTCGTTTACGGTTATTACCAGATCAGCATACTTTTCTCCTTTGCCGACAATTCGAAGGGACTTTTGCATTTCTACAAAAACTCCGAACATGGAATCTAGTTTAGCGTGAAGCACCAGATTCAGTGCCATTTCACTCATGTGAGAAAGAACCTGATTAGTGAAGATTGTGCTTAAAAACTCGGTACATGAGTTTGCAAATGATGAAATGTCGTCATTAACCTCAAGCAGGGATGTGATATCAAGCACCTCGTCTTTAAACAGACTGTTAGGTTTTAACCGTAAATCGACGGCGCATTGAGCAAACAGCTTTGACATGAAGATGTTTGGAATTTTTAATGACAGTTTGCTACTGCTCGATAGCTTTGGATCAATGGTGAGATACCCGAGGTAGTACAGCATGGATAACAGATGAACTTCGCTATACTTATCTGTTTTGTTCAAATTGATGTTTTCAGCAAGACTTTTAATACTAAAAGATCTACCTGCTAAATAGGTATCAATAATTCTGTCAGCCAGACCGTTTTCGGCAATGTCAAAAAGCTGTTTAAGTTTTGAGCCGTCATGGTCTGATGCAGGATCCATATAATCTTCAGGAGCAAGGAATTCTTGTTCCCTCTGCATTTTATTTAGATAGTACAGACACATGGACGAATTATATAAAGTATTCTTAGCAAGTCTGCTGAAACAGTATCCGTCATACACAGGTTTCATTCTGGAAATTACTTCATCAACGGTTACCCCTATGCTTTTTATATCAACCAGTTCAGGAATGAGCTTTTTAAGTTCGGTTTCGGTCAAACCTGCATATTCATTAAAACATTCGTCAGAAGTGACATTCAGTGCAATATTAAATCCTGAGGTTAGGGAATCAAGGGATACAGAAGATACGCCGGTAATGAATGTTTTGGCAATACATCCTGCATCGGCTGTGGCGGCCTTTATTGCAGCATTAAAATCTTTGAGGAAACCTCCGTTACTGGTTATGGTTTGGAACAGATTAAAATCCCGTGACAGAATCTGGTTGGCGAAATTATCATATTCATCGATCATCACATAAAGTCGGCCTTTATCGGAATAGCTGGCATAGGCAGAAACGAAATTATTAAACAGAGTAACAGAATCTGATTTGTCCAAATTGTCATAGTTGAATATGAAATCCGGATATCTTCTCTTAAAATTATCTATGCCAAAAGCTACCGCAGAAAAGAAACTGTTGTACATAACGGTACTGCTTTGCGTGCCAACCCGGGAAAAGTCAAAATTCAATACATGATAGGTGTTATGGCTTTCCAAGTGTTCATCGTATATATTAGTCTTGTAGAACAGTTCTTCATATCTGTCAGCATATGATATGTCGTAGAAGCATTTAAGCATCTGGATAAAGGTACTCTTGCCAAACCGTCTCGGACGCAGAAGAACTGGATACAAGGTCATTCCATTATCATCCAGTGATTTAATCATTGCGCTTTTATCGGCAAAAGCTCTTTTGAGTTTGCGAAACGATTCATAAGAAACTTCACCATAAGGGGAGTTTAACAATTTAACTTCACTTTCTGACATAACGAATCCTTTGTTCCTAATTCATATTCGACATCTTTGTGCTTTATAAACGTATGTGTATAATTTATGGTTATCATGTGTCGGATATCTGCGATTCACAATACTTTCTTTTCAGATGTTAAAGGGATTCGCTACAAATAGCAACCTTTATGGGATACTATGGTGATGAAGACATGAGATTTATAAGTGTGTGCTACTTTGACATTAGTACAGCACGCTCGACCTTACGGACTAAAACGTCAGTGCTTATGTTTTCACGTTACAACTGCCACATGAACTGCTGTTAGGTCGATACGTTAGTGCTAATGAATGTCAGACATGGTCAGCAGGGTGTCATCGCATGTTGAGACGGTGGTATTGATGTCAAGGGTTAAAGGGTGATAGGCTCGGAAGCCCTTGAAATAAGGCGTTTTTCGGGTTTTCTCTGCTTTGAGCAGGTGGAAGTATAGTGGTCAAAGATATTCCGGATAACTCTGTGGCTGTCGGAAATCCATGTAAGGTAATACGGACGATTACAGAGGAAGATAAGATTAGAAATTGGGATATATGATAGGCGTTTTCCAGTTATCAATATTTCTAAAAGACGAACCAAGGCTCCTCACTACCGATTCGATTCAGTCCCTAGGCCTTACAATAGTTGCAACAAATGAATTACATGGTTTTAACCACGTTTAAGGTTGCAATTATGAAAAATATGATAGAGTCCATTTAATTGGTGTAAATTTAAAAAATTGGGCCACGCCCCAGTAAACCTTGTAAAATATTAATTACCAACATTCATATTTATATAAGGAAAGGGAAATGGCCCAACAAGCTAATCTTACACTAGAACTAGACAAAGTTAAAGATCTATTATTATGCCAAGGAGATACGGGAGTAGCACAGCTGTTAAACGCAGTGTTAGATCAGATTCTAAAGGCGGAAGTAACCAAACAAATTGGCGTAGAATCTTATAAGAGAAGCGATAATTGCACCACTTAAGCGAAATGGGTATAGACCCCGAGAGTTCACCACTAGACTTGGAGTTCTTGAGTTGCACATTCCTAAGCTTCGTGACGGCACTTTTTTCACAGAACTGTTTAAAAGATACGATGATGCGAACAGGCCTTCCAGCTTGCTGTTATTGAGATGGTGGTAAATGGCGTATCTACGCTAAGGTCAGCGCTATTTTGAAGAGCTTTACGGAAGACAGATTTCTAAAAGCACTGTTTCAGAGCTACGCAAAGGCTTGTCAGAGGAGACGTCAACTGAGGGATATGTTTAATGATCCATCCGAGCCGAGGCAGAAGCAAGGAGGCGCAAGGAGCTTATATTCAAAATCATCCTGGGAAGACGTTTGAAAAAGCCATGAAATGCTTGGAGAATGGCTTTGATGAGGTGTGTGTGGTTTATGGTTACCTGCACATCATCAAATCAGGATGCGTACCTCTAATATTATAGAGCGCTTAAATGAAGAAATAAGGCGCAGGGAAAGAGTTATTAGAATATTCCCCAATGAAGAAAGCTTAGAGCGCTTGATTGGGGCTTTACTGAAGGAAATCAATGATGATTGGATATCTAGAAAATATATCAACATGGATTTATAGTGGCAAATAACGGTGGATTAGATATTTTACAAGAAAACTAAATTACACCAACAATATGGACTTGACTAATGGCTGAAAAGAATACTGCCAATATCGGCTTTGAAAAACAAATCTGGGATGCGGCCTGCGTGTTGTGGGGACATATCCCGGCATCAGAATATAGAAACGTAATAATCGGGCTTATTTTCCTGAAGTACATCTCTACGGCATTTGACAAGAAATATCAACAGCTTGTTGCCGAAGGAGATGGATTTGAGGATGATCCTGATGCATATCTGGAGGACAACGTGTTCTTCGTTCCGGAGGATGCCCGCTGGGATAAGATCGCGGCAGTAGCTCATAAGGCGGAAATCGGTATGGCTATTGATGATGCTATGCGTGCAATTGAAGCTGACAACAAGAAACTCAAGAATGTGCTTCCAAAGAATTATGCCAGTCTTGATCTGGACAAGCGAGTCCTCGGTGATGTTGTTGACCTCTTTACCAACATGGATATGGGAGAGACAGAAGGCAATCGTGATGTCCTCGGTAGAACTTACGAATACTGCATTGCTCAGTTTGCCGAAAAGGAAGGCAAAGGCGGTGGAGAATTCTATACGCCGTCAAGTATCGTAAATACGCTGGTATCAATTCTGAAGCCTTATTCAAACTGCCGTGTATATGATTGCTGCTGTGGCAGTGGTGGCATGTTCGTACAGAGTGCGAAATTCATTCAGGCGCATTCTGGCAACAGAGGCACGATTTCAATTTATGGTCAGGAGGCCAATCCGGATACATGGAAGATGGCCATCATGAATCTTACGATTCGTGGGCTTGATGCAGACCTTGGCGCTTATCATGCTGATACATTTACGAATGACCTTCATCCGACATTGAAGGCAGACTTTATTCTGGCAAATCCTCCATTCAACTACAATCCGTGGGGACGGGATAAGCTGATGGACGATGTTCGCTGGAAATACGGAATTCCGCCTGCAAGTAATGCCAACTTTGCATGGATTCAGCATATGATCCATCACCTTGCACCGAACGGCAAGATCGGCCTTGTTCTTGCAAATGGTGCGTTGTCTTCCCAGAGCGGTGGCGAGGGGGAAATCAGAAAGAAAATTATCGAGGATGATCTGATCGAAGGTATTATCGCAATGCCTACGCAGCTTTTCTACAGTGTAACGATCCCTGCCACGCTCTGGTTCATTACAAAGTGTAAGAAGCAGAAAGGCAAGACGGTCTTTATTGATGCCCGCAAGATGGGACACATGGTAGACCGAAAGCATCGTGATTTTACTGAGGAAGATATCCAGAAGCTTGCAGAGACTTTCGAGGCTTTCCAGAACGGTACCCTTGAGAATGAAAAGGGCTTCTGTTCTGTAGCTACCATACAGGATATCGCAAAGCAGGACTATGTTCTGACTCCGGGACGCTATGTTGGTATTGAGGAGCAGGAAGATGATGGTGAGCCATTCGAAGAGAAAATGACCAGATTGACATCGGAGCTTTCCGATATGTTTGAGCGCTCTCATGAACTTGAGGACGAGATTCGTAGAAAGCTGGGGGCGATTGGGTATGAAATATAAACTCTCTGAAATAATGGATATTATTGGGGGTGGAACTCCGAAGACAAGCAAGCCGGAGTATTGGAATGGTGATATTCCTTGGCTTTCTGTAAAAGATTTTAACAATGATTACCGCTATGTCTATGAAACAGAAAAGACCATTACGCAGGCGGGGCTTGATAATAGTTCAACGAAAATGCTTAAACGTAATGATTCAATTATATCCGCGCGTGGTACTGTTGGGGAAATGGCGATGATTCCATTTCCTATGGCCTTTAATCAGTCATGTTATGGGCTTCGAGCAAAAGAAGATATTGTTGATGCGGAATATCTATATTACTTAATCAAGCATAACGTAGTGGTTTTGAAAAAGAATACGCACGGTTCGGTGTTTGACACTATTACGCGAGATACATTCGATGGTATAGAAGTTGATCTGCCATCATTAGAAGAACAGAAAAAAGTGGCTTCGATCCTTCGGGATTACGATGACAAAATTGAGGTGAATAATGAGATAAACAAGAATTTACAGGAGCAGGCACAAACACTTTACACCAACATGTTTATTC
>ERZ1026876.974-NODE-974-length-15480-cov-10.133096_pt1 | contig 15480 bp, 19 predicted proteins | sample MGYA00380168_ERZ1026876 | MGnify/ENA primary metagenome ERZ1026876 (study PRJEB33269, sample SAMEA4719804) | human gut metagenome | biome: human-associated habitat; feature: organic feature; material: feces | place: Cameroon | collected 2013-10 ... | reverse complement strand
ATATTTACATATGCAAGCAATAAAGCTATAAATCTATATTTCTTGTGTAGTTCCGTATCTTCAAAACAAGATACTTGTAATAAAAATTCATAGAAACGAACAAACCGCCTCATTGTCATTACAAGCTCTTTTTGTTCTTCATAATCAGGTTTATCTGTGTTTTTCTTGGTTTTCTGGAATAAAAATGTTAAGCGTTTCTTTTCCTTTGCTATAATGTCATTTTTGTATAAAATATCATTTGCATCTTCTATATCCAATGGATCAATTACTGTATATCCATCTACCTTCGCTTCTAAATCATAAATTGCAGATGGTGTAACTGAATTGGATAATAGGGTTGTTGTGTAATATTTTGAAAATGCCGCCTGTATATCTTCATAGTCATTTACAAAATCAAGTATAAATGTCTTTTTATCATATGGTGGACAGATTCTATTAAGTCTTGATAATGTCTGTACAGCATTTACACCATTTAATTTTTTAAGAATATACATTGCACATAATTTAGGTTGATCAAAGCCTGTTTGATATTTATTCGGTAAACGCTCCAACCCATGTACCTACAAATACTCCGAAAAATTTGCTATAACAGTAATAATCCAGTTGTACAAGTTGTACGATTTTAACGAATTGTACAATTCGTACAACTATCACAAATTTTTCAGGAGGTTATAATTATTGAATGCTAAAGAGCTGGAAACACAGCACAATCTTAAAAAGTTGGTAGCCATAATAAAAGAATGCCGTTCAAGCGGCATGAAGATACTTCAGTGGCTTGAGATAAACAACATATCAAAAGACCAGTATTACTACTGGCAGAAAAAGCTTAAAGAAACATGTCTTGATACTTTTGAAAGACAGGCAGCTACATTTGTGGAACTTCCTGTAACTAAAGAAGTCCCGGCATCAACAGAATTAACTGTTACACATACTGTATGTAAAAATGATGACAGTTATTTTAAAGATAACATGATAGCTGCTGTAATAAAAACCAATAGAGTTACTGCTACACCCGATTTTATAAAAAATCTTATAGAGGCATTTAACCATGCTTAATGATGCAGTCGGTTTTAAATGCATATTTATAACAGCCGGATACACAGATTTACGGAGAGGAATAGACGGACTTGCAGGAATTGTGTAGTACCAGTTTGAACTTGATCCACACGATAAAGATACAATCTTTTTATTCTGTGGAAGAAAGAATGACAGGATAAAAGCACTTTTATGGGAAGTTGACGAATTTCTGCTTATGTATAAAAGAGTTGAAGAAGGCAGTTTCAAGTGGCCAAGAAATGTAACAAAAGCGCTGGAGATAAATGAGCAGCAGTTTGGACAGTTAATGAAAGGTTTTGAGATTATAGCAAAACGCCCGATTAAGCCACAGGATAATCCTGGAACAATGATGTAAACATTGTGCCGAAAGTAGATTTTTTATAATATAAAAAGTTTTCAAAACTATAATCATGACGACAAATATGTGAGTTATCCACTAAATACAGGACATAAAAGCATTAATACTTTTCTATGTCCTGCCTTATGTGGATAATAGTTCTAAAACATCAGAAATACTGGCTTTTTAGAAGTGTTATCCACCGTCATAATGACGAATCAGACAAATGCCATAAGTGGCACAATGACACGATTTCTGCTATACTTAATGCCATGAAAAGGAGTATGTGGTTATGGAGATTAAGTATACAGAGGAAGAATTAAACAGCATAGATAAGTCACTTCTTATCAAGATGTTTCTTAATCTGCAGAACCAGATGGAAACTCTTACAGTAGAAACGAAAGCACTTAATGATAAGATGCAGAAAATGATGGAACAGCCGGTGCTTGCCAATAATAACAGGTTTGGAAGAAAGACAGAAAAAATGTCTGATACAAACCAGATATGTTTTATGGAAGTAGATGGAAAGATTGTATTCTTTAATGAAGCGGAAGCAGTGTCTGATCTTGATGCAAATGAGCCAGAAGAACTGGAAATAAATGCCAGACATGGAAAGAAGACAGCCGGCAAAGAAGACGGACATATGAAGCGTGCACCACATCCAAAGGGATTACTGCCATCAAGTCCTGTAACACCATCACTTGCAGCAGCAGTCATGAATGGCAAATATGTAAATGCAGTGCCTTTATACAAGCTTGAAAAAGAGTTTGAGAGGTATGGACTTGCCATAACACGCCAGAACATGGCTAACTGGATGATACGTCTTGCAGATGAATATCTTGGAGTAATGTATGATTATCTTCATATGAAACTTTATGAATTTCATGTAATACAGGCAGATGATACTCCTGTGCTTGTAAACAAAGACGGAAGGCCTGCCGGTTCCAAGAGCTTTATGTGGGTGTACCGTTCAGGATATATGTATCCAGATGAGCAGATAGTCCTGTATGAATACCAGCGGACAAGAAATGCTTCACATCCAAGACAGTTTCTTAAAGATTATTCCGGTGTATGTGTAACCGATGGTTATCAGGTATACCATACAGTAGAAAAGGAACTTGAAGATCTTAAGATAGCCGGATGCTGGGTACACTGCAGGAGAAAATTTGATGAAGCATTAAAAGCAGTTCCGAAAACTGCCCAGAAAGACAGTCTTTCATATCTGATAATAAAACAGATACAGGCAATCTATCGGGAAGAGGATAAGCTTAAAGAACTCAAACCAGAAGACAGACTTAAGCAGCGTCAGGTGGTAATAAATCAGCTGGTTGATGCTTTATTTGTGTACATTAAATCTAATGAGAGAAAAGCAGGAACAGCCAGTCTGAAAAAAGCAGTAACATATGCACTTAATCAGGAGAAATATCTGAGGGTATTTCTTGAAGATGGTGAAGTGCCAATGGATAACAATGCTTCGGAACGCGCAATAAGAGGCTTCTGCATAGGCAAAAAGAACTGGGAAATGATAGATACTATAAATGGAGCAACATCATCAGCAATAATATACAGTATAGCAGAAACCGCCAAGGCTAATAATCTGAAACCATACGAATACTTTGAGTATCTGCTGACAGAGATACCGACACATATGGATGATACAGACCACTCATTTCTGGAAGATTTTCTTCCATGGTTACCAAAGCTGCCAGAATATATCAGAAAACAAAAAGACCGCTAAACTGCGGTCTTTCAAAAGTCAAGGTACATCAGATGGAGCGTTTACTTTTCTATTTTACGATCCTATGCAAAAAGCAGGTCTTACGACCTGCTTCTTCTTGGTTGGGAATCTATACCCTAAAAATCATTTTTGTAGAGCTGTTAACTCTATTCTTCTTAGTTGGGATTCTATACCCTAAATTCTTAAGCAGAGCATCTCTCTCTTTTCTTGATTAGATTATAACATATCCCTTTCAAAGATACAAGAAAAATTACAAATTTTTTGCCTCATTAAAAATCGCATCAATGCCATCCTTAACAAGCTGCTTATCCAAAGAATATGTTACACCTTTTATTGTTTCGTTAATCTGTACTAAAAATTCATCAATTTGCTTTTTATCGGGAATTTCCTCTTTCCTTAATTTTACAATTTGATAAGCCATATCTTTTGCCTTTGAGATTAACTCAGCTTCATAAGCAGACTTTAAGATTTCAATCCTTTCATCTTGCGGGATACTATATACCATCTCTCGGAGACCTAAAAATAATAGTTTATGGAAAATATACTTTTCCATCGGACATTCCTTTACTGCGCTGCCTTCTTTTAAAGCAATAAATCTATCAGCATTAACTGTTCTAACCTGATTGTATACTGCGTATGTATCATTAGTTTTTAACGATGATGGCAAACTATTCATCGCTCCTAATTTTATTTTATTCACACCGACTCCATTAGGTGCACTCGTAAGTGGCATAACAATAAATGTTGCTTTATCATTATTTCTCTTTAATACTACTGCCAAATGCCTACCATCAAATTCACAATCTCGGACCGGATCAAAAATCACATTATAAATGTATCCTACTTTTATATCACTAAACCGCATCTTCTGTCTCCCTTTTCTTCGGTTATCTTATAATAGTATACAGCGTTTGCTTCTTTTTCTCAACCAAATTTTCCTTATTAGACATATTCATAATTACTTATGTTTTCCGCAATAACTTCATGCTCCGGCAGTAATTGTGTAACTTTTCTCATCCTGCTCACTTACTTCTCAGCATCTATTAATACCTAAACACTTCTCTGAAATTTTCGTAAAACACATCTGTCATGTCCATTTTTACTATCTCTGATATCTTTAATACCAGTCTCTTTAGCTCTTTTTCTATTTCTTCAATGTGCTGAACTTTAAATGTAAATGGTGCATCTGTTTCCAACAACATGCGTTCAACAGGTACCGCATTTATTACCTCTAATCCTGATTTTATTTTTAACATACTTGAATTAATCGAAAAATAGCATCCTAATTCTATTGCTTTTTCCAGTTGTGGTATTGTGCCTGTAAACCAATGAAAGATATATTTATTACTTCTTTGTGTTTTGTATTCTCTCAAAATTTCAATAACTGTATTGGCTGACTTAAGAGAATGAACAGAAACCACTTTTTCTCCACACTGCTCACACAGCTTGACAATATCACGAAATGCATGTATTTGTATTTCTTTGGTCTGAATATATTCTTTACTAAAGTCCAAACCCACTTCGCCAATATAGTGACTTCTTTCAAATAATGCTTTAAACAGTCTCATATCATCATAGCCGCTAGAAATCAATTGCGGATGCATCCCTAACCCTACTTTAATATGAGGGGCATTTCTGCAAAACTGTACTTCTCTATCATACGCCTTCGGAGTAGTACCAACCGCAAATAGACTTATATCGGAATTCTGCATCTCCGTTATAATTCCTGACATGTTGTCCATTAAATCCAAATGACAATGTGCATCATAAATCATTATTGCTACCCTCTTCAGCTAAATTATCCTGTATAAAATTATCTACTTCAAATAAACCTCTCGCATATATGTCGGCTAATTCCTGCAAATATTCATCAACTTGAGACAATGGTCCTGGCTTATGTATAAAAAAAAAAGCACGATTTCTATCCTGTTTTATTTTATCAATCGCATACTGGAAAGAGCGCAATTGAATTCCCATTCCTTCTGAATTTTTATTCTGCATTTCATAAATAGACGTTTCGGTATACACTGTTCCATCATCGCCAAACGCTGTTTTTTCTGTAAACATGAACAATCTTACTGCTTCCAAAGTATTGATTGCCACATCTGGTAAACATCTATCCAAATCATCAATTAATACAATAAGTTTTTCAATAGATACATCCTCCAGCAATTCCTTCTTCAGTGGTTACCGTTGCTTTCAAAATATCCATCGTTGAAGATAGTAATGTAAGAGGTGCTGTACCCGTAGCAAGTCCCCATGCTGTTTTTCCGGCAGTCTTGGCTACGCTCATCCAATTTATATTTCTCCACAGTTTTTTTAATATTTCTCCGGCCTTCGCACCAAGTTTTTCTTTTTTTCAAGATCTGAAATAATAGAACTCATTAAAGCAACTTTGGAGTCTTCAAATCCTTGATGCTTCCAACCATTAAATCGAATACATGCATACTTTTTACCTGACTCCGTGGCAGACGTCTTTACTTCATTTTCTACCATTTCAAGAATACTAGATTTGCCTGCTCCCAAGTCCCCATGAATACCGATAGAAATTGGTTGCTCTTTACTGTCTTTAATAAGAGAAACTATTGTCTTTGCTATCGCCTCATTATTAAGTAAATCGACTTTGGTTTCATTATCAGATAAAATCATCTTTCTAGCTCCTCCATTAATTTTTTCTTGCTTTCCTTAAACAATCATTGAGAATTTACTTCATTTAATACCCCTTCTATTTCAGCACAAATTCTCTTATATGGTAATGGCTCATTATTATATGCCTCCCATGGAATATAAATATATATATTATCTTTCCCAGAAAGCATTTGGGACTTAATATCTTTTCTCTCTAAATAATCCTCATCATTTCTACCATAAACTTCTATAACTATTTTTTTATTTGTCCCTTCAAATTCGATAATACCATCTTCCAAATATTTGTCCCCATAGGCACCATATCCATATTCAAAAGGCTTATAAAAGAACACACCTTTTTCCTTGTATCTATTTTGGTTCATTATTTCACAAATGGCATTATACATCTGCACTTCATAATTACTCTCAGAAAACAACCCATAATCGTTTACTAAAAGAAATCTTAAGCTATACATTGCATACTTATCTCGAAATCCAGCTAAAATAATATTCCTATTTGATAGGTCATCGGTCGCATAAGTATTTTCGTACTCCTCAAGCGCTCTAATCAATTCTTGTGTATAAACCGGAACTGTTAACGCCTTACCATCTTTCTCTTCTTTTATTACTAAACGTGTAATCCTATCATCTGCTTTATATGTAGGTATCTCTGCTAATTCTTTATATACAAATTCCAGACCATCTTTTAGACGGTCTAAATCAGCAATACTCTTTTTCTTAGTTCCTATCCTTGTCCTCTTTTCCGCCCAAAACATTTTCTTAATCATTACATTCGTTTTAGGATACACTGTCTCATTATTTCCTTTGTAAAATGCAACATGCTTAAATGTAAGCATATTCATCTTTTTTACCATAGCAGAAATCGTAATTTCTCCTTGCTGATGCTGAGTATATCTTCTGTCTCCCCCATCATGATTTCGTGGAACATTTTCATTTGATCCATTTTCATTCGGTTCATCATCATTTTGCTCCCGATGCATTAGTGGTTCTGACAAATGCACCCGGACCTCCCCTGTCTCATCATCAATCAAAAATCCAGCATTATAATCGCGTTTATCTAAGTATACTTTCGATTTCGGGCACCAATCCTCGTGTTCTGCTTGTTTTCCTTGACTACATGGATATATTGCCCAATTTCCATTACGCACTTTATATTCACAAGCCCCATTACAATTGCAAAAAAGTTTCAGTTTTTCATCTTTGCATTTATCAAATAATGATTTCTTTTCATGCTTCTCCATTTCGCTTGGGCATAATACTTCATTTTTACTAGTTTTTATTCTAAACTGTGCCATTTGTCTTTCCTCTTAATCAACAATAAATTCACAAGTCCTTCTCTTTCAACATTATACAACAAATTATATATAACTCCAATCCAAATCTCTTATTATTAATTTATGCCAACAATAAAACGTCCGAACCCATCGGGCATTTTATTCTTACCATAAATTCAGGCAGGAATTTCATTTCCCTATTCAGTTGTCATCCCTGCCTGTCATTTACTTTGGCAGATGGTTGGTATAAAGCACCAACGTATGCGATGGCACAAATGAAAACGGATCTTTGTACTTCTTCTCCGCCTGGATCTCATCGGTCGAGCACAGCTGCTTTACCGTTGCGGTATTAAGCCTCATGCCTTCTTCCATCTCGGATGCAATGATGAGGCGCTTTCCCTTGAGCTCTGCCATTTCCGGCTTCACGTTACGTTTGCAATTCATGGTGAGTGCTTCTGCAGAAATCTTTCCTGCGTAATTACCAAGCACGCGATAAATCGTATTCCAGAAGGTAGACTTACCATTTGCACCGCCGCCATATGCGATGATCATGTGCTCCTGAAACACCTTACCTACTGCTGCCACACCGACAGTCTGTTGCACATATTCGATTAGCTCTTAATCTCCAACAAAGAAGGTATTCAGCGCGTCTTCCCAGATGGTCTTTCCTACCTCGGATGGTGCACAAGCTGTGATCTTTGTAATCAGATCCTCAGGATTATGTTCCCTTGCTCCGGCCATACCTTTTTCCATATCGATGGTCGATTCCGGCATATTGATTAAGAATGGATTCTTATCGAGTTCCGATACATTGATGGCGAGCATAGGCTTTGCTGCATTTAACGAAGAAACGATGTACTTGTAATCTCTGCGCTTTTGCACAAACTTGAGATACGCCTGTGCTCCAAGAAGCATGAAATATAACTTCATAAGCTTAGGAGTGTCGCACGCCTTTTCCAGCGCTTTGCCACCTGCCCTTGCTGTCACTTCATCAACGCCTGCTGCAATTAAAGCGTTCACTACTGATTCCACCGCATCCTGTGCATCTGCAAGCTGCAAATCCAAGAACTCCTCTGTGGCACCAACCGCTAACTGCTTATCTTCACGCCAGCAATCTCCGTCGTAACGAAGATAATCCGTCGCCGTTGTGAACTTGAGCTCATTGCCATATTCACGAGTCAGCATCTTAGCTTCACCGATATCAGAATAATCCTCCGGCTTCATACCAGCTGATCCAAATTCGTCGTTGTATTCTTCTGGTGGCACATAGCCATCTGAAGTCATAACTTTCGTTGTGTAAAAATGAGTGGCACTGTTCCAAATGGTAGCGACTTCATCTTTTGGAAGCGGCGGATCACACTTGTTCACATATTCCATAAATACCTAGAAGGAACGATCATCAGATAATCCATACTTTTTCAAGATTCGACCTGCATAATGGCTCAGTGTCTTATTACGACTTCCTTCTAAAATTGTACCTGAATGTGCTGGAGCATCAAACTCCTCGTCCTCCTCCAGAGCACCCGTCACCAAGTCTCCGTCAGACAAATCATCCATAATGCTCATCCAACCTTCATGCCAGGTAACTTCCGACACATCACAACCAAATAAGAATCTTGCAGCGTCCAGTGCATTTCCATCGAAGAACGAGTACTTCTTATAAAGAACTTCCTTTACCTTTGCATACTCATCTGCGTTATTAATTGCTTCCACTGGAAAAATCACATGGAATCTAGGTGCTGCTGGATGTGATCCCTTTGGCAACATGTGATGTCGACTCGGTACCAGACAATAATCGATGTCTGGAAACATCTCATCCATCTTGGCTTCTGTAATGAACTCCGATGGTTCATCCGTGTGATCGTTATCCACATCCATGACGATGGCATTCGAAGTCACGAAATTGTCCTTGCTTCTGTAGTTATCTTTATACTCAGCGCAGACATGATCTTTTTTGACCGCTTCCTGGAGAACATCAGAACTATCTACTTCCACCCTGTGTGGGTAATCGCAGTTAGCTTTATTCCCGGTGCAGTCGGCTGTGTAAATAACAAAATTCATATTTAACGTTCCTCCTGCAATCTCTCTGGCCCAATCTCCAGAGCTCTGTTTGTTTCACTACACGAACTATCGAAATATCTGATTTTCTTTCCGTGTCTCTTGGCTTTTGCTATCTCGGCGCACATGCCTGCACTAGCCTCTTCGCCAAATACCCACAGCTCGTCACACTTTCCAAGTAGCACCATATTCATAAACATGGCCAACTCTCGTTCTGACTCTTCTTTCATATAAAGAGGAAGCAGTAAATGCGGCGCGAGTGGTATGGCATCCTGGTCCACTGCGAATCGGCTGTATCGTTTCGCTGCTTCTGTATTGGTAACAACATCACCGGAATACTTAGAGCAGATATAGACAAGCGGCAGATACTTCTTCTTACTTGCCTTTGCGATTGCTTCAGCTGCAGTTGGATCAGGATATCCTTCCTGATTACGTCCAAATACGCTCATGGCTCTCACTCTCCTTTCGTTAAAAGATAGAAGTTTTACCTTCTTCAAATTCCTAAGGGGAATTGGTGAGGCAAATTCCGGCCATTTCTTAAAAAAGTCAAAAAATTCAAAATGCTCATTTACATTCAATGCTCTGTATGTTATATTATAATTACATTAAGAGCATTGAATGTAATTAAGATAAGGAGGACAACCAAATGCCAACAGTAAGATTTGCTTTAAATGACGAATATTACACCCGACTTGAAAACGATGCAAAAGACGTCCACATGAATATTCAAGATTACATCCGTTTCAAACTTTTTAACGAGAGAACTATCTTCACAGTGGATGAGGCAGTAAGAAGAATTAAAGAGGGTAATTGGGAAAATATAGAGTTTACCCTACCCGATGTCTATGGTGATGACTGGACTATGAGTCGAGAAGATGGCGCCGGTGCACTGGGTAAATATTTCTTTAATCACATTACCGAACATCCGGAGCTTGGTATCAAATTTGTACCCGACCGCCTAATTAAACGAAGAGCTGTTTATACTTATAAGAAGGAGGACTAATCCATGAACTATCAAATCAGACGCGCTATTGAAGGATACATTCAGGCTAATGGACAACAGGACACACGTGATGTAATCGCCTTGTTTGCCAAACGCTTTAATACCACCAAACAACGTATCAGCGGCAACATTAGCTGTATGAAGTGTCGTGAGCAAAGTATCAACATCATTTCAAATAAACCTCACAGCATAATGTATTAGGACACACCCCCGGCCAGCAGGAAACCCTGCTGGTCATTTTTTATGTCAGGCACGAATCGCTTCCTTATATAAGCGAAACAGCCTGACATTTTTATTTTCACAAAACCCGGATTTCATCTCGCACTTTCCCTTAGGTAGTTAGAAGGGCATGAGGCACCGGTCAAAAAGAAAATTTAAAAAGTTTTCAAAAAATCCGGAATCCACTCCTTCGAATCCCCTTAGGAAGTTAGAAAGGCAGAAAGCCAATCGGAAAGCGAGGTTAAGAAGATGACAAACACAAGAGATTCTGCCAGTCCTATTGATGCAGTTGATGAAGAGCTTATTGACACGCTCATTGCCATCAGCGTCGTAGCAAAAAGACTGGCAGCCAAACTAAGACAATCTACTGAAAATCAAAGAGAAAGAGAGGAACCTGAAAATGAGTAAGATGTCGAATTTAGACCTTGTCCTTGATGAGATGATCACCGCTGGACAGAAAATGATTGATGCAGCTACTGCATTAAAAGAAATGTTCTCAGAAACTGCTCATGAAATGAGCAAGGTTGAAACAAACGCCAAAAAGAAAGAAGCACCTGCACAGGAAGCTGAAGTTAAGAAATACTCCTTCCAGGAAGTACGCGGAATCATGGCTTCACTTGCTGGTAAAGGAAAGAAAGCTGAAGCAAAGGCTCTCTTAACAAAATATGGTGCTAGTCGCCTGAGTGATGTGAAAGAGGACGATTATCCTGCTTTAGTGGCTGAGGCCGAGGTAATTGCCAATGGCTAAGCACGCATTCCTCTCCGCATCAGCTTCGCACCGCTGGATCAACTGTCCACCTACTGCAAAGCTCTGTGAAGGGATCAAAGATGAGTCCTCACCCTATGCGCAGGAAGGTACCGACTGTCATGAGCTTTGTGCCTACCTGGTAGAAAAGGCGCTGGGACGTGATGTAGAAGATCCAACAGAGAACCTTACTTATTACAGTGGTGAGATGCAAAACTGTGCGGAAGAATACAGAGATTATGTTCTGGAGCAATTCGAACGTTCAAAGAAATTCTGTAGTGACCCTATGGTATTCATTGAACAGAGACTTGACTTCTCTCGCTGGGTTGAGAACGGATTCGGAACTGGCGACTGCGTCATCATTGCAGACGAAGTTCTCCACATTATTGATTACAAGCATGGTCCTGGAGTACTTGTGGAATCCGAAGGTAACAGTCAGATGATGTGCTATGCGCTTGGTGCTTTAGAGGCATTCGATGACTTGTATGACATCAGCACTATCGAAATGACAATCTTCCAGCCACGAAGAGAAAACGTATCTACCAGCACCATCAGCAAAGAGGATCTTCTTAAATGGGCTGAGGATGTATTGAAAACTACCGCTGCCATCGCTTATGAAGGCAAAGGTGAATTTAAGGCTGGTGACCACTGCCAGTTCTGTAAAGTAAAAGCTACTTGTAGAAAGCGCGCAGAAACCAATCTGGAACTTGCAAAGTACGATTTCGAGATGCCTGCTACCATTGATGATTTCGAGATTGCTGCAATTCTTCCAAGAATTGACCAGTTGATTACCTGGGGAAACGACATCAAAGATTACGCACTTACACAAGCGCAATCTGGAACCCACTATGATGGTTTCAAAATCGTAGAAGGCAGAAGTAACCGTAAATACATTGACGACGACGCTGTCGCAGAAGCGGTAACCGCTGCTGGATACGATCCATATGAAAAGAAGCTTCTTGGTATTACTGCCATGAGCTTACTGCTTGGAAAGAAGCAGTTTGAACAGTTATTAGGTGGACTTGTTTATAAGCCACCAGGTAAACCTGCACTTGTTCCTGAGTCTGATAAAAGACCAGCCATGAACACTGCAGCAGATGATTTTAATGACAATTGACAGGAAGAAAATATTATGTCTAAGATCGCAAACCCTACAAAAGTTATTACAGGAGTAAACACAAGATGGTCATACGCTAACGTGTGGGACCCTAAGCCAATCAATGGAGGCGCACCAAAGTACAGCGTTTCTCTTATCATTCCAAAGTCAGATACCGTAACCGTAAACAAGATTAAAGCCGCAATCCAGGCATCCTACGAGGAAGGCGAATCCAAGCTTAAGGGAACCGCTAAGGTTTGTCCTGCACTTGATGTTATCAAGACTCCTCTTCGTGACGGAGACAAGGAGCGTCCTGGTGATGAAGCTTACAATGACTGCTACTTCATCAACGCCAACTCTGCTACTGCACCTGGCATTGTAGATGCAGATCGTCAGCAGATCATTGATCGCTCCGAAGTTTACAGCGGCGTGTACGGTCGTGCTTCCATTAACCTGTACGCTTTCAATTCCAACGGTAACCGTGGAATCGCCTGTGGACTTAACAACCTTCAGAAGATTCGTGATGGTGAGCCTCTTGGCGGTAAGTCTAGAGCTGAGGATGATTTCGCTACCGAAGAGGATGACGATTTCTTAAGCTAATCTGCAACACAATAAATTCGGCTGGCAGTGGAATAACTGCTGCCAGTCATCTTAGAAAAACGAGGTGAAATATAATGACAACTTATCAAGAATTAATGTTATCGGTTTGCTTTGGCGCCACAATGGGATACCTTCTCACTGGTCTTGGAATGATTATCTATGAAGGTATTTGCTTTATCAAAAAGAAAGTCAAAGCACATAAGGAAAAGAAAACTCAGCCGAACGCTGATGACAATGAAAGGACAGGTGACAATCAATGAGTATGGAATTGCTTAATCAATTCATGAACGATGCTGTAAATTTCACTTTTACTGCTATCGTACTTGCATTAACACTTTTTGCACTAGCTGCTATCTGGAAGTGGCTGATCGGAGTATCGATTTGCTTCGTACATTGGCTTTGCCCAGGGCTAGTAAGGAAAAAGAAGAACAATTCTTCGGATAGCAAAATTTAACATGTGGGCGGCAGTACATATCGTGCTGCTGCCTATTTTTATAAAGGAGTAAACACATGGAAAAGATAAAAGAAATGTCCATCGACTTAGAAACTTACAGCGATGTTGATATAAAAAAATCCGGCGTATACAAATATGCCGAATCTGAGAATTTTGAAATACTATTATTTGCGGTTTCCATCAATAGCGACGATGTCATCGTATATGACTTAGCCTGTGGCGATGTTCTTCCTGATGAGATTCTGGATGCTATTGTCAGCAATGACATAATCAAGTAGACCTTCAACGCTTCCTTCGAGCGCATCTGTCTCTCCTACTGGATGAAGCGTAACTATCCTAACCGCTTCTGCAGTTACAGCATTCCTGAGGACACCGTTGGCAATTACCTTAATCCTGCTTCATGGCGCTACACAATGATTTGGAGTGCCTACATGGGGGCTTCCACTTTCACTTGAAGGTGTCGGTGCAGTACTTGGCCTTAAGGATCAGAAAATGAAGGAAGGCAAAGATCTCATCCGCTACTTCTGTGTTCCGTGCAAATCTACCAAATCCAATGGTGGCAGGACTAGAAACCTTCCCATGCATGCGCCAGAGAAATGGACTGTTTTTAAGTCGTACAACAAGCGTGACGTTGAAGTCGAAATGGGCATCAAAGACAAACTCCATAAGTTTCCTGTACCGGACTTCATATGGGATGAATATCACCTTGACCAGGAAATCAATGATCGCGGTATCTTAGTTGATCTACAGATGGTAGAAAACGCTATCACCTTTGACGAACGTTCCAAAGCAACTATCGCAGATGAGATGCGCGGCCTTACGGATATCGATAATCCAAACAGTGTGTCATAGATGAAGTCCTGGTTATCTGATCAGGGGATTGAAGTAGAATCACTTGGTAAGAAGGCCATTGCTGAAATGATCAAAGATGCGCCGGAAGATTTAGCACAGGTCCTCTCCCTCCGTCAGCAACTTGCCAAGAGCTCTGTCAAAAAATATCAGGCAATGAAAAATGCAGCCTGCACCGATCACCGCGCCAGAGGAATGTTCCAGTTCTACGGTGCCAATCGTACTGGTCGTTGGGCCGGACGCCTAATCCAGTTGCAGAACCTTCCACAAAACCACATGGATGATCTGAACGCTGCAAGAGAACTTGTCCGCATTGGCGATTATAATTCGCTGTCTATCTTATATGATGATATTCCAGATACCCTCTCCCAGCTTATCCGAACTGCCTTCATTGCAAAGCCTGGATATAAATTTTATGTGGCAGACTTTAGCGCAATCGAAGCTCGTGTCATTGCACACCTTGCCGGAGAATCATGGCGTGCAGAGGTATTTAGAAATGGTGGTGATATCTACTGTGCATCTGCAAGTCAGATGTTTCATGTGCCGGTTGAGAAACATGGCATCAACGGTCACCTTCGTCAAAAAGGTAAGATTGCGGAGCTGGCCCTTGGCTACGGCGGCAGCGTCGGCGCACTGAAGGCAATGGGTGCCCTGGAAATGGGGCTTACGGAAGATGAGCTCCAACCACTGGTAGACGCCTGGAGGCAGTCCAATCCAAATATCGTAGCTCTCTGGTGGGACTTCGATACGGCTATCAAAAACGCAATTAAGATGCACTGCAGCACCTCCTCTCACGGTATCAAGTTCACCTGGCGCAGTGGCATGTTATTCATTACTCTTCCATCCGGTAGAAAGCTTACCTACGTGAAGCCTCGTATTGGGGAGAACAAGTTCGGTGGTGAATCTGTAACCTATGAAGGTATCGGAGCCACTAAAAAGTGGGAACGCCTGGAAAGCTACGGACCTAAATTTGTCGAGAATGTGGTGCAAGCCATCTCCAGAGACATTCTGATGAATGCCATGAAAACCTTGTCTCATTGCTTCATCTGCGGTCATGTCCACGATGAACTGATTATCGAATGTTCCGAAAAGGTATCTCTGGAAGTGCTCTGCTCGCAGATGGCAAGAACCCCGGACTGGATGCCAAACATCCTGCTCCGTGCCGATGGCTACGTTACAGAATTTTATAAAAAAGACTGACGAAAATGGCAGTACTGATCATAGCGACCGGTACTGCCATTATGCTTTATTTATTCAATTCTGCTACCATTCTTTTAAGGATTTCATCAACCTGACCAGCGCGTTGTCTGCGCTCAAAGGAACCATTACTAAAATGATCTTCTCTTAGAATCGCAGTAAGCAATGCAGTACATAATTCATAATCTGCATTTGCCACACGCTG